>Ga0208195_1000050_pt1 | contig 151363 bp, 106 predicted proteins | sample AD_UKC077_MetaG_FD_184441 | JGI IMG/M metagenome (GOLD analysis project Ga0208195, IMG submission 184441) | Active sludge microbial communities of municipal wastewater-treating anaerobic digesters from USA - AD_UKC077_MetaG (SPAdes) (version 2) | ecosystem: Engineered > Bioreactor > Anaerobic...
TCAACCGCCGCCAGGCGGCGGCACTGGCCGGACTGGCCCCGCATCCGCGGGAGAGCGGCCAATGGCATGGCCGCCGGCGCATCGGAGGAGGCCGCGCCCCAGTGCGCCGCGCGCTGTATATGGCGGCATTGGTGGCGGCGCGCTCCAACCGCCAGCTCAAGGCGTTCTATCAACGCCTGCGCGCGGCCGGCAAACCCGCCAAAGTCGCCCTCACCGCCGTCATGCGGAAACTGATCATCCTCATGAACCACACCCTCAAAAATCCAAACTTTGTCCCCCAAAATTAAATACCGTTGCTCCCCACGGCGTGGGGAGAGGGCCAGGGTGAGGAGGCCGATGAACTGCGGTTGGCACTGGCGGTGAGCGGGGCGCGGGTGGAACGGACGGCGGCGGGGGCGCAACTGGTGCTGGCTGAATCGGGGCGGAAGGTAGCCTACAGCCGGTTGCGGGTGACGGATGCCACGGGCAAGGAACTGCCCGCCCGCATGGAAGTGACCGAGGCGACAACGAACTCCGAATTTCGCACTCCGGACTCCGCACTTGCGTTGGCCATCGTGGTGGATGACGCGGCGGCGACGTATCCGATCCGGATTGATCCGACGTTCAGCGACGCTAATTGGGTCGCCATCAACCCAAGTATTCCCGGAGCAAACGATATCGTTTATGCCGCAGCCGTCGATGGCGCAGGCAATCTCTACATTGGCGGTTCTTTCACGTTGGTGGGCGACGTGCAGGCCAATCGGATTGCCAGATGGGACGGGAGCAGTTGGCACGCGCTGGGTTCGGGGATGGATTACAGCGTTTATTACGGCGTGTCTGCGCTGGCGGTGGCGGGCTCGGACTTGTATGCGGGGGGCGATTTCAAGATGGCGGGGGGCGTAACGGCCAACTACGTAGCCAAATGGAATGGGAGCAGTTGGAGCGCGCTGGGTTCGGGGATGAATGATTGGGTGAATGCGCTGGCGGTGTCGGGCTTCGGCTTGTATGCGGGAGGAAATTTTAGGACCGCGGGCGGCGTATCGGCCAAGTATATTGCCCGATGGGATGGCAGCAGTTGGAGCGCGCTGGGCACGGGAATGAACAACCCCGTGCATGCGCTGGCGGTGTCGGGCACGAACTTGTATGCGGGAGGGGGGTTCACGACGGCGGGGGGCGTGACGGTCAATCGGATTGCCCGATGGGATGGGAATAGTTGGCACGCGCTGGGTGCGGGGATGGGAGGCCTCTTCCCTTACGTGTCTGCGCTGGCGGTGTCGGGCTCGGACTTGTATGCGGGAGGCTGGTTCACGACGGCGGGCGGCGTAGCAGCCAATTACATTGCCAAATGGGATGGGAGCAGTTGGAGCGCGCTGGGTTCCGGGATGAACAACGGCGTGTCTGCGCTGGCGATGTCGGGCTCGGACTTGTATGTGGGGGGCTGGTTCACGACGGCGGGAGGCAAAGTTTCGCCTTACCTGGCTCGGGCGGTTTTAGATTTGCAGCCGCCGCTCACGCCCATCCCGCTGCAGTGGCAGTTGCAAAACCAGCAACTGGTGCTGAGCTGGACCGATGCCGGCTTTCAATTGCAAGCGGCCCCGGAAGCCACCGGCACTTACACCAATGTCCCGAACGCCACAAGTCCCTACACCAATCCGCTCACCGGCCCCAGGCGTTTCTTCCGCCTCCACGCGCCGTGATTCAGGCGAGTCAATCCAGTCCGAATAATAATCAACTCGATTTCGGTCAGGAAAATCAACCTTGCCTTGTTCCCCGTTTTGGCGTGCGCCAGGCTTCTGGCGCTTTAGGGCCGGGGCAGCGCACGTCAAGCGGCAGGAGACTGCCGCAATCCCAGCTGCGATCGCGTTGGCCGGGGTCGCGGGCTGCGGCGGGACGGACGGGGGCCGGTGGATGGAGAAATTCCGGCTTCCCATCCGCCGCCGCAAGCAAGGCTGGCTTTCTCCGTCTATGGCGGCCTTGAGGCGGTTGGTGCGAGCGTAGGCGCCGGACTTTGGCCACAACCCGTGCCGCCCGGTTTTCAGGCGGGCGGCATGGGGGGTTGACTTTTTCTGATGGCGGGCGCAGCGTTGGTCAGGTGTCCAGCGTGCCGGGACGCCTGGTTTGTTCGGTTACAATGAATCCACCCAAGATGGAGCAGAACCTATGGACCACTCAAAGCGATCCGCCTGCGCGCACCGGCGAGGTTTTACCCTGATCGAATTGCTCGTCGTGATTGCCATCATCGCCATTCTGGCGGCGATGTTGTTGCCGGCGTTGAACCGGGCCAAGGTCAAGGCGCAGGGCATTGCCTGCCTGAACAACGGCAAGCAGATGATGCTGGCCTGGCGGTTGTATGTGGAAGACAACGAGGATTGGGTCCCGCAAGCCTACGGGCCCCGGCAGTGGATCAATGGCAAACTCGATTTCAGCCCCAGCAATCCCAGCAACTGGGATCCGGAGCGGGACATCAAGCAGAGCCTGCTCTGGCCTTATTGTGGCAATAATGTGGGCATCTGGCGGTGTCCGGGGGACAAGTCCATGGCGTATCCCAATACCGGCCCCTACGCCGGGCAGGCGGTGCCCCGGGTGCGGAGCATTTCCATGAATGCCTGGTTTGACGGCGCGGACGTGGCCGGTTTCAGTCCGCCGGGATTTCGCATCTACAAAAAAATGAACGATCTCACCGATCCCGGTCCCGCCCGGACCTGGGTGTTCATTGACGAACGGGAGGACAGCATTAATGACGGGGAACTGGTGGTGAGCATGGCGGGTTATCCCACGGCGCCGGCGCAATGGATGATTGTGGATTATCCCGCCAGCTACCACGGCAGCGCCGGCGGGCTGTCCTTTGCGGATGGGCATTCCGAAATCAAACGCTGGCGGGACGGTCGGACGATGCCGCCGCTGCGCCGGGGGATGGGGTTGCCGCTGCGGGTGGCTTCGCCGAACAATGAGGATGTGTTCTGGCTCATGGATCGGACGACCCGGCAGTTTTGACGAAAGCCGCGCGCCGCAGGCTTAATCCCGGTCGGTGCCGCGGGCGGATGCGCCGTTGTGTTCGGCGTAGGGCAACCGCATTCGCATCCAGGGACTGAACTCCAAACTTGCAACCCTCCAGCCGCAACGGGACACTCCTGCGCAGATGAATCGCATTGAGGAACGATTTGCCCGGCTGCAACGCGACGGCCGGAAAGGGTTTGTGGTCTATATCGGCGGGGGGGATCCGGATCTGGAGGCGACGCGCCAACTGGCGCTGGCCTTTGACGGCGCCGGCGTGGATGTGTTGGAGCTGGGCGTGCCGTTCAGCGATCCGCTGGCGGATGGCCTGGTCAACCAACTGGCCGCCCAACGTGGTTTGGATTCCGGCACCACCCCGGCCCGGGTGCTGGAAACGGTGGCGGCCATCCGGCGGGACTCCCAAATCCCGATCGTGCTCTACATCTATTTCAATCTCGTCCACCGGATCGGTTTGGAGACATTCATTACGGACGCGGCCCAAGCGGGAGTGGATGGATTGCTGGTGTTGGATCTCCCGCCCGAGGAAGCGGACCTCTACGAGGCGCTGATGCGCGCGGCCGGGTTGTGCAATATCTATCTCGTCGCTCCGACCACCCCGGAAGACCGGGTCGCCTACATCGTCAAGCGCGGCGCGGGGTTCATTTATTATGTGTCACGCGAAGGCGTCACCGGCATGCAAACCCAGATCGCGGATACCATCGGGGCCATGACGGCCCGGATTCGCGCGCATACCGATCTCCCCATCGCCATCGGCTTCGGCATCTCGAATCCGGAACAGGCAAAGGCCGTTGCGCAGGCAGCGGACGCTTGCGTGGTCGGCAGCGCCATCGTGAATCAAATCGCCACGCACGGCCGGTCCCCGGAACTGGTGCCGCGCGTGACGCAGTTTGTGGCGGAGATGGTGCAAGCCGTGAAAGGCCGGTGATTTCCAAGCAACCGCCGTGTTGAACGCCACCCTGGCCATGTTCCGAAAAAGCAGCCGATGCCTCTGGTTGCTGACCGGCATTCTCCTTTCCGGATGTGTGTTGCCCGGAGGCGATCGGCCGGTCGGGGCGATGCGCATTCAAGGCCGCCTCGCAAACGCTCCGCGCGAAAGCTATGCAGGAAAGGAAATCGTGGTCATCCGCCGGTATTTCGACCGGCAAAAGGAATTCAATGCGCTTTACGAGATCGGCGATCCCTGCTGCAATCCGGTGAGTCGCCATGTTTCGGCCATCGGTGCGGATGGCCGTTTTTCCCTGGAACTTCCCGGGTTTCTGAGTGGCGATCCCATCTGGATTATTCCGCCGTTGGGCACCCTCATGCCGCTGGGCACCCGCGCGGACAAGCAAGGGTTGCAGTTTTTGCTCAAGACGCCGGAGCCCGCCGCGCGGGTTTATGAAATTGATGCGCGCCGGGATGATCCCCGGGTGCGGCAGCTCAAGGGCAACCGCTGGCGCTTTCGCAAACTTTCCGCCGCCGAGGCCGCGCGAATTCGGGTGGCGGTCCGCACGGTAACGACCAATCTCTCCGCCACTTTCTCCATGAAGACCCGCGTCGTTGAAATTGAATTGATGGACGGATATTAATTGCACCCCTTGGCCATGAAAACCAAAACCAAAACCGACATCAAGGACCGCTTCGTCGTCATCATGGCGGGCGGACGCGGCGAGCGCTTCTGGCCGGTGAGCCGGGAGCAGTCGCCGAAGCAGCTCATCCAGCTCTGGGGCGACCGTTCCTTTCTGCAACAGGCCGTGGATCGCGTGATGCCGCTGGTGCCGGCGAAGAATGTTTTCGTCATCACCAACGCCACGCAAGCGGCGGCGGTGCGGAAACAATTACCCCGGTTGCCCCGGGAAAACATTGTGGCGGAACCGATGGGGCGCGACACCTGCGCCGCCGTCACCCTGGGCGCCGCCCTGGTGGGAGCGCGTTCAACCACGGGCGTCATGGCCGTGCTGCCGGCGGATCACGTCGTCCCCGAGGAGAAAAAATTCCAGCAAGTGCTGGCCGATGCGTTTGATCTGGCGTCGCGCGGGCAGGCAATCCTCACCATCGGCATCAAACCCACCGAGCCGGCCACCGGTTACGGTTACATTCGCGTGGGCGAAGCGTTGCCCCCGCCGCCGGGCGTGAAGGCGTACCGGACCGTTTTTCATCGGGCGGAGCAGTTTGTGGAAAAGCCGCATTTTGACCGGGCGCTCGAATACGTCAACAGCGGACAGTATCGCTGGAACGCCGGCATGTTCATCTGGAGCTTCGTCACGATTACGGAAGGGTTGCAGAAACATCAACCGGAAATGTACGCCGCCTGCCAGCGCTGGTTCAAAGTGGCGAATCAGCCCGCCAAACTCGCCCAGGTGCTGGCGAAGGAATACCCCGACGTGAAGCGCATCTCCATTGACTACGCGCTGATGGAACACGCGCAGAATGTCGTGGTGGCCGACGGCGCCTTTGCCTGGGACGATTTGGGTTCCTGGACCGCGTTGGCGCGTCATCTCAAAGCCGACCCCGAAGGCAATTGCGCGGTGGCGGATTTCATCCACGTGGATGGCGCGCGGAACATCATTTTCGATGCGCGCAGCAAACCGCGCCGGACGCCGATCGCGGTGGTCGGTTTGCGCGATGCGATTCTGGTGCAGACCGACGACGCCGTCTTGCTGGCCCACAAAAGTCAGGCGCAAAAGGTGAAGGAGCTGGTCAAAAAACTGGCCCAATCGCCGCAACGGAAAAAGTTGGTGTAAACCGCGGGCGGCGTTGCGGAAACCACGCGGCGGTCCAAATGAGAGCGGTTCCAGGAATAATGTGGCGACCAACGATTCGCCAACCCCTCTCCCGGCCTGGCGGCCACCCTCTCCCCACCCGATGGGGAGAGGGGCTGCCGGTGAGGACATCGCTACATTATTTCTGGAACCGCTCTAACCGGCGCGGGCAGGGGGCTCTCCCGATTTGCCAGGCGAAAGGACAGACTATCGCAGTTAACTGAAACCGTGGCCGTGACGGGAGCGCGGGCTTGAGCCCGCTGCCGCGTGATGTTGCCAGCGGGCATGGAAGCGGCGTAAACGCCGCGCGCCTCGGACCCAGGAAAATCGGCCACCGTTTTAGTTGATTTGCTTTATTCCCGTTGCGGGACGGCTTCTTTTAGTGTCGTTCGTTTGCCCGCACGCAAAGGTTTCTGCGCGCCGGAAGGCAGGATGGCCACCGCTTTTACGCCCGCCGGAATTTCGGTGTCCAAGCGGAATGTTCGTCCCTCAATGCGCCAGCGGCTGGTCACGCGGCCTTTCGGCGTTTCCACCACGGTTTCGGCGTGGGTCAGCGGTCCGGGATTTGGCGCGATGAGCAGTTCCCGCCAGCCGACGCCGCCCGGCGTTTGCCGGATGCCGCCGACATAACCATAATACCATTCCATCACGTGGCCGAGCATGCAGTGATTGAGCGATTGATAACCGTCCATCATCGCGTCCCAAGTTTCGGGCATCGAGGTCAGTCCCTTGGCCAGGATGCCGCCGTAGCTGCCGGTGCCGTCGCGGGAATAAACGCGATGCAGCACGTCCGACCGTCCGGCTTGGGCCAGGGCCCGGATGAAATGGACGTGGCCCACATCCCCGGGGGTTTGCTGGCCGCCGCGCTGCTCGAGGTCGGCGATGAGATCCTCCACGAGCAGGGGCCGGTCGGCGGGGGCGACCAGTTCCGCGTTGAGCGCCAGGGCATTGGCGCATTGCGGGCTGCCGTGGTGGCGCAGCCGGCGGGTGGCCGGGTCTTGAAAGTGACGGCAAAAATCCGCGGCGATGCGCGCATGCAGAGCGCGGTAACGCGCGGCCTCGTCCGGCCGCCCCAAGGCCTCCGCGGCCCGGGCCACCGTCAAGGCGCATAATCCCCAAGTGGCGGTGGCCGAGAGGGTGGGGGGCGTGAAGCGGGAAGGTCCGGGGGGCTTTCCGTGGCCGTAGTCGTACCAATCCCCCAACCCACCGGGCGCCAGGCCATCCTTTGCTTCGGTTTGAATGTAATCCGTAAACCGCCGCATCTGGTCGAAGTGGTCCCGCAGAATTTGCAAATCGCCATACCACGCGTAATGCAACCACGGCGTCATCACCGCCGCCGCGCCCCATTCGACCGTCCAGTTGAAGTCGCCCGGAAACTTGCCCGCCGGATAACTGGGTGCGACGGTGAGCACGCGACCGCTCGGTTCCTGGGCGTCGCGGATGTCGCGGCTGATCTTGGCCAGCCAGTCCCGCGCGTCGTAACGATATTGAAAACTCGGCGCCATCAGGTAAGCGCACTCCAGCCAGCCGAGCTTCTCCCGGTGCGGACAATCCGTCAGCACCCAGCTCATGTTCGCCCGCATGGCCGCGTCAATGATCCGGTGCGTCCCATTGTAAAGATCACTCGAGCAGTGGAACGTCCCGGTTTCGGGCAGGGCGTTCCGCACGTTCACGAGTGTCAACCGGCGGATGACCGGCAACCGCTCCGGGTTGGGTTGATCCGCCGGCACCGCGCCGGTGACCTCGACAAACTGCATGCCGAGATAAAACGAGCCCCACTGATGCGTCAGCGGCTGGCCGTCCGTGACCACTTCGCACCCGACGACGTACCCGCCGAACAACCGGTCCTGGGCGTTCTTGTGTTCGCCGCAACGGAAATGAATCCGGTCCCCCGCGCGGCCCCCCGCCAGTTCCACGCGCAACTGGGCCGCCATGTTCTGGGGAAAGCTGTAGAGATAAACGCCGTTGGTGGGCTGCTTCACCGAGGCCGGCTGTTGCCGTTCGAACGGCGCAAAGCCCGGCCAAAACATGGCGGCCAACCGTCCGGGCGGCGGACTGACTTCGCGGGCCGGTTGCCAGGCGCGGCTGTCGAATCCGGCGCGATCCCATCCGGGCATCCGCCGGCGCGCGTCAAAATCCTCCCCGCCAAAAATATGGGAAAACGTGAACGGGCCCGCCGTGACTTCCCAGGAGGCGTCCGTGCCCACGCGCACGATGGTGCCGTCCCGCTGCGTCACTTCGATTTCCACCCGCAGCAAAAACGGCGTGACGACTTCGCGCTGCGGACCGCCTTTGTTGTAGCGTCCCGGCGGCGGATTGGGATTGTGCCAGAAGGAATTGAACAGCATCACCCCCACACAATTCCGCCCCGCGACCAAGGCGTCCGTGACCTCAAAGTCGCGATAGTAAAGGGTTGTTTCGTATTGCGACCACGGTTGGTTGATCCCCGTGGCGGCGAGGCGCCGGCCATTCACGTAGCCGTCATAATCCCCCAGACCCACGACTCGGAGCGTGGCGTGCCGGGGTTTTTCTTGGAGCGAAAACTCCTTGCGAAAAACCGGGCACGCAGCGGAGGGCGTCAGCTCTCCGGGCGGTGCGATCCACTGGCTTTGCTCGAATCCTTCGGCCCGCGTCGGCCCGGGAAAAAGCGTCAGGATCGTGATTCCCAGCAGCAAGCCGGCGAGGCGGTGGTTGGTGTTCATCATGTCTCAGCCTAGAGTGGACCTAATGTGGCCCGGCGGCCCGCCGATGCCAAGCGAAAGCGGGCGGTCCGAGCGTTCCCGCCTTTCTCCCGCGCGCCGGGAAAAGGGATTGCTTGGGCCCGGGGACCACGGTATGGTCCCGGCCATAATAACAGGAAAATCCACCATGAACTCCGGTGCTATCCCGCTTCTTGTTGTTCTCGCCTTGGTGACGGCGGTGCCGAGACATTCGCCGGCGCAGGACATGACCAGCCCGCCGACCGCCCAGCGGCCGGCCGTAACGATCCCCGACCAAGATTCCGACTTTGATGGACTCCCGGACCAGGACGATCCCTTTCCCTTGATCGCCGATTATTCGGTTGTGCAGTGGGAGGTCAACTCGGTGAGTTTGGACTACGAAGTGAGCCATTCGCTCCGTCGCACCGCCGGGGTTCAAACCGGTGAAAGTCTTTCGGAAACCAAGAAGGGCAGTTTCAGTTGGGCGTTGGGAGCGGATGGCCGCATTGAGGCTGGCCTGCGCGGTGCCGTTGGGTTGACGCCGAACCCCCTCCGGTTATTCGGGCTGCGCGACGCTGGCGTTCAAGCCAGCCTGAACGCCGGGGTGGGCGGCTTTGCCCGGATGCAGTATTCCAAGGACATCGAGAAAACCGAGCAATCCGACGCGAAGGTGTTCCTCTCGCTGACCGACGACACCACCTTCGGTAAGCTTCTGTTTACGTTTTCTGTCAACATCCGAAACCTGTCACGAAAGCGGCTGATCATGGAACTCGCCCCGGTGCCGATCCTGTTGGGCGACCGCCAGGTCGCGGAGGCGCTGGTGTCGCAGGGCAGCCCCACCGCGACGGTCAGCATCCCCGCGGACCGGCGTGATGGCGTCCTCCTAAGCTTCCGCGCCGACTTGGGGAATACCCGGGCACTGGAGATTGTGGATTACATCCGCCGCGGCCATAGCCCCACGATCGATCTGGCCCGCAGCCGGATCACCCTTCACGCGTCTGATGACACGAGCGAAACCGATCTCATCTCGAAGCTCTCAAAAATCGAGACCCACGATTGCCTCCTGACCGTGCGAACGACGGGGGGATCCGTCTCGTGGCGCGTCGCGCCGAGATTTAATTTCCGGTCGGTGACCGTCCGACAGGCCATGGAAGCCATCAACGAAAGGGTGCGGAAGACGCTTGATGCCGAGGCGGATTTTTTCCGGTTTCAAGGAAACGCAGTTGTGCGCGTGGCGGGTTTCCAGGGTGACGGGGCATGGTTTGCCCAGCGGGGGGACGATTTTCGTCCGCTCGACCACGAGTTGCTGAATTCACCCCTTCCGACGGAACTGCACGTGACTTTGTTGGAACGTAAAGCGATGGCCGAGCAGGAGGCGTTGGTCTCCGCCGCGCCGGATTTTGAGACGAGGAGAAGCACGCTCGCCGGGATGACCGCCGATCTTCCCGCCTGGAAGGCGGGGGCGGAAAAGGGATGGCCGGAAGCCATGGTTCTGCTGGCCCTGTGTTACACTGATGGGGTGGCTGTTCCCCAAGATTCTGCCGCAGCTGTAAAGTGGTTCCGCAAAGCGGCTGACCAAGGCGATGCGCGCGGGCAAGTCTGGTTGGGGTTATGCTACCGGGATGGCGAGGGCGTGGCGCGCGATCCCGCCGAGGCCGTGAAGTGGTTCCGCCAAGCGGCTGACCAAGGCGATGCGTCCGGGCAAGTTGGGTTGGGGGTATGCTACCTAGCTGGCAATGGGGTGGCGCGCGACCCGGCCGAGGCCGTGAAGTGGTTCCGCAAAGCGGCTGACCAAGGCGATGCGTCCGGGCAAGTTGGGTTGGGGGTATGCTACCGGGATGGCGCGGGTGTGGCATGTGACCTCGCCGAGGCCGTGAAATGGTTCCGCAAAGCGGCCGACCAAGGTAACGCGCTTGGGCAAGTTGGGTTGGGGGTATGCTACTGGGATGGCGAGGGCGTGGCGCGCGATCCCGCCGAGGCCGTGAAGTGGTTCCGCCAAGCGGCTGACCAAGGCGATGCGCGCGGGCAAGTTGGGTTGGGGGGATGCTACCGGGATGGCGCGGGTGTGGCATGTGACCTCGCCGAGGCCGTGAAATGGTTCCGCAAAGCGGCCGACCAAGGCGACGCGCTTGGGCAATTCGAGTTGGGGTTATGCTACCGGGATGGCGAGGGCGTGGCGCGCGATCGCGCCGAGGCCGTGAAGTGGTTCCGCAAAGCGGCCGACCAAGGGCATAAACAAGCGCAGGAACTGTTGAAGTAACGCAAGCTGGGGCCACCCCCAAGAACGCCATAACCGGCAGTGCGATCGTTGGGGGACCGGGCTTGGCGCTGCCCCTCCGGCGTTTGCACGGCTCAAATCCATCCATCGGCCTGGGCGCGTGGTGTCCGAGAGCCGGTTTCCGGCGGCCCTCCGCAAACCGGGACCGGTTGACCACGGTCAAGAATCATGCGGCCAACCATGCGGTGTGGTTGGGGGAGCGGAACGGGTGTTTCGTGAGTTGCACGATGGGTGACACAGAGACCGGCTGGCGGCGAGACACGCGGACCTACCCGGACCTTGCCCATCTTCCGCACTGCCGGTGCCGCGAAAGCCAGCGGGCGGGAAGCGGGCGGCCCGATCGTTCCCGCCTTTCCGCATTTGTTTCGACGGCGCTTGCAATCCGTTCCCACCCCCGCCATGCTCAGTCGGACCTTTAGCGAGGCCCGCTTAGGCGCGCCTGATGGATTGTCATGAGCTCAGTGCCCGAAAACGAATTCGATTTGGAGAAACTGTTCCTGCCCGCATGGGCGCAGGAACCAGCCTCCGTCAACCGCTACGCCCAATATACCGGCGAGGACGCGCGGCCGGACCGCCGGGATGACCGGCGGGATGACCGCCGCGGGCCGCGGCGTGGCGGGCCGCGTCCGGACCGGGGACCGCGTCCCGAGCGCCGGGACCGTCCGCCCAAGGGACAACCAATGGGCGGCCCCGAGCGTTTTCCGCGGGCGGAAAGGCGCCGCGACGAGCGCCGGGGACCGCGTCCCGCGCGCGGTGGGGAGGGCGCGCCGCAGTTTGAAGAGCGCCGCGAGCGAGTGCGCCGGGAGCCGCCGCCATTGCCGGAGGTCAACATCCGTCTCGTGCCGGAAGCCAAAGGCGTCGAACACCTGGCCCGCCAGATCCGGATGACCGGACGCGCCTATCCGCTCTTCGATATTGCCCAGATGATTCTGCAAAAGCCGGAGCGGCACGGGGCTTTGTTCAGCGTCAAAAAACAACCCGATGGCACTGTGGCCCAGCCGTTGTTTGTGTGCGGATTGGACGATTCCCTGTGGCTCTCGGAAGACGAAGTGGTAGCCCACGTTTTGAAGCAGCATTTCAACACGTTTTACCAGGCCGAACGCACCGCCACCGAACCGCCCAAAGGCACCTACACGTTCGTCGCGCAGTGCGGCCTGAGCGGCACCATCTTTGGCCCGCCGAATTATCACGATTATCAAAATCGCGTCCGCGCTCTTCACGCCCAACGCTTCGCCCGGATGCCGTTTGAAGCCTACAAAGCGCGCATCAAAATTGTGCGGGATGAGGAGGTCGTGAAGCAGTGGGTCGAGGATCAAAGTTGGAAGACCGAATACGTCTGCCTCAACGTGCCCGAACCGCTCAAGCTGGGCAGCCGGGAAGCGGTGGAACGTCACTTCCGCGAAACCCACGCCGCGACGATCATCAAATCGGTGGAATCCCACACCCTCAGCGGCCAGGCCTGCCGCAATCTCCGGTGCCGGGAACTCGCCCGCCTGGCCCGGCAGGCGGTGGACGATCAACGCCGGTTCCCCTTGCAGCTCGCCACCACGCTCAGCCAGCAATTCGCGTCGCACGGACTCCAGTTCTTCAAGGTCAACAAAATCTTCACGCACGTCTCCGTGGCGCGTCCGCATTATTTGGACGTGGAAGCCTCGCCGGTGTCCGAAAGCATCAAGCGCATTGTCGAATTCATCAACCAACATCCGCAATGCACCCGGCGCCAATTGATCGAAACCCTGGCGCCCACACCGCCCGCACCGGCGCCCGCACCGGAGGAAACCGCACCGGCAACCGGGACCGCCGAACCGGCGGCCGACACGACCGCCGCCCCGGCGGAGTCTGCGGCCCCCGCGCCGCCGTCACCGCCACCGGCGCCGGAGGCGTCGTTGCCCACGCCGGCGCAGACGGAAATCATTGCCGATTTACATTGGTTGGTTCATCAGGGGCACATCATCGAATTCGCCAACGGGACGCTCGAGACCGCGAAAAAGCCGGTGCCGAAACCGCCTAAACCCGAGCCGAAGCCCAAGAAAGCCGCCCCCGAATCGGAAGCGGCAACGGTGACGGAAACTCCGCCAACCCCGCCGCCAGCGGCTTCCACGGAATCGTCGGAGTCCCCGCCGGCGGAAGCAGCAGAAGCTCCCGCCGAACCGGCAACGGCCACACCGCCCTCGTCTGAGGCAGGCGACCCATCTCCGGCAACTTCTGAGGCGGAGGCGGCCGCACCCGCCGAGCCGGGCCCGGAAGCGGAAGCCGTTGCGAGCACGCCACCGGCGGCCGCGGTTGAATCCACGCCGCCTGCCGAAACGGAAGCGCCCCCCGCACCACCCGCTGACTAGAGCGGTTTCATCAAACATGTAGCGATGTCCTCACCGGCAACCCCTCTCCCCATCGGATGGGGAGAGGATGGCCGTCAGGCCGGGAGAGGGGTCGGCGAACCGTTGGTCGCTGCATTATTTCTGTAACCGCTCTGAACGCTCAACGCTGTCAGTCCGTTGCCGGGTTGAGACGATTTCGTCCCACCGGGCAACGCCTCTTGGCGCACCCCGCATCTCTTTGGGGAAAGGCAAGCACTGAGACTGGCCGACGCCAAATCGGAATGCCCGGCTTCACAAGGTCAGCAACAGCCGTTTGATTTCTTTGAGGCGCGCTGAGGCGTTTTTCCGGGTCAGGCGCGGGAAGCGATTGCCCACGAGCATCAACTCGCCGTAACGCGTGAGCTTCAGCTTGTCGTCTTCCACCTCGATGCGGGTCACGGCTTTGGCGGCGGCCAGCAGTTTCAATTCGGCCACCATCAAGAGCAATGTCACTGGCCCCGGCGGTGGCCCGAAGCGGTCGCGCAATTCGCCGGCGAGCGCGTCGAGCCCGGCCTTGTCCGTCACTTGCGCCAGTTTCCGGTAAATCTCAATCCGATGGCGCGGTTCGGGAACGTAGGCTTGCGGAAGGGCGGCAAATGCGGGGCGGACATTTTGCCGGCTCCCGCGCCGGTCATTCGCCCCATCGGTCTTCGGAACCGGGCGCATTTGTTTCCCGGGCGCGTCCGGCGTTGGGGCGGGATCGGGGGTCTCCGCCAATTCCAGAAAATCCAAACGCACGGCCACGTCAATGCGCGGGCTGACGGGTTCGCCCTTGAGCGCCCGGATGCTTTGCTGGAGCAACTGGCAATACAACTCGAAGCCCACGGCGGTGATGTGTCCGCTTTGTTCCGCGCCAAGCAGGTTCCCCGCACCGCGGATTTCGAGGTCGCGCATGGCGATCTTGAACCCGCTGCCGAGCGTGGCGTATTGCCGCATGGCGCTGATGCGTTTGCGCACGTCGGTCAACAGACGGGCGTGCCGCGGCAACAATAGGTAAGCGTAGGCCTGGTGTTTGTAACGGCCCACCCGCCCGCGCAACTGATACAGATCGCTCAACCCGAACCGGTCCGCCCGGTCAATGATGATCGTGTTCGCGTTCGGGATGTCGAGGCCGCTCTCGATGATGGTCGTGGAGAGCAGCACATCGGCCTCGCCGTTGACAAATTGCGTCATCACGGCTTCGAGGTCGTCGTCGGGCATCTGGCCGTGACCCACGACGATGCGGGCGTGCGGCACCAGTTGTTGCAGCTTTGTCCGCATCGTTTCAATGGTCATCACGCGATTGTGCAGGAAGAACACCTGGCCGCCGCGGTTGAGCTCGCGTTGAATGGCGTCGCGGATGACCCGCTCGTCGTAGGGCGAAACGATGGTTTCCACCGGCAGCCGGTCCTGCGGCGGCGTTTGGATGGCGCTCATGTCGCGCGCGCCGGTGAGCGCCAGGTAGAGGGTGCGCGGGATGGGAGTGGCGCTGAGGGTCAGCACGTCCACCTGCGTGCGTAGCCGCTTGAACTTCTCCTTGTGCCACACGCCGAAGCGCTGCTCCTCGTCAATCACCACCAAGCCGAGGTCCTTGAATCCGATGTCGCTTTGGATCAACCGATGCGTGCCGATGACGATGTCCACCGCGCCCACGGCGAGGTCGCGCACGACCCGTTGCTGGGCGCGGCGTGTGCGGAAACGCGAAAGCAATTCGACGCGCACGGGGTAATCCGCCAGGCGTTCGCGGAAAGTGTTGTAATGCTGCTGCGCCAGCACCGTCGTCGGCACCAGCACGGCAACCTGTTTGCCTTCCAAGACCGCCTTGAACGCCGCGCGGATGGCGACCTCGGTTTTGCCAAAACCCACATCCCCGCAAATCAACCGGTCCATCGGCTTGGGCCGTTCCATGTCGGCCTTGGTCTCGGCGATGGCCCGGACCTGGTCCGGCGTTTCTTCGAAGATGAAGGCGCTTTCAAACTCGCGTTGCCACGGGGCGTCCGGCTGAAAGGCGTACCCCGGCCGGGCTTCCCGGGCCGCTTGGATTTGCAATAATTCGGCGGCGACATCGCGCACCGCGCGTTCGGCGTGTTCCTTTGCTTTCTTCCAGCGCGCGCCGCCCAGCGTGTTGAGGGGCGGCCGCATCTTGCCCGCGCCGACGTATTTGCCCACGAGATGCGCCTCGCTGACCGGCACATAGAGCTTGGGCGGCTCACCGCCCGGTTCGCGCGCGGCGTATTCGATCATCAAACATTCGATCGCGGGGGGCGGATGCGGCGGGGCGGATGCGGGGCCGCGCGTCGTCGCCGGCAGCATTTTCAAACCGAGATAACGTCCGATGCCATGCTGGAGATGCACGACCAGATCGCCTTCCTCCCAATCCGCGAAATCAATTTCCAACGCCGACCGCAACGCGGCGGCGTGGGGTGATTTGAGCCGGCGCGGACGCGGCACGCGATAGCGCCCGAAAATCTCGGCGTCCGTGACGACCACCAGCTTCGCGGCTTCGCAGAGAAACCCTCGGGTAAGTGTGCCGATGTCTGTGGTGAGGCTGGCCTCCAACGGGTCCGGCGGAGGCAGGGAAGCGTTGTCCGCCGGCGTCTCCGTGTCTCCACGGGATTGTTCACCGGTGCCGGTGGTCGCGGAGGCCGTTTCATCGAATCCCAGTTCCGCCCAAATCTCGCGAAACCGTTGCCGTTCGCCGTCGTTGTTGCAAAAAACATGAACGGTATATCCTTGCCGCCGCCACCGATGCAGTTGGTTGAAGAACTCGCGACGTTGCGCCTCGGCGACCGGCGGTTCGGGTGCGCGTTCTCCCAGCGGACGAAAGGCCTCCAGCGAAGTCAGCGAAAATTCTTCCGCCGCGTCGTCGGGTGGCGGCGCATCGTTCGGTGCCGGCCTCATGGGATCGGTCCCGCTGTCCGTCAACGCAATTTGCGTCCAGCCGCGTTGTTCACACGCGGTGCGCACAGCCGGCCAGGAGATGAAAAAGGGATCGCCTGCGGGGATCTGCTGGGAATACGCCGCCGCGCGTTCAGCAAGCAACTCCGGTTCGCACCAGACGATGATTGTTTCGGGAGGCAGATGGTCGAGCAACGTGGCGCTGGAGAGGCCTTCCGCCGCGTCATCCACGTTTCGGAGCCCGCGTCGGAGGAGGCCCAGTTCCCCGGCGGGCGGCAGGATGACTTGGGCAACTTCCCCGCGCGAAATCTGGGTCAGCGGATCAAACTCGCGCAACGATTCCAGTTCATCCCCGAAAAATTCCAGCCGCACCGGCCAGGGGTTGGTTGGCGGGAATACATCCACGATGCCGCCGCGCAAGGCGATCTCGCCTTTTTGTGTGACCTGCGCCTCCGGTTCGTAACCTTGCGCCTCCAGCCATTCCACCAAGTCCAACGGATCCAGCCGGTCGCCGCGGGTCAGCGGACGGATGCGTTGTCCCAGATCGGCGGGCGTGAACGTCTTTTGCAGCAATGCGGTGACGTTGGTCACCACCAGTCTGGCGTCCGGCGGGGGGCGTTTCTCGTTCGCCCGCGGCAGCAGTGCCACGAGTGTTTCCAGCCGTTCCGCGATGACATCCGCGTGGGGCAACCGACCCTCGTGCGGCAACACTTCCCACGCGGGATAAAACAAGGCATTGCTGGCGGCCGGGGGCCGGGCGACCGGCGTTGTGTCGTCGTGCGCGTTCCGAGGCCGACCGTGTTCAGCCGGCAGCCAAACCGCCAGGTCTTGATGAAACAGTTCCTGTGTTTTGCGATGATCGGTGACCACCAGGAGCGGGCGGGACGGGAAAAATTGCCGGAGCAGCGCGGTAAAAAACGGTTGCGCGGGGGCCGCCACCCCGGGACAAGACAATGCGCCGCCCTGCTCCAATCGCCGCGCCAAGGATTGCGCCGCGGGAGTTTTTGCCACCCGGTTCAACAGTCTGCCTGCCGCCGGGACTGAAAAATCCTGCGTCAAGCGCGGGCAAGGTTGCAGCCGCGGAAAAATCCGTCAAGCTGCACTCACCGTTGCCACACGGCGCGGTAGAAGCGCTGAGGAGCCGCCGCCGCCTGCGGGTCGGCTAAACGCAGTTCGCCGCTCTCCGGCAGCGTGTAGGTGCCCAGCGGCGTCCAATGGATGAAATCCGTGGAAACCTGGATGACGCAGACGGCGCCGCCCTCAGCCCGCAAGGTGAACGCGAATCCGCCCTCCGGTTGTCGTTCCGGCGCCAGAAGTTCCGGCATGTTTGTCACGGCGGGAACGTCCGGCAGTGTTTCCGCCCGGGTGGTGGCCTCTGACCGGCCGGCGTCGCTCAACGCCAACGCGGCGCTGGCGTAACCGCGGGAATCAAAGTAGCCCACCGCCATCGGCCGCTTCGGGTCGCTTAAATCCATCACATGGATGTTTGCGTTATAGTCCAAGACATAGGCATGGCGGCCCGCCACGCGAACATCCATGAGGCCAATCCCCAATTCGAGATTGTACTGGCCGAGATCGTACTGGCCGAGACGCCGCGGTGCCGTCAACTCGGACAAGTCCACCGTCACAAAAGTCTTGCCCACTCCGACCGCCAGATTGCCCAGCGTGTGGAAGGCGCAAAGACTGGGAACACCGTACCAGTGACGGACGTATGTTTCGTAGTGGTGCCCACTTGCCCGGAAATTCGCGATGAGTTCCTCCATGTTGCGCGGGGCGTTGGTCGGAAATTGCTCCCGCAAAAAATTCGCATAACTGTTGTTGGTCAGCGCCCACGAGTAGAACGGCACGTAAATATCACCCCGAGAGCGTATGATCACAACGGGCAGGTTGTTGGTATCGGGGATTGTCCGGTCAATCAGCCGCGGCCGGGTTGGATCGCTGATGTCCAGCACTTGCAACATGCTTGGATGGCCCACAAGGAGCATGTTTGTCCCGAAACGTTGCACGCGACTGTGGGCAGCGCCAAACCGGACGCGGTGCGTGGCGACAATCACGGGATGGTACGGATCACGCACATCCACGGCAAGCAACCCGCTGGTTGATGCCACCCACGCGTGATGCCCCACGACCTGCACGTCGGTCGCCCGTGGAGGCCGCGAGGCGGACGTCCGTAGAGGAACGGGGCAGTGGCCCAGTAACGCCGGACGGGCTGGATTCGTGACGTCCACAATCTGCAATCCGCCCTGACTGTCGGCCACATAAGCGCGCTGGCCCGCCACGTCAACCGCGAAGGCATCGCCCGGGGTGTCCACGTTGCCGATCTGTGCGGGTTGTGTGGGGTTCGAGACATCCAGCACCGTCAATCCAGCCAATCGGTCCGCAATGTAGGCGCGCCCGCCGATGACGTGGATGCCCTCCTGACAGCGCCGCGGATTCCAACCGCCAACCCATTTCGGGCGGGTCGGATCCGAGATGTCCAATACCTGAACGCCGCGGCCCCAGAGAGCCACGAAAAGATAATGGTCCACCACTTGCAAATACTTCGTGGCGGCGACGGATTCACGCGCGGCGCCGGGTGCGGCCGGATCGCCGGTTTGCGCCAACGAGCCGTGCCCGCACAACCCTGCCACGATCAACAGGGCTGCGGACAGCCGGCGGAACATTGGAGATGATGGGCTCACGCCGACACGCTAATCGTTGTATCGTCAAACTTCAAGCGGGTTCTGCGGAAGCCGGAAATCCCCTTGCTTCCGGCTCATTTGATTGCGGGCCAGGCGATGTTATTGAGCCGGGCGAACCGCCGTCGGTGCCGGGCGCCGTCCAGCAGGTCGTAATGACCCGGCACTATCCAGCGCGGGTTCAACTGCCGGACTTTCTCCACGCTGGCCGCGAACTGCTCCGGCGCGCTGTTCAGGATTGCGGGTGGCCGGTGGGCCGCCAAAAAATAGCTGGCAAACATGTCGCCGCTGAACAACAGGTCGTGCTTCGCGCTGTAAAAGCCGCAATGCCCCGTCGTATGTCCCGGCAGATGCACGACCCGCAGTCCGCCCCAGAACGGGAGTTCCTGACCATCGGCCAGAAACGCATCAATGTCCGCCGCTCGATAGCGGAAGACCAACCGCCCCGCCGCTTCCAATCGTCCGCCCCAGCGCGTAATGCCGGTGTAGGGATAAGTCCCCGCCACATGCCGCGCCTCGGCGGGATGCGCTAGCACTTTCGCGCCCGTCCACGCTTTTAACCAGGCCAGGTTGCCCGCGTGATCGAGATGGCCGTGGGTGAGCAGGATGGCTTGGAGATTGGCGGGGACCAGTCCCAATCGGCGGAACAATCGCCGGATAAAGAAGGCTTCCCCGGCCAACCCGGTGTCAATCATCACGCTGCGCGGGCCGTCCGCCAGCAAATGACAATACCCCATGAGGCCGCGAATGGGGTGCAGGCCGGGCGGAACATTTTTCACGGCTTGGTGATATCAGGTGGCGGTCGGAATGCAAGTTCGCACTGGCCGGCGGGCGGTGGCGGTGGCGGGGGATCCCGGTTTTTCCGGCTTTTTAGGCGGTTGGGCCGGTGTTTTGCCGGTTGACACGGTGCGGCGGGAAAATACACTTCCCCCCTGACCGCAGAGAATTGGCGTTTCATCAACCCGCCATTCGAGGTCGCTGGAGAGGAAGTGAATTTGGATTGACAGAGATCAAACTCAAAAAGGGCGAGCCTATTGAACGGGCGTTGCGCCGGTTAAAGAAGAAGATGGATCGCGAGGGCACCTTGCGCACCGTCCGCAGCCATCGGCATTACGAAAAGCCGAGCGAGAAGCGGCGGCGCAAGGAAAAGGCGGCGGCCTTCTCCGCCATGCTGAAAGCGCGCTACGCCGACTTGTAATTTTCCTGAAAACCGGCGGGGCGCGGGTTGAATCGTCCGCTCCCCGCCGTGTTAGTTGGACACAAACCCCGGACGCGCACCGCCCCGAATCCCAGTGGGCGGAGACAGTCCGATGACCCCCGACTCGATGTATTCGCTTTCAACCTGCTGGAATTCCCACCGTCACACGGATGGCCGCGCCATGCTGCGCGAGATTCGCGACCTCGGATTCGAGGTCGCCGAACTCAGCCACGGCATCCGGCTCAGCTTGGTGGAGGGAATCCTCCAAGCGGTTGAGGCCGGGGAAATCCGCATTTCCAGTCTGCATAATTTTTGTCCGCTGCCGATGGGCGTGACCCAGCCGGCGCCCAATCTTTTTCAATTTTCCGCCGAAGCGCCGCGCGAACGGGATATGGCCCTGCGTCATACGCTCAAGACACTGGATTTTGCGGTGCGGGTGCGGGCGCCCCTCGTTGTCCTGCATCTCGGCAGCGTGGAGATGAAGGATTACAGCCGGAAATTGAAGGGACTCCTGGCGGATGGCCGGCGTGATTCGGCGAAATACGAGAAGCTGGTGACGGAAGCCTGCGAGAAACGGGAGGCGAAAAAAGAGGCGTTCGTGGAGCGGGTTTACGACGCGCTGCACAAACTGGTCCCGGAAGCGGAAGCCCGCGGACTCCGGCTCGGAGTGGAGAATCGCGAAGCGGTGGAGGAAATCCCGTTTGAGAGCGATTTCGGGTTTTTGTTCAACGAGTTCAAGACGCCGGTGGTTACCTACTGGCACGATACCGGGCACGCCCAAATCAAGGAAAACCTCGGGTTCATCCGGCACACGATCCATCTCGAATCGTTGGCGGATCGTCTGGCGGGATTTCATCTGCACGATGTGCAGGCGCCCGCCCGGGATCATTGCCCGCCGGGGACAGGGATGATTGATTTTGCCGCGCTTAAACCGTGTGTCCGTCCGGAACACCTGAAGGTCTTCGAGTTTAGTCCGGTCTTGTCCGTCGAGGAGGTTCGCCAGGGAGTGGCCCATGTGCGCGGCCTTTGGAACGGCGTCTGAGGCGACGGGTGGGTTGGGGAGCGGCGGCTGAAGTGGCCCTCCCTTGTGCCGCGCGGCGGAGTTAACCGACGCGGAAGGAAATTCGCTGAACGATGTCCGTGCCGAAGGCGTGCTGCAGACGTTCCAGAATCTCCTTCCGCCGATACCGCACGATCTCGCTGAGCCACACACTGCTGTCCACCGTCACGAAGAGGGTGCCTTTGCGGAGCCCGGTCGGCTGGGCGTGCGCCACGACGTTCGGGTCCAGTAACTCCGTCCACACCTTCACGATCTCGGCCTCGGCGCGGCGTTGGTCCAGGCGCAACGTCTTCAGGACGCGGGGGAGAATTTCACCCGCAGGCTTGGCGCGCTCGGTGCGGCCAATTTCCGCGGGCGCCAGGTCTATCCCGCGCCACTGCGCCAAGGCGCGTTCGCGGGCGTTTGCCCGGCGGGGTCCGAGGGGCGGGATGAATTTAGAGGAAAAGGGTCGCATGCGCCGACGGCGGTTATTCCGGAAGTTTGGTTCGCGCGCCAGGGAAATCCGCCGGCATCAGGTTTTGTCGGATGGTTGTTCGCCCAGCACCAGGACGCCGTGCGGCGGAAGATCGTAGTTCCCCGTGAGCGCGGAGCCCGTAAGATAATCGTGCATGGGTTTGTAAAACTGGAGCCGCACCGGGCTGCTCTGGTGATTGAGCAGGAAGAACACTTTGACGCCCTCCTTTTGCCGCAGGCTTACCTCGACGGTGTCCGGCACCTTGAGGAGCGAATGCAGGTTGCACAGCTGCCGCAGCCAGACGACGAGGTCATAATAGAAATTCTGGTGACTCTGGGTGCCGATGTAGATCGCTTTCCCCAAGCCAAATTCGTTCAGGGTCACCGCGGGTTTGCCCGCGTAAAAATCCTTGGAATAAGTCGCCAAGATCTGACAGCCGTGCGGCTCGATGATGTCGCACCACAACCGCGCTGGGTGGAGATGGCTGGTCTGGAACGCTCCCTTGAACGTGAGGTGGTTTTCCGCATTGGGCGGCAGGGTGTCGAACTCGACGACTTCCAAGCCGAACAGGTCAATCAAATCGTGCGGATACCCGGTATCCGGCGCCATGTGGTATTCATCCACCAACCCGCTGTTGAACGTCCCCACGAGCGTGCCGCCGTTCTGCACGTAAAGTTTGAGCCGATCCGCCTCGCCGCCCGCCAGCAAAAACAGCGACGGGGCGAAGACCAGCCGGTATTGCGACAGGTCATCGGTTGGCCGGACGAAATCCACGCGCAAATCGCGGTCGTGCAGGGCCGTGTAAATGAGTTGAATGTGGTCGCGCAGCCGGAAATGCCGGTTGGGCTGGTTGGGTTGTTGCAGGGCCCATTCGTTATCGTGGGTGTATAAAATGGCCACCTCCGAAACCACCTGCGTGCCTTTCAGCACCGGCGCCAGCAATTTGATTTCCTCACCGAGTTGGCTGATCTCGCGAAAAACCCGGTTCTCCTTCCGGAGCCGGTGCGACATCACCGCGCCGTGGAACTGTTCCGTGCCGATGCGCGGTTGCCGCCAGCGGAAGAACAGAATCGCGTCCGCCCCGCGCGAAATGAGTTGATAGGTGAACATGCGGATTATGCCCGGCCGCACCAGGGAGTTGACATCCTGCCAGGAGACATTGCCGGCCTTGTGTTCGATGACCCAGAATCCGGTTTTGCCGTCCGGTGTGCGGACGCCGGTTTTTTTCAGTGAACGCAGCATGTCAATTTCACACGCCGCCTCCGCCGATTTGGCCCGGATCACGGCGGCGCTTTCCGCGGAAATGAAATCCAGCACCTCGGCCAGGTCGAAGTGATCGAAGCGATGAATCAGCGGCTTGAGATTGGTGGTGACCGGTCGCTCCGGGGTGAGTTCGTGGAGCAGGTCCACCTGCATTTTGATATACTGCACCATCGTGTCGCTGCAAAACCGTCGCCAGTCCAGCGCCAGGGCCGGATTATGCATCGTGGGCGCCCGCAACGGCATCGGAACTTCGTCCCAGTTGTTGACCACCTGCCCCCAGTGCCGGAGCCCGAGCCGTTCGTTGAGCCGCTCAATGGTTTCGTATTTGGCCTGCAACCAGAAATGCCATTCCTCGCGCGAGTCTTCATTAAACGATTCTTCGGTGAAATTGCCGCCAATGGCGTTGTCAATCTGCCACGCGATGAGCGCCGGATGATCGCCCAGCGCCTTGGCCATCGCGGTCACGATGCGTTTCGAGTATTCCCAAAAGGCGTCGCTGCTCAGGCAAATTGCGCGGCGTGTGCCGGCGTGCTTGGTCAGGAGATTTTCATCCAAGGGCAGAATTTCGGGATGCTTCCGGGTCAGCCAGATGGGCGGGGCCGCCGTGGGCGTCGCCAAGATGACTTTGATGCCCGCCTGATGGAGCCGGTCCATCGCCCGGCGCAGCCAGTCAAAATCAAATTTGCCATCCTCCCGTTCGCATAATCCCCAAGTGAATTCGCCCATGCGCACGGCGTTGAATCCCGCCTCGCGCATCAAGGCAATGTCCTCATCCCAGCAGGCTTCGGGATGCTCCGGCGTGCCGCCGTAAGGATAAACCCAGTGTTCTGGATAATAATCAACACCGAAATACATAATAGTTACCCGTTGGCTCGTTGGCCGACTTTAAGACGCTGCGTAGATTTGTGCAATGAAAAACTTTCGCCGGGGTGGGAAAGGTTGAAATCCCCCGATTCCAAAGTGGATTGGACAAATGGCAGGGGTGGAGCAGGGGAGAATTGGGGTGGTTTGACATCCTTGGAATGGCCAACCTGCAGTGAACAGGAGGCCAAACAAAGCGGATGCCAGCCCGACCGCAATACCCCCGGACGGGCGTCGGACCGCATCCGAGGGAAAGCCAACAATTTGCGGCTATTTCTCTGCGGCGGATTGTTCGCGGGCGCGTTTGCTCTCCTCGACCACTTTCTGGGCCATCACGGCGGGCATTTCCTCATAATGACTGAAATCCTCCTGATGCACCCCCCGCCCGCCGGTCAGCGACCGCAGTGTCACCGAATACCGATACAACTCCGCCGCCGGCACCTGCGCCTTGATCACTTGCAAGCCCCCCACCGCGTCCATCCCCTGAATCTTCCCCCGCCGGCTCGATAAATCCCCCATCACCGCCCCCATATATTCGTCCGGCACCCGGATCTCCACGTTCTGAATCGGCTCCAGCAAGATCGGCCGCGCCCCTTTGAACGCTTCTTTGAACGCCTCATACCCCGCAATCTGAAACGCCACGTCTTTCGAGTCCACCGGGTGCATCTTCCCATCGTAGAAATCCACTTTCACATCGGTCACCCGATACCCCGCCAAGATCCCCTCCATCGCCGCCCGTTGCACCCCCTTCTCCACCGACGGCACGAACACCCGGTCCACGTTCTGCCCCACCAGCGATTCGGTGAATTCCAGCCCCGTGTCCCGCGCCCGCGGCTCAATCCGCATCCAGACTTCCGCAAACTGCCCCGCCCCCCCGGTCTGTTTCTTGTGCCGATACTTCGATTCGCCCCGCCCCTTGATCGTCTCCCGAAACCGGATCTTCGGCGGCAACAGCTCGATCTCCACCCGGTACCGTTTCTTCATCTCGTCCACCAACACCGCCAGATGCTGCTCGCCCTGCGCCGACAACACCGTCTGCCGTAACTCCCCGTCCACCACGTATTGAAAGGTCGGGTCCGCCTGGTGCAACGCCGTCAATCCCTGCGAGAGCTTGTCTTCCTCGCCCTTCACTTTGAGCTCGATCGCCGCGTGAATGTTCGGCTTGGGCCACACCACCGGCGGCAACATCCGCACGGTTTTCCCTCCGCACAAGGTGTCGCCGGTCCGCGTATCCTTGAGTTTCACGGTGGCGCCAAGATCCCCCGCGCACAGCGTTTCCACCGCCGTCCGGGTCTGCCCGTTCAACACGTATATCTGCCCCAGCTTCTCCGTCGCGCGCCGCCCCGGATTGTTCAACTCAATCCCCACGGTCAATGTCCCCGCATACACCCGGAAAAAGGAGACTTCCCCAAACTTCGCCTCGCTCAGGGTCTTGAACACATACAACACCGGATCCGGCGACGTCAGTTCCAGCGTCCCTTCCGTCCCTTGGGCGTCCTGCGCCGGCACGGCAGGCCGGTCCGCCGGTGAGGGCGCATACTGGGCCAGGAATTCCAATACCTGGGCCACGCCGACGTTCTTTTCCGCCGAGGTCGCGAACACGGGAATCAACGTTTGCTGCTGCAACGCCCGGCGTAAGCCTCCGCGCCACTCCGCCTCGCTCAGCGTGCCTTGCTCGAAAAATTTCTCCATCAACGCGTCGTCCGCCTCGGCCACGCTTTCCACCAGTTTTTCATGCCCCGCCCGCGCCTGTTCGGCCGCCGCCCCGCTGGCCGCCGCCTCGGTGAATTTGCCGCTTCGATCCGCCGCATAGGTCAGCACCGCCTGCCGCGGCACATCCAGCACCTGCGTCAACCCCGGGCCCGGATTCAGCGCCACGCTCAGCGGCAACACCCGTTCCCCAAAGCTTTGCCGCAACTGCGCCAGCACCTGTTCCCCGTCCACGTTCTCCTGGTCCAGCCCGTTCACCACCAGGACCTTCGGCAACCCAAACTGCGTGGCCCAATCCCACACCTGCAGCGTGCCCACACCCACCCCGTCCCGGGCGTCCACCACCACCACCGCCACGTCCGCCACCCGCAACGCCCCCAGCGCTTCGGTGATGAAATCCAACGACCCCGGGCAATCCATCAAGTTGAGCTTCCGCCCCTCCCAGTCCAGGTGCAGCAGCGAGGTCTGAATCGAAATCTTGCGCTCGCGCTCGTTGTCGTGGTAGTCGGAAACCGTGGTCCCGTGGGCCACGCTCCCCAACCGGTTGAGCCCCCCGCCGCAGACCAGCAACGCCTCGCTGAGCAGGGTCTTGCCCGCCGAGGCGTGTCCCACCAAGGCGCAGTTCCGAATGTCCGATGGTTGATACGTTTTCATACGTTGAAGCTGCTGGAATCCCGGCTGGAGTGGCTTGAGATTTGTGGCGTCCGGGGGGCAAAATCCGCCCGCCCGGCGACCGCGTTGCTGCGGGCCGTCACGCCGACACCTGACCGTTTGGGCGAAAAGTATCGCATAACCCTGCTGGCCCGGTTTCGCCGGGCGAGTGCCACTACCTGAAGCGAAAAACTTGGCGAGCATACGCAAACCACGGCGGCCTCGTCAATCGCCCGGGCGGGAACAGCCGTTTTTTAAGCGTGTCGGCACCTCCGGCGTGCGCCAGCCGATGCACTGGAGAGCGAACCAGTTTGCGTCGGTCAGTCCGGCGACCCCAACATTTCGGTCATTACGCCTTTGGAAAAGGCATATTGACTTGTGGGATCGGCAATGATCCAACCGGCTAACCGAGGCCGCCCTCGTCGCGCATTGATTCCAACCGCGGGAGCTGTGTCATTACTCCGGCAATCTGACCGACATCAATCCCGCCAAAGCAACCGATTACCACACCCCCGCCGATCCTGCCTCATCCGAATAACCGTTCCGCGGGCACCCCGGGTTGTTCGCCAAAAATTCAAGCCTCCCGGCGGCGGGCAGTTTCGCCGATTGTGTTCCCCGGGTTCTCCCGGTAGATTTGGCCCATTGTCTGGGCACTAAAATTATGACTGTTTTGAACATCCTTTACGTTGCCGTGGCGGTGATCGCGCTGTTTGGCGCGGCCATCTTTGTCCACGAATTTGGCCACTACTGGATGGCCCGGCGCCGCGGCATGAAAGTCGAGGCGTTCGCCATCGGGTTTGGGCCCAAGTTGTTTGGGTGGACCCGCGACGGAATCGAATACGCCTGGCGGGCGATCCCGGCCGGGGGTTACGTCAAACTGCCGCAAATGACCACGGCCGCCATGCTCGAAGGGAACATGGCCGACGGTGCCCCGCTCCCTCCGGCCAGCGCCTGGTCCAAGATTCTGGTGGCGTTTGCCGGGCCGTTCATGAACGTGGTCTTCGCGTTTGCCATTGCCACCGTGATTTATTTCGTCGGGTTACCCGTGCTGGTCAATCCCGCGATCATCGGGTACGTCGAACCCGGTTCGGAGGAGGCCAATCTGGGCATCCGCGAAGGCGACCGCATTGTCCGGGTCAACGGGCAGCGCATCAAATCGTGGCAGGACGTGAATCTGGCCACCATTCTGGCGCGCACCAATGTCCTGCCCGTCGTGATTGAGCGCGCGGGCGTGGAGACGACCTATCACCTGACCGCCGAGGTCAACGAAACCTTCGGCCTCAAACTACTGCGCCTGGACCCGCGCGATCATCCCGAGGTCATTGAAGTGCTGGCCGGCACGGCGGCGCAGGCGGCCGGGTTGCAGGCGGAGGATAAAATCCTGGCGTTCGCCGAGGTGCCGATCGTCAGCCGCGACCAGTTGATCGAACTAATCAAACAACGGGCGGAAAAACCGAGCGAGATGCGCATCGAACGCGCCGGCGAGAAACTCACCCTGAGCATCACGCCCACCACGGATCCCGCCACCGGCAAGGGCCGCATCGGGGTCGCGCTCGGCACCAGCACCAGCCAAATGTATGTCGTGCAGAAACCCGGGCCCACGCCGTGGACCCAGGTGGTGGAGGTGGTGGACAAAACGGTGCAGACTTTTGCCGCGTTGGTTTACTCGAAAAAAACCGGCGTGGGCGCCAAGGATTTGAGCGGACCGGTGGGCATCCTGGCGATGCTGGCGGCGTGGGTGAACACTGATTACCGGCTCGCCCTGAGTTTCCTGGTGCTGCTCAACGTCAACCTGGCCATCCTCAACCTGCTGCCCGTGCCCGTGTTGGACGGCGGACACATCCTGATGGCCATCGTGGAAAAAATCCGTCGGCGCCCCTTGAGCGTCAAGATGGTTGAATACACCACCACGGTGTTTGCCGTGCTGCTGCTTTCGTTCATGCTTTACGTGACCTTCTTTGACATCAAACGCATGCCGCTCATCGGCTCGTGGTTCAAGAGCAAGGCCACCATTGAACAAGCCGAACCCGCCCCCCCGCCGGGCCCTTGAACATGCCCTACTGCGAATCCCCGTATTTTTATCATCGCCGGTCCACCCGCGAAGTCGTTGTCGGCGATCCGGCGCGCGGCGGGGTGATCATCGGCGGCACACATCCGGTGGTGATGCAGTCCATGCTGACGTGCGACACCATGAACACCGCGGAATGTGTGCGACAGACCCTTGAGCTGGTGGCGGTTGGATGCCAGATCGTGCGCATCACGGCGCCGACCGTGAATGACGCGGCGAATCTTCGCCACATCGTCGCGGCCTTGCGCCAGCGCGGGTGCCGGGTGCCCATCGTGGCTGATATTCATTTCAAGCCGGAAGCGGCGATGGAAGCCGCCCGCTGGGTTGAAATGATCCGCATCAACCCCGGCAATTACGCGGACTCCAAGAAATTCGCCGTCAAGGAATACACCGACGCCCAATACGCCGCGGAATTGCGGCGTATCGAAGAGCGATTCACGCCGCTCGTCAAGCTGTGCCAGGAACAGGGGCGCGCGCTGCGCATCGGGACGAACCACGGCTCGCTCTCGGACCGCATCATGAACCGGTTTGGCGACACGCCGCTGGGCATGGTGGAGAGCGCGCTCGAATTCGCGCGCATCTGCCGGAAACATGATTTCCACAATTTCAAGTTCTCAATGAAGTCATCGAATCCCAAGGTGATGATTGAGTGCTATCGGCTGCTGGTGGCGCGCCTGGAGCAGGAAGGGCCGGACTGGAATTATCCGCTGCATCTCGGCGTCACCGAAGCGGGTGACGGCGAGGATGGACGCATCAAGTCCGCGATCGGGATCGGCTCCCTGTTGTGTGATGGGTTGGGGGACACGATTCGCGTTTCGTTGACGGAGGATTCGCCGCGGGAAATTGAAGTCTGCCGCGATTTGCTGGCGCAAATCCCCGTGCTCACGGGGACGTCCCCCACAGACGCGCCAACCGGCGCGGCCGTCCCGGTGCCCGCCGGCCCGGACGCCTGGCCATTCAAGCCGTTCGAGTTCGAGCGGCGCCAAGCAGCGGAAGTTTACTTGAATGAACGCCTCAAGGGTGGCGGCCAGCAACCGATCCGCGTGGTGGTGACACGGGCCGTCTGGGACCGGGTGATGCCGAAACTTCGTCCCCAGGATGATGTGCGGCCCGAGGCAGTGTATGAAGACCTGAAGATTACGGAGGTGGATCCGACGCGAGACTTCGTCCTGGATGAAGCCGCGCACCTGGTCACGGTCAAGGATGGCGTGAATTTACCGGCCATTGCGGCGTTTCGCCTGCTGGCAGCCCGGCTGAAACTCAAGGGATGCCGTCACCCCATCCTGCTGAAGGATTGTCTAGGCATCGCATCCCCGCCGCTGGAATCCAAGATCGCGCTGCTGCGCAGTTCAATCGTAATCGGCTCGTTGTTGGCCGACGGCATCGGTGACGCGATTTTGGTTCGCGGTGAACCGGGGGCGGGCCAATCACTGCGCCTCGCCTACAATATCTTGCAGGCGGCCGGCTGTCGTTCCTTCAAGGCCGATTATGTCGCCTGTCCCTCCTGCGGCCGGACGCTGTTCAATCTTCAGATCGTGACCGCGCGGATCAAGGCGCGAACGGCCCATCTCAAGGGGGTCAAAATTGGCATCATGGGCTGCATCGTGAACGGTCCGGGTGAAATGGCGGACGCGGACTTCGGCTATGTGGGAGGCGCCCCGGGCAAGATCAATCTTTATGTGGGCAAAACGCCGATCAAATTCAACATCCCGGAAGCCGAGGCGGTGGACCGGCTGGTGGATTTGATTCGCGAACACGGCAAGTGGGTGGAGCCGGAGACGAAGCCGGAATCCTCGTGAACAGCGAGACAGCGCTGACTTTGGGCGTGGTGCTTGTACTGGGGGCGGCCATGCTTTTCGGCCTGGACTGGCGTCGCCGGACACTCTGCGGAGCCATCCATGCGGCTCTGGATGTGTTATGGAGATTCCCCCAGCGCGCGGTTTCGTCCCGGGGGAATCCGGCCGAGATGGAAGATCAGAAAGCCATGCAGGAACTGGCGGAGGGCGCGGACCTGCGGCGCGGTAGCCGGCAAACTGTCCAATGCCTCTTCGTCCGTTTCCAGCAGGGTCTGGACCAGGTCACGCGTGGCGGGCGCCAGCCGGCCGCTTGACAGATTGGGTTCAAGGCCGAGGAGGCGGAGGAGTTTTAATTCAAAGGCAAAGACGTGGCGCGGCTTCAAAACGTGCGCGTCCAACCGCCACACGAACCGCACGAACAACGTATAAATCTCGGGCACGGGCGTTTCGGTTTCCGTGGTTTGCTCAATGAGCGCGGCGGCGTAGCTGGCTTGCTGGAGGCATCCCAATTCCCGGCGCAACCGGCTGTGGCTTTCGCGCAGGGTAACTTCGCGCAACGGATGGAGTTCGGAACGCCGGCTGCGGTGGAAACTGAAATCCCCCTCGAAAAACAGATCCAGCTTGCCCGCAAAAGACGACCGGGGCCGCCGCGCGCCCTTGGCGACGGTGGCGAGGCGTCCCACCGTGGGCGTGAGCCAATGCGCGATGAGGCTGGTCTCGGTCAGCGGCCGCACACGCAGAATGATGCCGGTGGCATTTTCAATCATGCGTGGCTGTCGCCCGGCGTAGCGGGCAACGGAAAGGACGGCCGCCCCGGCGGCGCGACGGCATCCGGCGGCGGGGCAAATTCCGGCATCACCGAGCCCAGGCTGATGATGTACCGGATGGCTTCCGCCACGGACATGCTCAACTTGGTGACCTGATCTTCGGGCACCATGACGAGAAAGCCCGAGGTTGGGTTGGGTGTGGTCGGCACAAAAATGCAAACCACCGGCTGACCGGTGTGGAATTGGACCTCGCTGCCTTGGTCGCTGGTGATGAAACCCAGGGAATAGATGCCGCGCCGGGGGTATTCGATCAGCACCACCGTTTTGAAGGCGTTTTTTTTGCTGGAACTGAACGCCTCGTTGACCTGTTTGATGATGGAATAGATTTTGTTCAGCAACGGCAGACGCAGCATCACCAGGTCCAGCCACGCGACGAGCCGTTTGCCGACGTAATAGCGCGTGAGCCAGCCGACGAGGGCCACCAATCCCGCCGCCAATCCCAGCGCCACGAGGCTCCAATACCAATGCATGGCCCCGCGCCCGCCCTCCGCGTGGGTCAGGGTCCGGGGTAAAAAGAACAGAAGCCAGTCGGTGATGCTGGCGATGCTGATAAAAATCCACTTCACCAACGCCAGGGTGATGAGCGCGGGCAGTAGCACCGCGAATCCGGTCAGGAAATAGGCGCGGCCACGGCTGAAAAGATTCTTTGGCACGGGCGAACTTTAACGGTGCGAGGCCAGCCGGCTCAAGACGAAGCTCCGGGCCAGGGCGCGCAGCAGCCGGTCCTCCTCGCGTTTCATCCGTCGCCGGGCGGCGGGGACCTGATCCGTGTAGCCGCGCAAATGCAACACTCCATGCACAATATAACGAACCAATTCCGTCGGCCACGAGGTGCGAAAGCGGCGCGCTTGCGTCACGGCTTCGTCCAGGCAAACAAAAATCTCGCCGTGCAGTTCCGGCACTGAATGGACAGCCGCTGCGTCCGCGTAATCAAAGGTGATGACATCGGTCGTGCCGGCGTGTCCCAGGAAACGCTCGTTTAGCCGGGCCATCTCCGGCGCCGCCACGATAAAGACGCCCAAGTCGGCCGTTTGGATGGCCAGCAGATCGGTTAGCAGGCAGCGGATGATGCGGCGCAACCGGTGCGTTGCCACCGCGCGGGTGCGCTGACGATTCCGGAGCGTGAGCGTCAGCGACATGGTTCAGGCCGGACGCGCCTGGCCGCGATGTTCCTCGTAGGCGGTGATGATGCGCTGCACCAGCGGATGGCGGACCACATCGCGCTTGGTGAACTCGATCATGGCAATGCCGTCCACCCGCCGGAGCGCGCGATGCGCTTCGAGCAGACCGGAATGTTTGTTGGGCGGCAGGTCAATTTGCGTTTCGTCGCCGGTGATGACCGCCTTCGAATGATGGCCCAGCCGGGTCAGGAACATGAACATCTGCTCGGTTGTCGAGTTCTGGGCTTCGTCCAGGATGATGAACGCGTGGTTCAACGTCCGTCCGCGCATATACGCCAGGGGGGCAATCTCAATGACGTTTCGCTCGGTGTGCCGTTGAATCTCCTCCGCGGGCAACATGTCGTGCAACGCGTCGTGCAGCGGGCGGAGATAGGGCATGATTTTTTCGTAGAGGTCCCCGGGCAGAAAACCCAGCGCCTCGCCGGCTTCCACGGCCGGGCGGGTGAGAATGATGCGGGCCACCTTGTTTTCCCGCAGCGCGGCCAGCGCCAGCGCCACAGCGAGATAGGTTTTGCCCGTGCCGGCGGGACCGATGCCGAACGTGACATCGTGGCGGCGGATGGCTTCCAGATACCGCTTCTGGCCGGGCGTCTTGGCGGTGACGGCCGCCTTCCGTTCCGAAGTCACGATGCGGTCGGTCATCAGGTCGCGCAAGGTGGCCACCCCTTCCAGTTTGACCACGTTAAGCGCGTGCATGAACTCGCGATTGCGCACGAGCCCGCCGCCTTTCAACGAGCCTTCCAGCAGCAGGAAAAGTTGTTTGGCGCGTTCCACCGCATCGGCGCCGCCCTCCAGTTTGATCCAGCCCTCGCGCGACACCGCCTTGACGCCCAGGTGCGTCTCCAGGGCCGCGAGGTTGCGGGGCTCATTGTTGTAAAGTTGTTGGGCGAAGCGGGCGTTCTCGAAGTAGAGGGTCTCAGTCGGCATGGAAAACAGGCGGGGCGGGATGCGAATGGACAATCAACGGGCCAGCGCGGCGCGCAGACGGGCGGCGGTTTCGGTCAACGCTTCGGGCAGGACCTTGGTGTCGGCCAGCACGGGCATGAAATTGGTATCCCCGTTCCAGCGGGGCACAATATGCAGATGCAGATGCTCCTCGATGCCGGCGCCGGCGGCTTTGCCCAGGTTCATGCCAATGTTGAACCCGTCCGGTTTCATGAGTTGCGTGAGCGCCTCCACACAGCGTTGCGTCAACTTCAGGAGATCGGTCAACTCGTCGCTGGTGAGGGCGCCCAAATGGCTGGCCGCCTTGTACGGCACCACCATGAGATGCCCGCCGTTGTAAGGATAGCGATTCAACAACGCATAGCAGGTGCGCTCCCGGCAGATCACCAAATTGCCTTCGTCATCGCTGGATTGGGCAATCTGGGTGAACAACGAGCCATCCGCCGGCGGCGGCTTGGGCGCGAGAATATATTGAATCCGCCAGGGGGCGTGCAGCGATTCCATGCGGACACCCTATCGGGCGGGGTGGCGGATGTCAAAAGCCGGCATCATCACGTTGCAGGGGCTGGCTGATCGAGGGGCGCGGTGGTTTTGTTGCCGCCAACGATCAGTAGTTTGCTCATGACGGAATATCGGCGGCGGCGGAATCCGGATCGCCGCAGTAGGGAGTCAGGAACTCCCGAATGGCTTCAAATTCATTCTGCGCCTCATCCGCCAAGGCGGGAGCGTCCTTCAGATCTCCGGCCTCGGCCAGGTGTTCCAACCGGCGCAGCAAGGGCGCGAGCCGGCGCATGCCGCAGGTGGCGCTGGCCCCGGCGCAACTGTGCGCCAAACGCCGGATTTCCGGGGCGTTGCCGGCCTCGACAGCCGCCGCCAGTTGCGTGAGTTGTTCCGTGGTCTGGCGCACAAACAACGTGGCCAGTTCCCGCAGGTTTTCCATGTTGCCGTCCGCGAACTCCAACAAACGCGGTAAATCCACCGAAGGTGGTTCGGCGGCGGAAGGCGGCGCGGCAACCGGTGCGGCGGTCGCCGATGCCGTCGCCGGAGCCTTTGGCGTTTCCACGTCCGGTTTCGTCGTGGCCGTCGCAGCTTGTTGAATCATTGGTCCCCAACGTTCCACGATGCCGCGCACGTCTTCCAGTCGAACGGGTTTGGCCAGGTAATCATCCATCCCGGCAGCCAGGCAACGGTCCCGGTCGCCGGGCATGGCGCTGGCGGTCATCGCCACGACGACCACCCGCCCGGCGTAATTCGGAAATTGAGCCGGGTCCGCCTGGCGCTCCCGGATGGTGCGGGTGGCCTCCAAGCCGTCCAGCCGCGGCATCTGCACGTCCATGAACACCAAATCGTACGCCTGCCGGTCCAATGCCGCCAACGCCTGGATGCCGTCCGTGGCCACGTCCGCCTGATACCCCATCTGCTGCAACAACCGCACGGCGACTTTCTGGTTGATGATGTTATCGTCGCACAACAAAACGCGCAGCGGCAACCGTTTCGCCAGCGACGGGTCGAGTTTAAACATAACGGGAATTCGAGGGGGCGCGGCGGGCATCGAAGTGCCGCCCAGGGCGCGGACTAATGTTTCTTGCAGTTGGTTGGGTTTGACGGGTTTGGTCAGGTAACTGGCAAATCCGGCGCTTGCGATTGCGGGTTGATTCGCGGGCATTCCCATGGAGGTCAACAAGACGAGCGGCACGTCGGCCGTCCCGGGGAGCTGGCGGATTTCCTGCGCGAGCATCAGCCCGTCCATCTCGGGCATCTGCATGTCGAGCAGGATCAGATCGTATTGTTCCCCGGCGCGCAATCGCTCCAGGGCTTCCCGGGAACTGTGCGTTCCTTGGGGGAGCATGCCCCATTTACTGGTTTGCCGGGTTAGGATGCGGCAATTGGTGGGGTTGTCATCCACGATGAGCAGCCGTCGGTTGACCAGCGGCGGGGGCGGAACGGGCGGTGACGGCGCTGGCGCGGACGAGGCGGCGCGCAAGGGCAGGTTGAAATGAAAGGTGGAGCCCTTTTGCGGAATGCTCTCGACCCACATCTGACCGCCCATGGCCTCCACCAGACTGCGGCTGATGGAAAGCCCCAGTCCCGTGCCGCCGTACTGCCGGGCGGTGGAGGCGTCCCCTTGACTGAACGGCCGGAAGAGGCGGGCCATCCGGTCTGGCGGAATGCCGATGCCGGTGTCGCGCACGGAAAACTGCAGCCAGTACGGGGCGTTGCCCTGGACCGGCAACCCGGAACTGGACAGCAGCCGCAGCGTGACCACCACTTCGCCGGCATGGGTGAATTTGATGGCGTTGCTGATCAGGTTGACAAACACCTGCCGCAACCGCGTGGCGTCGCCCAACACGCGCGGGGGGATGCCGTCGTCCAATTGGCAGGCCAGTTCCAGGCGTTTTTCCGCCGCCTTCGCGCTCAACAAATCGAGGGCTTCCTCCACGCACCGGCGCAGGTCAAAGGGCGCGCATTCCAGTTCCACGCGGCCGGATTCGATTTTGGAAAAATCGAGGATGTCATTCAGAATGCGCAACAACGATTCGCCGCTGGAATGGATGGTCTCGGCGTATCCCCGTTGCTCCGGGGTCAACGGTGTTTCGAGAAGCAACCCGGACATGGCCAGGACGCCGTTCATGGGCGTGCGGATTTCATGGCTCATGTTGGCCAGAAAATCCGCCTTGTTCCGGGCGCTGACCTCCGCCGCGGCCCGCGCGGCTTCCAAGCCGCGGTTCGTGCGGGTCAATTCATCCTGCAACCGTTTGGTGCGCAGCGCGCTGCACACGCGTGCCTTCAGTTCGGCGGCTTCAAACGGCTTCGTCACATAATCCACCGCGCCCAACTCGAAGCCGCGCAGCTTGTCCGCCGCGCGGTTCCACGCGGTCACCACAATCACCGGTGTGGCCTGCCCCTGCGGATGCGTTTGGATCTGCTGCAACAGCTCGAAGCCATCCATGTCCGGCAATCCCAGATCCAGCAGAATCAAGTCAAAGATCCGGTCGTTCAACCGGGCCAGGGCAGCGCCGGCGGACGGCGCGTGATGGAGCTGGATGTCCTCCGGCGACAGCAGTTCCCGCAGGACCACGGCCAACTCCGGGTCGTCCTCAACCACCAAGACTTGAGCGTCGGTTTGCTTCACGATCAGGCTCTTGCATTCACCAAATTTGGACCAGGCTCGCGCTGTGTGTCCGCGGCATTTAACACCACGCCGCCGCGCCCGCCAATGTATTTTCCATGAAGCGACGGTGCCGGCGTGCTGCCGCCACCCGCAGGCGGCCGGGGCCGGGGCAATCCCAACCCTCGATTTTCAGGCGTGCATTCCCGAACGCGCCCCCTTAGGATGCGCCGTGATGTCCGGAGCGGTTGACACGAAAAATCCGACCGCCGTCGCGGCCGAAGTGCAGGCGGCTTATCTGGGCATGTTCCCGGATGGCGAACGGACGTGGGTGCCGCGGACTTTCGATTGGGTGGTGGCGTGTTTCATCCGCGGGTGCGCGGACTATCAGGCGGTGGACACCCGTTACCACGATCTGGAGCACACCTTGCAGGGCGCGCTCTGTCTGGCGCGTTTGTTGCGAGGCCGGCAGCGGGCCGGCGCCGCGCCGGTGTTGACGCCGCACTTTTTTGAACTCGGTTTGCTGGCCATGCTGCTGCATGACACCGGCTACCTGAAACACCGGGACGACCGCGCGGGCACCGGCGCGAAATACACCGTCACTCACGTCGCGCGCAGCGCGCAATTCGCCGGCCGGCGGCTGGCGGAACAGGGCTTTTCTCCTGCCGACATTCAAGCGGTGCAAAATATGATCCATTGCACCGGCGTCGAAACCCATCCCGACATGCTCCCCTTCCAAAGCGAGCCGGAACGCGTCGTGGGATGCGCGGTGGCCACCGCCGATCTGCTGGGTCAGATGGCCGCGGACAACTACCTGCAAAAATTGCCGGACCTGTATGCGGAGCTGGCCGAGGCCGCCGCGTTTACCGAGGGGCCGCACCAAGCGCTGGCATCGTTTGCCAGCGCTGAGGACGTACTCCAGCGCACTCCGCATTTCTGGCACGCATTTGTGAAGCCCAGATTGGAGCGCGAATTTCGCGGCGTGTATCGGTTTCTCAATGATCCGTATCCGGACGGGCCGAACGAATACCTGGACCGGATCGAAGCCAACTTGGCGCGATTGCGGACGTCGGGCGTCTCCGCCGATTGAAAGACGGCGCGGGCGCGCGGGGCGCGCGTCTTTTTGCTTTTGCCCGGGAGGGTTTGTCTCTTGAATCTGCGCCATGTCACGCGATTACATCCTGCAACCGTTCCGCACCGCGGGACGGCTGCAGTTGGATTACGCGCGCGAACTGAATGCGCAACAACATGCCGCGGTCACCGCGCCGCCCGGCCCGGCGCTGGTGATCGCCGGCGCGGGTTCGGGTAAAACGCGCACGCTCACCTATCGCGTGGCGTTTCTGCTGGAGAACGGTGTGCCGCCGGAGCGCATTCTGCTGTTGACCTTCACCAACAAGGCCGCCCGCGAGATGATGCGGCGGGTGGCCACGCTGCTCGGGCAGGAACTGGCGGCGCTCTGGGGGGGGACGTTTCATGCCATCGGCAACCGCATCCTCCGCGCGCATGCCCCCCTGCTGGGCGCCGCGCGTGATTTCAGCATCCTTGACCGCGAAGACGCCAAGCATCTGATCAGCACCTGCGTGACGGAATCCGCCCTGGACACCAAAGCCACGCGCTTTCCCAAGGCGGAAGTGCTGGGGGACATCTTTTCACTCGCGATCAACACGCGGCAATCCGTGGGGCAAATTCTCGAGGAACACTACGGTTACTTCACCCCCCTGGCCTCATCCGTGGCCGCGATTCAACGCCGTTATATCGAACGCAAGCGCGCCACCAACGTCATGGATTTCGATGACCTACTCGGGTTGTGGCTGCAACTGCTCCAGGAACACCCCGACGTGTGCGAGCATTATCAACGGCGGTTTCAATTCATTCTCGTGGACGAGTATCAGGACACGAACAAGCTCCAGAGCGACGTGATTGATCTGCTCGCGGCGCGGCACCACAACCTGATGGTGGTGGGCGATGACGCGCAAAGCATCTACGGCTGGCGCGGAGCGAATTTTCAAAACATCCTGCGGTTCCCGGAACGTTATCCGGAGGCCCGGGTTTACAAGATCGAAACCAACTACCGCAGCACGCCGGAGATTTTGCGGGTGGCGAATGCGGCCATTACCGGCAATGCGAATCAATTCGTCAAGGCGCTGGCGCCGGCCCGTCCCGCCGGCCCGCGCCCCGCGTGGGTGGTCTGCACGGATGCGGCGCAACAGGCGGCGTTCGTGGCCCAACGGGTTTTGGAGTTGCGCGAGGCCGGCACGGCGCTGGAAAGCATGGCTGTGCTCTACCGGTCGCACTTCCACGCATTGGAACTGCAATTGGAACTGACCCGACGGAATATCCCGTTCAGCATCACCAGCGGCATCCGTTTCTTTGAGCAGGCTCATATCAAGGATGTGGCCGCGTATCTGAAGCTCGTCACTAATCTGCGGGATGAACTATCCTTCAAACGCATCGTGCAACAGTTGTCGGGCGTTGGCCGGAAGAGCGCGGAAAAGTTGTGGCGCGCGTTTCAGGCGGCCGCCGAAAAGCTTTCCCCTCCGGCCGCATCTCAGACCGCCCCCCAACCGGAGACTCCAAACCGGAACCCACTCGCCACCGCGCTCCAACGTTGCGCGTCCGCAGTGCCGAAGAAGGCGGCGACCGCCTGGGCGCAACTGGTGGCAACCCTGGCCCAACTGGAAACCGTGGACGGGCGCGCCCCCGCCGCCATGATTGAACTGGTGCTTGAGGCCGGCTATGAAGATTACCTCAAAGCGGCGTATCCCAACTATCGCTCCCGGTTGGAGGACTTGGAACAACTCGCGGCCTTCGCCCAACAGTTCGAGGAACTGAACGATTTTTTGACCCAGTTGGCGCTGCTTACCAACGTCGAGGCTGAGACTGACGCCCCGGCCAACCGTGATCCGGAACAGTTGCGGCTTTCGACCATCCACCAGGCCAAGGGATTGGAATTCGATGTCGTGTTTCTCATCATGCTGTGCGACGGGTTGTTTCCGGCGGCGCGTGCGTTGGAGACGGCGGACGGCGAGGAAGAAGAGCGGCGTCTGATGTATGTGGCCATCACGCGGGCGCGCAACGAACTGTATCTGTGTTATCCCCTGATCCGCGCCACGCACGGGGCCTCGGGTGATTTTATGCAGAAACCGTCGCGGTTCATTGGAGAAATTCCCGAGGCCTTGCTGGAAGACTGGCAACTGCACACGGCCCATCCTTTTTCATAATTTTCAACCTGGCCTTTGCTTGGAAAGCGCCCGGCTCCACGGAGAACATTGTTCGCGCCACAACCGACGGGAAAAGTCGCTCAAATCGCTCTCGCCACGTCCGCCGGGTTTATGCTACAGAACATTTCACCATGAAACGACGGCTCTCTTTGCTCCTTGGCGTCACGGCCCTCAGCGTCGTCGCGGCCCCCCAGCCACCCAACATTCTGCTCATCTTCTGCGATGACCTGACCCGCCAAGCCATCAGCGCCTATCGGCATCCGCTTCACCTGTTGCAGACGCCGAACCTGGACCGGCTCGCGCGCGAAGGCATGCTCTTTGAGCGTTGTCTCGTGCCCAATTCGATTTGCGGGCCGAGCCGCGCGGTGGTCTTGACCGGCAAATACAGCCATTTGAACGGCTTCTACCGCAACGGCAATCGCTTTGACGGCGCGCAACAAACTTTTCCCAAACTGTTGCAGGCCGCCGGCTATCAAACGGCCATCATTGGCAAGTGGCATTTGGACAGCGATCCGACCGGTTTTGATTACTGGCAAATCCTTCCCGGCCAGGGCATCTACTACAATCCGGCCTTCATCAAACACGGGAAACGGGAGACCCACGAAGGTTACGTCACCGATCTCATCACCGATTTCTCCCTGGAATGGCTCCGGCACCGGGACCGGTCCAAACCGTTTCTGCTGTTGAGCCAGCACAAGGCCACCCACCGGGAATGGTCGCCGCCGCTGCGCCACTTGGGCTGGCACAAGGACCGCCAATTCGCCGAGCCGGAGACGCTCTTTGATGATTATGCCAACCGCGGCCGCGCCGAGCACGAGCAGGACATGACTTTGGCGAAAACCTTCACCCGATTGGACGCCAAACTGGACACGCCCCGGTCGCTCAACGCGGCACAGCGTAAGGTTTGGGACGCCTACTACGCGCCCCGCAATCAAGAATTCATCCAGGCCAACCTGACCGGCAAAGACCTCGTCCGCTGGCGGTATCAACGTTACATGCACGACTACCTGGGCGTGGCGTTGGCGGTGGACGACAGCGTGGGACGGCTCTTGAAGTATCTCGATGACGAGGGGCTGGCGGATAACACACTGGTGGTTTTCTCGTCGGATCAGGGTTTTTTCCTCGGTGAGCACGGCTGGTTTGACAAGCGCTGGATTTACGAGGAATCCCTGACCACCCCGCTCATCATTCGCTGGCCCGGCGTGGCCCAATCCGGCAGTCGGAACACGAATCTGGTCTCGGTGCTCGATTTTCCGGAAACGTTCTTGGAAGCTGCGGGGCTGCCCGTGCCGGCCGACATGCAGGGGCGCAGCCTCGCGCCCTTGCTGCGCGGCGTGACGCCCAAGGACTGGCGCACTAGTTTCTACTACCACTATTACGAATTCCCGGCCTGGCACAGTGTGCGCAAGCATTACGGCGTCGTGACCGAGCGGTACAAGCTGTTCTATTTCTACGAGCCGGAGATGAATTATTGGACGTTGATTGACAACGACGCCGATCCGCACGAGCTGAAAAACGTTTACAACGATCCCCGCTACGCGAACACCCAGCGCCAGTTGCACGCCGAACTCACCCGGTTGCGGACCGAGTTGAAAGTGCCGGAGCAGGACGCCCCGGAATCCATTTCGCCCTCCGCGCGTCCGCCCGCGAATGCGGCGCCTCCCCAGGCGGAGAAAAAAGCCGCTGGCGCGGGATAAAGCCCGGCGATTCTTCTGATCCACAGTCGGTTGGCGGGCCGGGATTCGAGGCGGCAGTTTTGGGCAGGTGGCGTTGGCAGCCGGAGCTGCGTGGTTGCAGAATCGCCTACGGCGCGTCCGGGATTTTCCGGACCTAAATTCTCCCCGCGCCGCATTGACATCGCCAAATTCGGCGGACTACTCTGTTGCCTATTCCGCGACCTACGGGTCGTTGACACAAGCCGTGGCTGAAAAAGACGACTATCTAATTGATTTGTTGGTGGACTTGGGATTCGTTGACGAGGACCAGGTGGAGCAATCCCGCCAGGAAGCGGAGGCGGCCGGGGTGGGGGTGGTGGACCTGATGCTCGCCAACAAGCTGATCCGTCCGGCGGACGTCACCCAGGCCAAGGCGGCGCATTTCGGGGCGGAAGTGGTGGCCCTCGGCGGCATGCAGATCGAGGATGACGTGATTGCCGCCATCCCGCGGCATATCGCCAAAAAATACCGGGTCATTCCCGTTTACCTCCATGACCACACCCTGACGGTGGCCATTGCCGATCCGTCGGACCTGGCCACGATTGACTCGCTGACGCACCTGTTGAACAAGGAAATCGTTTTACAGGTCGCTTCCGAACCGGAAATCGAGTCCGCCCTCAACCGGTATTACGGCGGCCAGCGCAGCGCGGCGGACGATGAACGGTTCAAGGGCGTCATCGAGGAATTGACCCGCGAGCACGTGGAGGTGGCGACCACCTTGACCGATGACGGTTCGGCGGTGGAAGCCGACGCGCCGTTGATCAAGCTGGTGAACTCGTTGATCTCGGACGCATTCAAGTTGCGCGCCTCGGATATTCACCTCGAGCCGCTGGCCAAACGGTTCCGCGTGCGCTACCGGATTGACGGGTTACTTCACGAAATGAAGGGCCCGCCCAAGCGTTTGCAGGCGGCCATCATCAGCCGGCTCAAAATCCAGTCCAACATGTCCATCTCGGAACACCGCATTCCGCAGGACGGACGCATTCAAACCCAGGTGGGCAGCAAAGTGATTGACCTGCGGGTTTCCTGCCTGCCCACGACGCACGGCGAGAGCATCGTCATGCGTATTCTGGACAAGGAAGGGCTGCGCCTGGGCTTGCCGGAACTGGGCTTTTTCACCGACGACCAACAGACGTTCGAGCGGTTGATTGGTTTGCCGGACGGGATTTTGCTGGTCACCGGGCCCACCGGCTCGGGCAAGACGACAACACTTTACGCCGTGCTGCACTTCATCAACCGGCCGGACCGCAAGATCATCACGGTCGAGGACCCGGTGGAATATATTCTGGCGGGGATCAACCAGGTGCAGGTGAGCGAGACGGTGGGGTTGACCTTCGCGGCGGCGTTGCGCTCGATGCTCCGGCAGGCGCCCAACGTCATCATGGTCGGGGAAATCCGCGACCTGGAAACCGCCACCATCGCCGTCAACGCCTCGCTGACCGGGCACTTGGTGTTCTCCACGCTCCACACCAACGACGCTCCCAGCGCCGTGACGCGCTTGATTGACATCGGAGTGAAGCCCTTCTTGGTGGCCTCCTCCACGCGGGGCATTATGGCCCAGCGGCTGGTGCGCAAGGTGTGCAAACGCTGCGGCGAACCGACCACGCCCACCGAGCAGGAATTGCGCGCGTTGAACATTGACGCCAGTCAGGTGGCGGAGGCAAAATTCATGGCTGGCCGGGGCTGTCCCGACTGCGCCGGCACCGGCTGCCGCGGGCGGATGGGCATTTTTGAGATGTTCATAGTGGACGACGAGGCGCGCAAATTGATTTATGAAAAAGTGCCCGCCTCGGTGCTGCGCAACCGGGCGCGCGAGATGGGTATGCGGACTTTGCGCGAGGACGGCGTGCGCAAAGTGCTGGCGGGGTTGACCACGCCGGAAGAGGTCATCCGGGCCACCGTGGGCGATGTGGATTAAAGGACGAAACACCCGGGCGGAACACCGCCGCCTTCCTTTGCCGCCGCGCCTTCCCGCCTGAGCGAGTCAAAGCCGGTTAAAACCGACAAATCATGTCATATTCAATGTCAGATCTGTTGCAGTTGGTCGTGTCCGAGAACGCGTCCGACCTGCACATCCGCGTGGGGACGGCCCCGGTGATTCGCGTGCATGGGATTTTGCACCGCGTGGAGGGCCCGATCCTGAAACCGGAGGACACCGAGGAATTGATGCGCAGCATCACCTCCGAGGATCACATCCAGCAAGTCCGCGAGCGGGGCGGCTCGGACTTCGGGTTTGCCTTTGGCGACATGGCGCGGTTCCGGGTGAGCGTGTTCAAGGAGAAGGGCAACTTCGGCATGGTGCTGCGGCAGATTCCCAACAAGATGCTCACCATGGAGCAGATCGGAATCCCGCCCTCCGCCAAGGAATTGCTCTACAAACCCCGCGGCCTGGTGCTGGTCACCGGCCCGACGGGGTCGGGCAAGACCACGACCTTGGCCTCCATGATCAACATCATCAACGAGGAACGCGACGAGGCGCACATTGTCACGATCGAGGACCCGATTGAGTATTACCACAAGCACAAGCGGTCGCTCATCACCCAGCGGGAAATCGGCGTGGACGTGCCGAGTTTTGCCGAGGCCCTGCGCCGGGTGCTGCGGCAGGACCCGGACGTGATTCTGGTGGGGGAAATGCGCGACTTGGAAACGATTGAAGCCGCCATCACGGCGGCGGAAACCGGGCACTTGGTGTTCGGCACCCTGCACACCACCGGGGCGGCCAAGACCATTGACCGCATCACCAACGCCTTCCCGACGAACCAGCAGGAAATGATCCGCATTCAGTTGTCCACTGTGATGGTGGCGGTGATTTCGCAGTTGTTGATCCCGCGCATTGACAAGCCCGGGCGCGTGGCGGTGTTCGAGATCATGATCAACACCCCGTCCATCGCCGCGCTCATCCGCGACAACAAAACCTTCCGCATCCAGTCGGACATTCAGACCGGCGCCAAATACGGCATGGTGACGCTGGACTCGTTCTTGTTGGAAAAATACATGGCGGGCATGATCGCGCGCGAGGAAGTCATCACCAAGGCGCAGGACCCGATCACCATTCAAGCCAAACTTCAGGAACTCGAACTGGCCCAGGCGGTCGGCGCGGAAGCCGCCCCCGGCGCCCCGACGGCATAGCATTTTATGGCGGAAGACATCCACAGTCCGCTGCTCGCGCTGGTCAAGGAACGGCAGTTGATTGACGACCTCCAATACGAGGAGGTGGCGGCCGAACACAAACGGGCCGGCACCCCGATCATCCAACTCCTGCAGGATTACGGCGTGATGGATTTGGATGCCATCCTCCAAGTGATGGCGGACTATCTGAACACCGACGTGGTGAATCTGCGCGAAAAACATCCGTCGCCCGACCTGCTGGCCGTCATTCCCGCCGCCACCGCCCGGCTCTATGAGTGCGTGCCGGTAGAACAAGACGGCGGTGTGCTGCGCGTGGCCTTTGCCGATCCGCTGAACCCCAGCCGGATTGACGAGCTGGGGTACGTGATCAAACGCGAAATCCAGCCGGTGGTCGCCGACCCCGCCCAGGTGCTCAGCGCCCTTGACAAGGATTACGGCGAGGAAACCGCCGATGTCGCCGCCGTGTTAAAGGAACTGGGGGCGGACAAGGAAATCGCCGTCGAGGCGGCGGACAATGCCGATCTGGTGGAAGACCTGGCCAACCAGGCGCCCATTGTGAAGTTTGTGAATCTGGTGCTGCAACAGGCGGTGCTGGACCGCGCCAGCGACATCCACTTCGAGCCGTTCGAAGACGAATTCAAAATCCGCTACCGCGTGGACGGCGCGCTCTACGAAATGTCGCCCCCGCCCAAGCACCTGTCCCTGCCGGTCATCTCGCGGCTCAAGGTCATGTCCAACCTGAACATCTCCGAGCGCCGGCTGCCGCAGGACGGACGCATCACGCACCACGTGGCCGGCCGGCCGATTGACCTGCGCGTTTCCACCCTGCCCACGCAATTCGGCGAGTCGGTGGTGCTCCGCGTGCTGGACCGCGCCTCGGTCAATCTGGAGCTCGAAACCTTGGGCTTCCCGAAATACATTTACGACTACATGGCCGAGGCCATTCAACGGCCCAACGGCATTATCATTGTGACCGGGCCCACCGGTTGCGGCAAAACCACCACGCTTTATTCGGCGCTCCGCCGCATCAACACCATTGACTCCAAACTGCTGACGGCGGAGGACCCGGTCGAATACGACGTCGAAGGCATCATGCAGGTGCCCATCAACGAGTCGGTGGGTATGACCTTCGGCAAGGCGCTGCGCTCCTTCCTGCGTCAGGACCCGGACATCATCATGATCGGGGAAATGCGCGACCTGGAAACCGCGCAAATCGCCATTCAATCCTCCCTTACCGGCCACTTGGTGATGAGCACGCTGCACACCAACGACGCCCCCGGCGCGGTCACCCGGTTGATTGACATGGGCACGGAGCCGTTCCTGATTTCCTCCACGCTGATGGCCGTGCTCGGCCAGCGGTTGGTCCGCAAAATCTGTCCGGATTGCCGCACCCCGTTCGAACCGACGGAAAACCAACTGGCGCTGCTTAACCTTTCCCCGCACGACCTGGGCGACAAGGTTTTTTACTATGGACGCGGCTGCTCGTCGTGCCACGACACCGGCTACCGGGGGCGCAAGGGGATTTTCGAGTTGTTGATCATCAACGACGCCATCCGCACCCTCATCAACGAACGCGCCCCCACAGTAGTCATGCGCCAGAAAGCCATTGAATTGGGCATGGTGACCTTGCGCGAAGACGGGCTGCGTAGCATCTTTGAGGGCGAGACCACGATTGAAGAAGTCGTAAAATACACTTAAACGAACAGGAGCGATCATGCCGAAATTCAGCTATGTGGCCATGGATGCCCACGGGAAGGAAACCCGGGGGACACTTGAAGTCGCCAGCCAGAACGAGGCCATCGGGCGCATCAAGGAGATGAACTTGTTCCCCACCAAGATCGTCGAGGTGGACAAGGTCAGCGAGAAGCCGGGCAAAAAGGGCAAAAGCAGCAAGCCCGCCGTGCGCGCCGCCAAGGGCGGCAAGAAGAAGAGCGCGCTCGACATCAACATCAACATCAAAATCCCCGGCTTGGGCGGCCGGGTGCCCACCAAGATTTTGACCACCTTCACGCGGCAGTTGGCCACATTGGTGGACGCCGGGCTGCCGCTGCTGCGCGGCTTGCGGGTCTTGGAAAAACAGGAAAAGAACGCCACCTTGAAGCGCATTCTCGGCGAGCTGGCGTTGTCCGTCGAAAGCGGCAGCACGTTTTCCGAAGGCCTGGCCCAGCATCCCAAGGTGTTCAACCGCCTGTTCGTGAACATGGTCAAAGCCGGGGAAATGGGCGGGGTGCTCGAAGTGGTGCTCAACCGGCTGGCGCAGTTCATGGAGAAGGCGCAGAAAATCAAGGGCAAGGTCATCGCCGCCCTGTTCTACCCGGTCGCGGTCATCATTGTGGCGGTCGCCATCGTGGCCGTCCTCATGGTCTGGGTCATTCCCAAGTTCGAGGAGGTGTTCCAAGGCTTGCTGGAAGGCGAAGCGCTGCCCGCTTTCACCCGCCTGGTGCTGGGCATCAGCCGGTCCATCAAGGATAACATTCTGGTGACGCTGATTTGCATCGCCGCCTTCGTGACCCTGTTCATCCTGTTCCTGAAAACCAAGTTTGGCCGGCGGGTGTTTGACAAATTCAAGCTCAAGATGCCGGCCCTGGGCCCGGTCATCTCCAAGCTGGCCATCGCGCGGTTTACCCGCACGCTCGGCACTCTCGTCAGCAGCGGCGTGCCCATCCTCCAGGCCCTCACCATCGTCAAGGAAACCTCCGGCAACGTGATCGTGGCCAACGCCATCAGCGCCGTGCATGAAAGTGTCAAGGAAGGCGAAACCATCACCGCGCCCCTGGAAAACTCCGGCGTGTTCCCGCCCATGGTAATCAGCATGGTGGACGTCGGCGAACAAACCGGCGCATTACCCGAAATGTTGCTCAAAATCGCCGATACCTACGACGATGAGGTGGACAACGCCGTCGCCGCCATGACTTCGCTGCTCGAACCCATCATGCTCGTTTGTCTGGGCGGCATCGTCGGCAGCATCGTCATCGCCATGGCCATGCCCCTCATCCGCCTGATGGAAGGCGTGGACGCCGGCGGCGGGAAGGACGAATAACCGGCGGTTTCCCAAAAAACCGCTGAAGGCGCTGGCTAAAGCCAGTTCCTGACATTCGAAAATTTTTTCGAAAAACCCGTTGACAGACGTCGGCAGCCCGTGTAAATACAAAGTAAATACATTGCATGGGCGAATACATTACAAATAGCTCGGAATGGAGTTTGATTGGAACAATCCGCCCTTTGAGTTGGACAGCTCTTTGACCCAGCAAGAGATCGAGGAGTCCTTTGAGGACCCTTTTGCGGTGCGGTTGTTGCCGGATTCCCCCCGGTTTGCGGCGCAAGCCCGGTATTTCAACTTGGGCATGACGGCGGGAGGGGTGGGTGTTTTCAGCGTTTACCGCACCAACGGCCGGCAAATCCGGGTGTTGGCAACCCGGGTCTTTGAGCCGGAAGAACGGTTCTTTTATCAACGCAAGATGAATCAAAGCCTGGGCCAGTAACTTGGTGAACGCCCCAACCGGAAAGCATGCAAACCTTTGCGACATGGGAAGAAGTGCCGCTCTTCGACGACGAAGCCGCCGAAGTGGATTTCTGGTTGGAAAACCGGCCCGATCTGCGGCTCATGGAGGCGGCGGTGGCCGGCGCCGCCGATACGGCCGAATCGGTGACCGTCACCTTGCGCATGGATCCGCGGATGCTGGCGCGCATCAAGCGTCTGGCCCGGTCCCGTTTTTTGAATTACCAAAGCATGATCAAACAATGGCTCAGCGAACGCATGGAGCAGGAAATCCGCGAACGTTAGCCCGATGAAATCCGATGAACACGCAACTTGACTCGCAACCGCGCCCGCCGACGGCGTTCACGCTGATTGAACTGCTCGTCGTCATTGCCATCATTGGCGTGCTGGCCGGGTTGATGCTTCCGGTGGGGGGACGCATCAAGCAAACCGCCCAGCGCAACAAAGCCCGGGCCGAACTCGAGCAGATCGCCTTCGCCATCGAAACCTACAAGGAAAAGCTGGGCCATTATCCACCCGACGCGCCAAACAGCCCGAACCGGCCGCGGATCAACCCATTGTTTTTCGAGTTGCTGGGCACCAAGCTGGTGGGCGGCACCTATGAAACGCTGGATGGCAGCGGCCGGATTCCGACTAACAATGTGGCCTCTACCTTCGGCACCGGCGTCAACGGGTTCATCAATTGCACCCGCGCCGCTGATGCCGACGACGCCCCGGCCGCGCAACCCTTCCTGCGCCAACTCAAACCAACCCAGTATGGCGGTATTACGCCCGGCTCGGATATTTGCGTATTGACTTGCTCCATCCGCTGGCCGGACAACCACGCTTTCCAACCCATCCCGGCCCAGAAGGGCTTGAACCCCTGGCGTTATGTGGTCACCAATCCCACCAATAACCCGGGCGCGTTTGATTTGTGGGTGGACATCCTGGTGGGCGGCAAGACCAACCGCATCAGCAACTGGAGCCCGCAACCGCAAATCGTCAACAACGTTTATTAACCGCTTCCGTGCCCATGATGCCCAACCCCCTTTCCCGCTCCGTCACCGGTCCGCGTTCGCTGTCCGTGTCCTGGCACGACAGCGTGTGGCATCCGGCGGTGGCGGTGGGGCGCCGGGCGCTGCGGGCGGCCGCGCCGCGGCGCCCCGGCACGAACCGGAAACCCATTCCCTCGCGCAACGGTGCTTTACCTTTTTCCGGCACGGAAAATTCACCCGGACATCCCATGAAACCTATGAACCTCCGACCGACTCATTCCGCCCGTTCCCAACGGGCCTTCACACTCGTCGAGCTGCTCGTCGTCATCGCCATCATCGGCATCCTCGCAGGGATGTTGTTGCCCGCGCTCGCCAAGGCCAAGCGCATGGCCCAAATCAAGCGCGCCCAGGTGGAGATCACCGCGATTGTGCAGGCGATCAAACAATACGAATCCACCTATAACCAACTGCCCGCCTCGACGGCAGCCGTCAATGCCGCCGCCGCGCTGAATCCCAAGGACGACTACACCTACGGAGGCACCTTCGGCACGGTGACGGTTGAATTTCCCGGCAGCTACAAAACCAACAACGCCGAGGTCATCGCCATTTTGATGGACTTGACGGTCTATCCGAGCGGGGCGCCGACCGTGAATCACGATCACGTCAAGAATCCGCAAAAACACAAGTTTCTGGACGCCCGCATGGTCGGTTCGGTGACGGAACCCGGCGTGGGCCCGGACCACGTGTATCGGGATCCGTGGGGCAACCCCTACGTGATCACCCTGGACCTCAACTACGATGAAAAAACCCGGGATATTTTCTATCGCTCCCCGACGGTGTCGGCGGACCAAGGCAATCGCAATGTGGGGCTGAACGGGCTCGTTCGGACGGCGGTGGGGGGCTTCTATGAATGCAACTCCCCGGTCATGGTCTGGTCCGCCGGACCGGATCGCTCCATTGATCCAAACCCGAGCAACAGTCCAAATGGCAAGGCCAACAAAGGGGTGAACAAGGACAACGTGTTAAGCTGGAAAGATTGATCCGTGAAAGCCGTCCGCTCATCCGCTGCGTTTACGCTCGTTGAATTGCTCGTGGTGATTTCCATCATGGGGATTCTCGCGGCGCTGGTGGTGCCCGCCGTCAAAAGTTTTGGCCGGGCCGAGGCGCAGGCCTCCGCCACCCGCCAGATGCTGGACGGCGTGGCGCGCGCCCGGCAACTGGCCATCAGCCAGCGCACCACCGTGTACCTGGTCTTTGTGCCGGAGAATTTCTGGACGGCCCTGCCGCCGGCGGAACAAACGGCCGCCGCCAAACTCTACGACAAGCAGCTCAACTCCTATGGTTTCCTCACCCTGCGCGGCGTGGGCGATCAGCCGGGCCAACCCGTGGCGCGGTACCTCGGTCCGTGGCGCAGCCTGCCCGAGGGCAACTTCATTGCGGCGTGGAAATTCAATCCCCACAGCACCTTCATGAACCTGCAATCGCCCGGCGATCCCGCCGAGCATACGGTTTACGGATTTGAGACCTCGCGCGCCCTGCCGTTCCCGACGGCGGAATCGCCCACCAACCTGGTCAACCTGCCGTTCATCGCCTTCAATCACTTGGGCCAGTTGGTCTCCGGGCAGGATGAATACATTCCGCTAGCGCGCGGCACGCTCGCCCATGCCTATTCGCCAGCGAAAGAACCGCTGCCCAAACCGCCGTTCGTGGAGGAGCGGCCGCCCGGCAACAGCATCAACAACTTCAATCTCATCCGCATTGACTGGCTTACCGGCCGGGCGCGGGTGGAACGTCAGGAGGTCAAATGAATTTGGGCTTTGCCAACTCAAATCCCCGGACGCGCCGGCCCCGGCGTCCGGTCCGCCCGCCCGCCGCCTTCACGATGGTGGAGATTGCGCTGTGCCTGGCGGTCATCGGGTTCGCCCTGGTCGCCATCATCGGCGTGCTGCCCACCGGTCTGCAGGTGCAGCGCGAGAACCGCGAGGAAACCATTATCAACCAAGACGCCCAGATTTGGTTGAGCGCGTTGCGCGACGGCAGCCGTGGGTATGACGATCTGACCAATTACGTGGAAGCCATCACCAATGTCATCACCCGCTACGATATGCGGGGTCAACTGGTCAGCGGGCCGGATGTGTACGGTTACACCCGCACCAATTGCACACTCAACGGCTCGGTGGTGACGCCGGCGCGGGTGTTGACCAATGGCCATAACATCCTCGGCGTGCTGGCCCTGCCGAAGTACTCCTACGTGCCCAATGTGTTCGCCCCGTCCGGCTATTTCAGCAACCACGTCGCGGCCTATGTCCGCGCATTGAGCGGAGCGGCGTCCGAAAAATTTCCGCAGGACAATCCGGACGTCAAGGACCTGGCCTTCACCTACCGTATGGTGTGCGAAGTGACGCCGTACCAGAACTGGGATACGAACTGGATCCGGTTTGATCTCGTGAACACCAACGCCCCGGACGGGCGGGAGGAATTCATCGCGCGCTCCAATTACTGGGCGGTGGCCCGGAATCAATACGCAAATCTCCATGAGGTGCGCCTGCTCTTCCGCTGGCCGGTGCGGCCCGGCGGCCGGATCGGCAATGGACGCCAGGTTTTCCGCGCGACCACCAGCGGATTATTGACCAACGACGCCGGCTGGTATTTTTTCACCCCCCGCACCTACGTGCGTTATCAATAAACGAGGCGCGCTCATGAACGACTTCTCCTTCCCCCGCGCATGCCCGGCGAATCCCTTTCGGCCGGCGCGCGGACATTTGGGCCCGCTCCCGGCGGGCGCTCAGTGCACCGCCGGACGGTTTTGCCACGTCCCCTTCCGGCCGCCAAACCTCGCGGGATCCGGAACCCGTCAGCGTTCCGAGCCGGCTTTTTCGCTGGTCGAAATGCTCATCGTCAGCGCGCTCTTGTCGGTCATCATTCTCGGATTGATGGCGATGTTCGGCCAGACCCAGCGCGCCTTCCGTGTCGGCCTGGCTCAGACTGACGTGCTGGACGCCGGCCGCGCCACCGCCGACATGCTCGCCCGCGAGGTGGAGCAAATCTGTCCATCACACCTACCGGACACGGTCAACTACTACACCGAGATTCCGCCGCCGCCGTATGTGCCGCTCTACCAGGATTTACCCGGCGGCGGCGAGCGACGCACCAATGTGCTGATGGAACTTTTCTTTTTGACCCGGGAAAACCAGCGTTGGACGGCCATCGGTTACCGCGTTAGCAACCCCAATGCCGGCGTGGGCACGTTGCACCGCTTCGAGCGCTCGGGGCAAATCGCGGCGAACCTGCCCCGGTTGCTCACGGATTTCCTCACCACCCCGCTGACCAACCTGAGCCGCGTGGCGGACGGCGTGGTGCATTTCCGCGTGCGGGCGTTTGATACCAACGGTGTCTGGATCACCGATGAATTGCCCCACAACGGCAATTTCGAGAAATCCGACGTGCGCTGGTCCACGCTGGTGCCGGGGGAGATCGGGCTCTGCCAGTTAAAGAGCAACGCCGTGCCCGCCGCGGTGGAAATTGAACTGGGCTTTTTGGAGGCGCGCACGTTGGCGCGGGCCAACGCGTTGCCGGCCACGGCCCGACCCGAATTTCTCCAACGCCAAGCCGGACGGGTCCATCTGTTCCGGCAACTCATTCCCATTCACTCCGTGGACGGAAGGGCTTATCAATGACCTGTTCGCAAAAGTTTGTTTCAGCCGCCGGGGGGCGTTCTGCGGCCCCGCGCCGCCCCCGGGCCGGCCAGCAAGGCGTCGCTTTGGTGGTCACCATCATCATGGTGACGGTGATCACCTTTCTGACCGTTGCCTTCCTAGTGCTCAGCCAGCGGGAACGCGGCGCCGTGTCCACCACCACCGATCAGATCGTGGCCCGGTTGGCGGCGGAAACCGCCATCGAACGCGCTCAATCGGACCTGTTGGCGCCGGTGCTCGCCTTTACCAACGTGTCCTACTACGGGCTGCGCGTCTCCACGAATTACATCAACGCAGCCGGATTCAACAGCCGCCAGAACCAGGAACAACTGGACCTGGCGCACCTGCATTGGGCCACCAATGTCAGTTACGCCTATTCCGATGGCACGCCGGTGCCGGCGGGTACCTCGGGCTTTGCGCAGGTGGTGGCCAACCTGTTTTATCTGCCCCGGCCGCCGGTGATCATCACCAATCGGCACCAGGCCAACAGCGCCGATTTCCGGTTTTATCTCGACCTGAACCGCAGCGGGCGATACGACACCAACGGCCTGCTCCCGGTGATGAATCCCGCGGGCGGATTTTACAATCTCAATGGCGGGATGATCCCGAACCCCATCGCCGGCAACACCTTGAGCAACTTTTTCGTGGGCGACCCGGAATGGGTGGGCATCACGGAACGGCCCGAGTATCCGCACTCGGCGACCAATCGTTTCACCGCGCGCTATGCGTGGATCGCCATCCCGGCGGGCCAGACCCTGGACCTGAATTACATTCACAACGACGCCAAACAACTCGCCCAGACGCCCGGAAACGATGGCTTCCGCCGCAACCAGGGGGTGGGCTCGTGGGAGATCAATTTGGGCGCCTTCCTGACCGATCTGAACACGAATTTCTGGAGCCCCCTGGGCTACAATTACCGGACCGACGGCGCGGCCAATCTGGGCGCGGGCTTTGATGACGCCGCCGCGCTGTTGCGCCACCGGTACCAAGGCAACTTCCATAATCTGGCGTCGGTGCAAAACCTGTTTGGCCCGGCGGCGGCCAACGCCTTCACCCATGACATGTTTGACGGCTACAGCGCGGGGCCGCTGATGATGGATACCGCTCCGCTCACCACCGACGCGGACGTGGGACGCGTCAACCAGCCGTGGCCCGGCGCGGAATCGCCGGAGCGGTTTTTCACCACCCAGGATTTCTTTGACCCGGCCAAAGCCTCCCTGAATTTCTTCGACCGGCTCCGGCAAGCCGGCACCAACATCAGTTCCTACGACCGGTACACGTTTTACCGTCTGCTGTCCCAACTGGGCACCGACAGCGCGCCCGACGCGCCGGGAGTGATGAACCTGAACTATGACAACCTGGTGCAGCGCAACGCGCGGGGCATTGTCGCCGCCACCAATTTTATATCCTGGCGGCCGCTCGACTTCTTCACCAACGCCGCCGACCGTTTGTTGCGGGTGAGTTCGGAGGAATGGCGCCGGATCAACCCGGTCGCGTATGGGCAAACCTTCGGCCTGGACCAGGCCTTCGACACGCGCAACATCCCCGTGGTGGTGAGCAACCGGATGGTGTACACGCCGGCGGTGCATCGGTTGCTGCAACTGGCGGCCAACATGTACGACGCCTCCACCAACGATTTCTTTCCGTCCGTGTTCCGGCCGCACTTCGTCCGGCGCGGCGATGACGTGTTCGTCACTGGATTTGACGATGTCTCCACCGCCACGGCAGCGGCGTTGACCGAGCCGCTGGACATCGTCACCTTCAGCGGACTGCGGCAGCGCATCAGCACAGACCCGGCCCAGCCGACGCGCACCAATGTTTACGGCGTGCCGTGGATTGTCGGTGCCAAGAAGGGACTGCCGAACTTCAACGAAATGGCCGTGGAAAATGTCTTCCAAGTCACCCGCAAATTATTGGTGCGGCGCATGGGGGTGGGCACTTATGAAACCAACCAGATGTATGTTCTGGGGGTGACCAACCGGGTGGAAGTGGAGCTTTGGAATTCCTATCGCACCAATTTCCTCCGGCCGGTGGACATCTACGTGAGCAATCACATGACGATGGTGCTCACCAATGATCGCATGGTCGCGCCGTTGCGCCACGAATGGCGCTGGGGCACCCTCTATCGCAGTAATTTCTGGCCCGGCGCCGGCCTGCAACTGAACCGGGGCCTTCCGGTGGCGGACTCCTTTGTGACGGCCAGCAATCACTACGCACTGTTGCCCTCCGCCATCCTGCGGGCGAATCCGCCGCGCTATGAACTGAACGTGGGACAATCCGCCCAGTTCGAGCGGCAGACCACCTTCCCGGTGCCGCAGTTGGGGTTGGCGATCACCAACCGGCTTCATGCCGTCTTGGTGGATCGCGGCACGGGGCGGATCCTGGATTACGTGCATCTCCTCGGCGAACCGATCCTGCGCGATCTGACCGCGGAGATGGGGCGGGCGCCGAATGATTCGCGCGGCATCGCCGGCCAGCTTTGGGACGCGCAACGCGCGAATAACGCCACCGATCTCCGCGTGCCCACCCGCGGGATTCTCAACCAAATCGAGGTTTCCCTGGGGTCCGCTTTTGCACGAGTGTCCGAGAAGGAATGGCGCAACTACGGTGAATTCAATCTGGCCGGGGGACAGACGGTGGCCAACGCCATCGCCGGGTTCGTGGCGTTCTTTAATGATCCGTCCGGGAACGGAAATGCCAGCTCGGAGGCGCAAGTGCCCTTTTCGCCCACCCGCCGGATGTTGCTGCGCCAGAGCTGGCAGGCCAACGATCCGTTGGTCCACTACACGCCCGGCGATCTTGCGGTCACCAATCACAGCCGGGATGATTTGTTCGAGCAGGAAACCGGGCGGTGGAACAACATCGGCGCCCTCAATACGCGGTATAGTCCGTGGGGCGGGTTCCCCCTCCAACAGGATGTCTCGACCGCCACAGCGGACCCCGACGCCTTCAATTTGGCGCTCAAGGATCCCCTCGTCCGTTGCGCGGATGATTGGGATTTCCCGACCAACAAGTATCCCAACCTTGGCTGGCTGGGCCGGGTGCACCGGGGCACGCCCTGGCAGACGGTGTATTTGAAGGCGGAAAACATCGTTGCCGCCAACCGCGGGCCGGCGGCCTGGCGGCGATGGGCCGGCAGTCTCAATGATTTTGACACGGACAATCGGGCGCCGTGGAGCGACCGGTTGATCTTTGATTCGTTCACGACGGCCCTGACCGAATCCGCCGCGCGCGGACGGCTTTCGATCAATCAATCCGGACTGGCCGCCTGGTCGGCGGTGCTCAGCGGGGTGGTTTCCATCACCAATACCATGACCGACACCCAGTTGCGGTTGCTGGTTCTCGATCCGAACGCCCGCCCCACTTACCGGCCCTGGGTCATTGATCCGGCGGGCGGGTATCTGCCGTTCAATACGAACACCTGGCCGGCGGTGGTCCGGCTGGTGGATGGCATCAACCGCACGCGGGCCAATCCGATGCTGTTCCCCCAAGGGGTCTTCAATCGCTTGGGCGACATCCTGGCCGTGCCTGAATTGACGGACCAGTCCCCGTTCTTGAACCGGGCCTCGGCTTATCAGCGGAACCAAGGGTTGACCGATGCGGTGTACGAACGCCTGCCGCAACAGATCCTGTCCCTCCTGCGGGGCGGCGAACAACCGCGTTTCGTGGTGTATGGTTTTGGGCAGACATTACGGCCGGCCAGCGGGGCTTCGGTGATCAGCAGCGGTCCGTTCGCCGGGTTGTGTACCAATTATCAAATCACGGCCGAAACCGCCGTGCGCGCCGTGGTGCGCGTGGAAGGCGCGCCGGACCGACCGCATCTGACGGTGGAAGATTACAACCTGCTGCCGCCGGATTAAGCGGACCGCCCCGCAGATGAAAACGCGAGGGCAGGAGAGGGTGAAACCCGGCGCGATGAAGGTCGGTGAGCGCCAAACAGGCCGCGGAGGGAGTTGAACTCCATCCGCCCGGAACGAAATGGAAAATTATGCGTAGGCAACCTTTGATTTGGTTTGTGGTGAGCCTGCTCCTGTTCGCGGGAGCGTTCGTGTGTTGGCAATGGGCCGAGCGCCAGGCGGCGGGCCCGGCCAAAGCCGGCCGGGTCGCCACGCCGGCACCGGTGGAGGCCACGCCCCACTCGCTGGGGCCGACCGCATCGTGGCGATTGTTGAGCGCGGCGACGACGGCCGAACGGGCAGCGACGGAACACGCCACCGCTTCGCTGCGCTTGGAAAATGCCCAACTACCGTTGACGGAATGGCTGCGCCGGCCAACGGCTGTGTTGCTGGAAAACGCCCGCATTGACACCACCCTCGCCCTTCCGGCCATCCCGGAACATCTGCGCGCCGCTCCCGGGCATGGCTCGTTCATCGTCCAAGCGCGGGGCAATCTGGACGACGCATTTCGCGCCCAATTACGGGGGGTGGGGGCGGAGCTGGTCGCCTACATCCCAAACAACGCGTATCTGGTGCGTTTGGCCGATGCCCCCGCGCGGCAGTTGGCCAGTTCGCCCCACGTGCAAGCCGTTCTCCCCTATGAACCGTATTACAAACTCCAATCCCGCTTGCTGGCGCTGGCCGTGCAGCAGGACGAGCTGCCTTTCGGACAACGATTGAACGTGGCGTTGTTTGGCGATGCCCGGGACACCACGCTGGCCGCCCTCCAGGAACAGGGCGTGCGGATTCTGGCCGAGGAACGCTCGCCGTTTGGTCCGGCATTCACCGTGCAACCGCATCGCTCCGGCTTGGTCGCCTTGGCGACGCTGCCCGGAGTGCAGGTGATTGAACCGGCGGCGGATCGCGTGTTGGCGAACGATCTGGGCCGGGCCCGTATTGGAGTCGCGGAGGACACGGTCACCCCGGAAAACTGGCTGGGATTGACCGGCACCAATGTGCTGGTCAACGTGAATGATTCCGGTGTGGACGCCACGCATCCCGACCTGGCCGGGCGCATGTGGGCCTTCTCCGCGACTGAATTGGTGGATACCAACGGACACGGAACGCACGTCATTGGCACCTTGGCGGGTAACGGGGCGCAGTCCACCACCGTGACCAACGCGCAAGGGTCCGAGATGCCGGCGGAGGAACATCAATTCCGGGGCATGGCACCCGGCGCCAACGTGTTTGTGCTGCCGGTGATTCAAGAGGAACGCCCCCGACGGTCCGGCGGCACGGCAGCCTTTCCGGATTCCCGGTTGCACGAACTGGCCGCCCGGACGAATGCATTGATCTCCAACAACAGTTGGAACTACACCACGCCCGGCTACGATCTGGCCGCCGCCCGCTACGATGCCGCGACCCGGGACGCGCTGCCCGGCCAACCAGGATCGCAGCCGTTGCTGTTCGTCTTTGCGGCGGGCAATGCCGGCGACGGCACTCAGGAAGGAGACGGCGGAGAAAGCAATTCCATCCTTTCCCCTGGCACTGCCAAGAACGTCATTACCGTGGGTGCCATTGAACAATGGCGCGAGATCACCAATGAAGTGCGCATCTGCCGGACGGTGGAAGGGGAGGAAGTCTGCACGACGAATGCGCCGTTCCAGCCGGAGAGCGATTCCCAAAGCCAGGTGGCTTGGTTCTCCAGTCGCGGGAATACCGGACTGCGCGCGGAAAAAGAATTCGGGCGCTTCAAACCCGATGTCGTGGCCCCCGGCACGTGGGTCGTATCCGCCCGGTCGCAACAGTGGGACACCAACCAATACTTCAGTCCGACGAATTATCTGACGGACGCCGACGTCAACCAAATCGCCGAACCGGATCAATTAAAGACGTACCGCGTGCGCCTGCGGGAAAACGCCGTGGCGTTGCAGGTGGAGGTGGTGCCCAACGAAGGGTCCCCCGTGCCGTTTCCCCAGTTGCCGGTCCTGCTGCGGCAGGACAGTCCGCCCACCCCCGAGGCTTTTGACGCAACGGGCCTCAACTCCGCTTCCACCGCGGTCACCGGCGACAGCCTCTGGTTTTACGGCGTCCACAATGTCACCACCCAATCAGTTGCCTACGACATCGTGGTGACCATGGTCACGACGAACGACCTGGGTGATGAATACGAAGTGCGCGCCCGGTTGAACGATGAATTGGGCCCGTGGTATCGCTATGAAACCGGCACCAGCATGGCGGCGGCGCATGTCTCCGGCACCCTGGCGCTGATGCAGGAATTCTTCGAGCAACGCCTGTCGTTGACAAACAGTCCGGCGTTGATGAAAGCCTTGCTGATCAACGGCGCCCGGCCGCTCGGTTATCCCTACGATTTTCAGACGCAGAAGTATGAAAACCATCAGGGCTGGGGCCTGGTCAACCTGCCCACCACTTTGCCGGCGGCCCTCACGAATTTCACCTTGGGCGGCCCCGGGCCCGTTTATTTTGTGGACCAGGATCCCGCCAACGCCCTGGCCACCGGCCAACAGCATGTCCGCACCGTTCAGTTGACCGACCTGGCCCGCACGGAACCGTTGCGCATCACGCTGGTTTGGACGGATCCGCCGGGCAACCCCGCCGCGGGCGTGAAGTTGGTGAACGATCTCAACTTGGTGGTCACGAACCTGGACACCGGCGAGGTGTTCTTTGGCAACGACATCCCGGCAGGCGGAATTTACAACCAGCCGTGGTCCACCAACGGACCGCTCCCGTTGGACGCGGTGAACAATGTGGAGAATGTCTATCTGCCGGCGGTGCTGGGCACCAACTACGCCATTGCCGTCATCGCCCACCGGGTCAACGTCAACGCGGTTACCGCGCATCCCGACAACACCGTGCAGGATTATGCCCTGGTGATTGCCAACGGAAACGGCGACGTAGAGGATGGCTTGACGGTGGCCGAGGTCGCCGCCCCCGAAGGATTGGGCCCGAACGTGAGCGCGCCCACCAATACGTTTGAACCCACCACCACCCCGGGGTACACCGGCTCCCTGTTGCTGGGGCAGCACGTGGGCGCCAACACGCCGTTGTTGGGGTTGACCAACGGCATGACCAATCAATGGCAGTTCTATGTGTTGACCAACACGGCCAACTACACCAATGCGGCGTTTGTCACGTTCATGCCCCTCACGCTTTCTTTGCCGCGGCTCGGCGTGAATGAACGCGAGCTGAAGAACGCCACCCGCGAGGAGGCGGACATTGACCTGTACGTTTCGCTGGACGCCGGCCTGACCAACTTGGATCCGGTGGTCATTGCCAACGCCGACAAATCCCGCACCCGCGGTGGCACCGAACTGATCGTTTACAGTAACGCCGCGCCGGGCGCCGTCTATTACATCGGCGTCAAAGCGGAAGACCAGATGGCGGCAGAATTTGGTTTCCTGGGGGTGTTCAGTGAGCTGCCTTTCAGCGAGAATGACAATGGCAACCTGATCCTCCGCGGTTTCCCCACGCCGGTCGTTGTGCCGGATGGCCCGCCGGAAGCGCCGGGAGGCGCGCTGGTGTTTGCCATCGCCGCCGAGCCCATTTCGGTGCGGCGGGTGGTGGTGACGAACACCGTGACGCACCAGCGTTTCGGCGACTTGATCGGCACCTTGAGTCATGGATCGCAATTTGCCGTCTTGAACAACCACCGCGATCCGATGAGTCCGCCGCCCGAAACCTTCACCTACATCTACGAGGACCACGAGGAGGGCGATCCACCCAACGCCCAACGCACGGACGGTCCGGGCAGTCTCCGAAATTTCGTGGGCGAGGAAGGAGCGGGCTTGTGGTTGATGCTGATGGTGGATGACGCCCTGACGCAAACCGGACGCGTGGACGCGCTCACGATCCGGCTGGAGCCGCAAAATCTTGAGGAAGACGGCGTGATGCGGACCATTCCACCGTTCCGGTTCACCTATGACTTCATTGATGTACCCGCGGCGGCTACGAATCTGACCGTCTGCGTGTACAGCAACACAGGGCCGATGGAAATCTATCTGCGCCGCGGCGAATTTCCCACGCGGACGGAATACGACAAGACCATCACCGTGCCGCCGGGGGGAGGCTGTTTAACCTTGGATCGCTCCGATCTGCCGCCGCTCACGGCCGGACGCTATTACATCGGGGTTTACAATCCCAATCCCACCCCGCAAACCGTGCGGATTGTCGCGCGGTTGGCCTTGGATCCGGCGGCGATTGTTCCCCTGGTTTACGGGGGGACCGGGGAAACGCCTTTGCTGGACGACGCAATCACCAACGCCACGCGTGTGGTCACCAACGATGCCCGGATTGCGAGCGTTGAGGTGGGTTTGCGGATTGATCATCCGCGCGTTTCAGATCTGGCCATCACCCTCGTCAGCCCCAAAGGCACGCGCCTGTTGCTGACGGAAAACCGGGGCGGGACCGATCCCTCGGGTTTTGGTTCGACGTATTACGTGACCAACGTAATCCCCGTTTCCTACGACGGCGCCAACGAACCGATCACCAACGTGATTGATGTGGCCATGACCGCGGGCACACTGACGATTGATTACGAGTTCTACAGTCTGCCCGACCAGATGACCGTGTATTACCAAGGGGCCCTGCTCTTTGACTCCGGCATGATCACCGGCCCGGGGCAAGTCACGTTGGATTATGGCCCGGGCACGTCCACGCAGATCGTCATCGTGATGAATGAGTTTGGCAACCCCGAGGCGGGCACGCTGTGGGAATACACCGTGAGTTCGGCCCAGGAGATTTACAACTATCTCACTTTCACCGAGAACACGAATCTGACCACCGCGCCGATCAAGTTTGCGCCGCCGCCGTTCACCGCGGTGACGGCGCCGTTCCCCCAGTTGATCAGCGGCTTTGAAGGGGCAGCCCCGGGGGATTACACCTTCCCGGCCACATTCGAGAACTGGACCGTGCTGAGCACCAATCCTGTAACCATTCTGGACGACCCGGCGCAGGCGAACACCGGCGCCCGGTATCTGGCGCTGCGGCGGGGGGAAATGCAAGGCACGTTGCCGACCGTTTCGGGACGGACTTATGTGCTGCAATATGCCTATCGGAAGGATGTGCTCGATGGGTTGATCAGTTGGTGGCCCGGCGATGGCACAGCCAATGATCGTGTCCACAACTACCATGGTCTTATCCAGAGCGGCACCGGTTATGCCCCGGGTAAAGTCAACCAGGCTTTTGCCTTGGATGGCATTGGTGGCGGCCTGGTCGTATCCAATGCCCCGTTGTTGGATTTCCCCGCCGGCGCGGATTTTTCCATCGAAGCGTGGATCCAGCCCCTTCCTTCCGTGACCGATCTCGACATCATGGCCATCGTGGACAAACGCAGCTTCCCCGCTTTGGACCAAGCTGTGGGCTACATGCTGGCTTTGACCAACGGGCAGCTTTGCGGCCAGCTTGCCGCCGCGCCCGCAACGCCGTTTTCCTACTTGGATTTCGGTCCGGCGGGGCCGGATCTGCGGGACGGCGATTTTCATCATGTGGCGCTGACGGTTCAACGAACCTCAAGTACCGGCGGTAAACTTTATGTGGACGGCCTTGAGGTCGGCACCTTTGATCCCACTTCGCAGGCGGGAGATTTGTCCAACGGTGATCTATTGCGTTTGGGGATTCATGCGCAACCCGGTTTCAATGGTTATTTCAAAGGTCTGATTGACGAGGTGGCCATCTTCAATCGGGCGCTGACCCCGGAGGAAGTTCAAGCCCTGCATGCCGCCGGGGCGGAGGGTAAATGTGGCCTGCCAGCCCCGCCGGATATTTGCAGCGGCGGCGGCGCTCAAATTTTCCTGCCCGGGGTGGCCACCAATATGGTTTTCGGGACCACTGACTGGCTGACCAACACGATACCCTTCGTCGCGCCCGTCAACGACCTGACCTTGGGGTTGACCGCGCTCGGCGGGAACTCCGGCTTGTTATGGGATACCTTCACACTGACGGAATTGCCGGGGCCGCAGTATGTGCTCCCCGAAGAATCGCTCCGCGCGTTGATCAATGAAAACGCGCTGGGCACCTGGCAGTTGGAGATCCATGACACCCGCGTGGACGCGGCGGTGACGGCACCGGTCTTGCTGGACTGGCGGTTGCAGTTTGTCTTCCAAAACGACCTGCCCCTGCCCGGGGTGTTGACCACGGGAGAACCACGCACGAACACCATTCCTACCGGCGCCATCGCTTACTACGTGGTGGACGTGCCCGCTTGGGCTGGGTTTGCGACGAACACACTGTTGTATGCCACCGGGCCGCTGAATCTCTGGTTCAATCAAAACGCACCACCCACCACAACCAACGCGATGGATTACCTGTTGCTCGACCAGGTCACCAGCGGGATCGTCACCCTCGCGCCGGGGACCACGCCGCCGCTCCAGCCCGGACAACGTTATTTCCTCGGGGTTCAAAATACGAATGTCGTCAGTGTCAACTACGCCATCCAGGTGGATTTCGACATCACACCGTTGGAAGAGGCCGTGCCTGTGACCTCCACACTGGCGGCGGGGGCGTTGCCGCGCTATTTCAGTTACGATGTCTCCACCAGCGCCCAAGCGGTGATCTTCGCGTTGACCAACCTTTCCGGGAATGTGGATTTGGTGGCGCGCTACGGTACGCCCTTGCCCACCCTGGACAGTTACGACTACGGAAGCCTTAACCCCGGCACGGTGGAGGAACAGATTGTGGTGTTCACCAATTCCACGCCGGTTGCCCTGACGCCTGGACGCTGGCATCTCGGGGTCTTCAACGGGGACAGCATCCCGGTCACTTACACCATTGTCGCCCTCGAAATCACCAACGCCTTGCCGTCCATCATCCCGCTGACCAATGGAATTCCCTATTACGCCACCAACAGCGGCACGGCGGAGCTGGTGGATTACTACCGGTATTGGGTCGCGCCCTCCGGAGTTCGCGTCCATTTTGAGATCAAAGAACCGAGCGCCGACGTGGCCCTGGTGGCCCGCAAAGGTTTCCCGCCATTGCCCGACCTCGCCACCTACGATTACCTTAGCGACCACGCGGACACGAACGACGAGTTGATCGTGGTGCGGACCAATTCCGTGCCGGTGCCGTTGTCGAGCGGCGACTGGTTCCTGGCGGCGGTGAATGTTTCGGGAGGTCCCGTCACCTATGCCATCAAAGCCACGGAATGGCCGTTCCTGGGGTCGGAGTTGCGGGTCATTGATACCCGGCTGGTGAATGGCCGGTTTTGCCTCACGTGGACCTCATTCCCCGGCGCGGTTTACTTCGTGCAAGGATTGACGGATCTGGACAGCACGGAATGGATCACGGTCTCGCCCGTGATCACGGCAACGGATTACGCCACCACGTGGTGTCTGGACCTGCCTTCCGGATTCCATTACTTCCGCGCGGTGGAAGGGTTGCTGGTAAATCCCATTGTTCCGCCATCGCCCTGATCGGCATGCGGCAACCGGGTGGGACCAGCCGTAAACGGACGGGCTCCGGTTCCGAAGTGTGAGGCGGCGCCCGCCAAGCCGGCCAACCCGACTTGAATTCCTTGGAGAGAGGGCGTTTCATCCCCGAGATGGAATCTTTTTTCCCGATGGCGTGGCAACCGTTTACACCCCGCGGGGTGGCACAATTTGCCGCCACCGCAAACACGCGATTGTTGTTGGTGCAATTCTTTTTCGCTTTGGCGGCGGCGGCGGCGGTTACGTGGACCTTTCATGCGGCTTGGGGAGGCACTTTGGCTCAAGCGGTGGCGGCCTTGCCGGAGCGAAGCGAAATCCGTGCCGGTCGGCTGGAATGGCCGGACGCATCCCCCCGGCTGCTGGCCGAAGGACGTTGCCTGTCCGTGAGCGTGGATTTGGAACACAGCGGCGCCTTGCGTGGCGGGGCCCACGTGCAGGTGGAGCTGGGGCGCACCTCCGCCCGCATTATCTCATTGTTCGGCTATTGGGATCTTCCCTATCCCAAGGAGTTTATTTTCGCCTTGAACCGGACGGAAGCCTGGCCGTGGTGGGGGGCGTGGTCTCCGGTCATCTTGGCGACGGTGTTTATTGGCACTCTGGCGGGATTTCTGGTGATCTGGTCGGTGCTTTCCTGGTTTTACGCGGCCCCCGTCTGGTTGCTGGCCTTTTTGGCCGACCGCGCAATGGGGTTTCCGGGCGCCTGGCGGTTAAGCGGGGCGGCCCAAATGCCGGGAGCGTTACTGCTCACGCTGGGCATCGGAGGTTATGGTTTGGGGATTTTCGATCTCGTGCAAGGACTGGTGTTAGGGGGCGCGCACTTCGTCCTTAGTTGGGGATACATGATCGCCGGCATCTGGGCGGTCCCGCGGGTGGAAAGGGGTGGAGGGAACAATCCGTTTACCGCCGATGCTGCCGACCCAACATCAAAAACGTCTCCCGCGTCAAAAGGAAATCCATTCAAATCGAAGGAATAAATTCAGAGGGCGGGCTGGGGCATTGCGCCACTGGAAACAACGCCTATCCCGTCAATGTCGTTGAGCGGTTTGGAGAAGTTATTTTCCCCGCACCTTCTCGGTGAGGTCCCTAAAAGCAAAAACGGCGCGGGGCAACCACCGCGCCGTTGCAGAAGGCGAGCAAGGCTATTTTACAGTGCCGGATGATTCCCGCTTGCGGGTCTGACGAGATCCTCATTAAACACAGCTTGGCGGGAGGATACATGGTCCGGATTACTCCAGTCTTTCGGCTTACCACTATCCCAGGCCGACCACTCCTCTGAGACCTCTTCCTGTCCCGAGGCTTGGAGGAACGTGGATTTGGCGGGCTGGAAATCTCCATCCTGTACGATCGTCGGCGTGATGAAAATAATGAGGTTGGCGCGATTCCGCGATTTACTGTCCCTGCGGAAGGCGTAGCCCAACACCGGAATGTCTCCCAACACCGGGACTTTCTTATTGGAATTCATCAACTCGTCGGAAATCAATCCGCCCATCACCAAGGTATTTCCGCTCGGGATGAGTACGGCGGTCTCCAGCTTGCGGGTGAAAAAGGAATCCACCTTGTTTTCCTGATCCGCCACCGTGCTGACGAACTGCGGTCCAAGGCGCAGCACACTTTGTTGAACCTTCATCTCGACAAAGTTATCCGCGGTGATGCGGGGCGTGACGTCCAGGTTGACCGTGAGATTCGAGTAGGAAATCTGCGAACCTCCCGTGGTTTGCACGGTGGATGCCTGCACGTTGACGATGGGATACATGAGACCCACGTCAATCGTGGCTTTTTGGTTGTCCAACGTGACCATCCGCGGCTCGGAAATCACCTTGGTGTCGTCGGAACTGTTCAGGAATGAAAGCATTACATTCAGGCCGTCCGCATTTAGGAAGGCCGTGCTGGGGCTGAAGCCTTTCCGCGTGTCTAAGCTGACACCGCCGGCGCCCAGCAGGGTTTCCAAAGAGGTGCTGCTGCCGCCCGGCCTTGACGACGTAGTGGTCCCGGTGGTGATGCCATTGCCAAAGGTAATCTGCTGTCCGCTCAACGTGCCTGTCCAGTCAACGCCCTTTATCGTCTTCGGATTCACGGTGGTTTCCAGAATCTTGGCCTCGATCAACACCTGCTTGGTCGGGGTATCGAGGTGGGCTAACATTTCATCCACCCCATTCAGTTCCGCCTCGGTCGCCACGACCACCAACTGGCTGGTCCGCGGGTCCGCAACCACTTTGCTGCGTTTGTCCACCAAGACACTTTGGACGCTGGCGAGCACATTGCTGGGGCCGGCGTACCGCAGTTGAATAACCTTGGTAAACAGCGGATCGGGGGCGGCCGGGTCACGCATCGTGATCCGGTAGATGTGGGTTCGCGGGTCTTCGACGAGTTGCAGGCTGTAGTTGTTCAGCAACGCTTCGAGGGCCTGCTGGGGGGTGACCTTTTCCCACCGAATGGAGACATTCGGTTGCGGCAGGATTTTGCCGTCGGGGCCGGGAGTGCCAAAGGCCACTTTCGGGTCAATCAAGTAATTGATGTTTGCCATCCGCGCGAGGATTTTGATGGCGTCGGTGAGCGGCTGATCGTCAATGGAGACCGCCGTCAGGACGGTGTCTCCTTCCGATGGCGCCGTGGCCACCTCAGCGGCGGTTACAGCGGTGGAGGATGCTTCTCCAGCGGGAGAAGGCGCTTGCGCGAAGCTAGCCAGAGGCAGCCCGACAAGACCGGCAATAACGAGGAGTGCGAGTTTCGTTTTCATGTGTGTATGGCCTGTAAGTGATGTTGCGATCATACCAAACAAAAAGTTGTTCTATTTTTCTCTATGCACTGTTCCGACATTGATCACGGTGCTCTGTGCCTTGCTGGTGGGCGGCGGAAAACAATCCTCCGCCCACCGCTATCTCAAAATCCCGGCCGCATGCGCAACTGTTGACGCACCCCGCCCGCTTCCACCAACACCATGTCTTCGTGTATTTCCAGGCACCGGAGCTTCACCCGGCTCCCCGCGGCATTGACTTCGCCCTCTTCTCCCGCGCCAAAAACGCGATTGTTGATGGTGGCGAACCGCCGGTCCCCCGTCCCAGCCAGGGCTTTGAGTACCAATTGAGGAGGTGCCGCTGCCTTCACCACATTTGTTTTGGCAACAGGAACCGTGCCAAGACCGTAAACCCGCATTGAACTGGGAAAAAACGGATCCCGTCCCTCTTGTGGTGTTTTGGGTGCCTTAAACTCGGACCGCAGGAGGGCAGTTGTGGCTTCCGTTGTGGCATTGGTCGGTGCCGCCGGGCCGGCAAACACGCTGACGAATCCGCCCAACATCAGGAGGCTTGCTTGGAAGAATACGGAAAGTTTCATCACGCCGACATTCAGGTGGTGGAAGGTTTCACGAGCATGATAATGTCCATGCGGAACGACAGCCTTTCCCGATCCGCCTTCATGAGCAGGGGCGCGGGCTCCAGCTCAAGATTTTGGATGCGGGCATACGGAAATTCGTTCTCAAAATCCGCCACAAACTGTCCCAGATCATGATAAAAGGCCGTCCCACTGATGTTGAGGGTGACTTGTCGGTAGGGGAATTGGGGCAGCAGCGTGTTCTCGCCTTCCGCGATATTGCCAAATTGGGGGATATCCACCTGGTGCGTCTGACGAAACGCGCGAATGCGATTGATCAGCCAGGCGTAGAGGTCTCCGGAGGCCATGTCTTCCTCAAGTTGCTCAAGCTGCGTGGATGCCGCCGTCAATTCAGTCTCGAGTTGTGCGGCGCCTTGCAGGGTCTTGCGAGTGGTATGCAGCTTGTCTTCCATCGCCTTGATGCTGCGATCCAACTCGACCAACCCCCGGTTTTGAGCACTGACCAGGCTGAACCACAAGCCCGCCAATACCCCCCCCGTCACCAGGAGAATGAGAAGGACTTGTCGGCGCTTGGCAGGAGACATTTTCTTCATCGCACAACCTCCGGATAGCGGCATTCCAAAGAAAAGAGTACAAACGGGCGGCCCGTTTCCGTGTTGAGTTGCGGCGCGGAGAGGTTCCTCAGCTTGATCTCGCCGTTTTGCCCCAGCACCCGGCGGAAGTAGGACGCCTCGGCCAGGGCTTCCTTGAAGCGGTTCACTTGGTCACCCGGATTTGCGCCGCCATCCCGACAATCCAGAATCAAGGCGATCCGCTCCGTGATCGTTGGGGGGTTGCCGGGAGTCACCCGCCCGTTGCTGTTGGTGCGGGCTTTGGTGCCTTCCGTTCGCAGAAAAAGCTGTTCCGTTTTGAACCGCAGGAGCTGCACATCATCCACCGTGTGTTGCTGCAAGGCTTGCAGGACGTTTCCGTTCAAGTGGCGGTTGGTGGTGAGTTCCTGCAGGGCGGCCAGCCGTAGATTGGCCTGTTTAAGCCGCCCCATGCCGGCCAGCACCTCGTTATATTCGTTGGTGCGCGACTGGTGTTCCGTCTGTAACCGGGCCAATTCGCTTTTGCGCAGGAGGGTTTTGCCGTAGAGCATGAGGCTCCAACTCAACAACGCCGCCACTGCGCACAAGCCGAACATGATCGCGCGCTTGGCCGGGTCCCGCCGGCGCAATTCCTCAAGCGCTTGCGCTTCTGCCAATAAATTGATGCGAACTGGCATAAGTCAGAGTGAAGCGATTGCCGTGCCAATCGCTACCGTCAATTGGGGCGCAACCTGTTCCAAATCCGCCACCTGCTGCGCCGGCAGGGCGTGATGCAGAAATTCGGTCGGATTCCACACCGTGCATTCCGCCATCAACTCCCCTTGCAGCAGTTGCATGATGAATTCCGACCGCACCGAGCCGCCGGAGAAAAACACCTGTCCCACGGCCCGATCCTGTTGGTGTTCAAAAAAATCAATGGAAGCCTTCAACTCCCGTCCCAAAGGGGTGATCAAGTCCTGCAAAACGTCCTGAACTTCGGCAGGCATGCCCAATTTAATGCCTTCCGCCTCGGCGTAGCTGACTCCCATCGCCTCAGCCAGACCGCTGGTCAGGCGGTCCCCCCCGATGGCCACCACCCGGGTCAGCAGGAGTTCCCCCTCCAGGACCAGACAGATCGTTGAGTTTTTGAACCCAATATCCACTAAAGCCACCACCTCCTTGGCGAAAACCGACGGCTGGGCCAGCTCAAAGGCATTCACCGGCCCCACCAGGGCGGGGGTGATTTGGTCCACCGTCAACCCGGCGTTCTTGGCCGCCGCTTGCACATCCTCCACCAATTGCTTGCGCGCCCCGGCCACCAGCACTTTCTGTTTGGGGGCGGGGCCCGCTTTGACCTCCTCGGCCGGCTGACCCGACGATCGGTTCGGAATCAGAAAACAGTCGAACACATACCCCGGAAGGTCTTGCTGCAAATACATCTTGGCGTTGTTTTTGATGACCTGGCGCACATCCTCCACCCGCATCAGCGGCAACTCCACATGGCGCACCAGCGCATCGTTCACGCTCAAGGCAATGGACGCCACCCGGGTTCGGGCGCCCACCGCTTGGCACACCGCCCGGAGGTGTTCACTGAGTAAATCCACCGAGAGTTTTTTCTCGTAGATGGGCGCGTCCAGCAAAGCATACCGGGCGAGGGTGATCGTATCGCCTTTGCGCTGCAGGTGAACCGCTTTGGTGGTGCGCTCGCCCAAATCAATGGCGATTACCTGTTCTCGCGCCCGGGTTCGTTTGCTAAGTCGCGACATCGCCATGGTCAATTTTCATCTGTTTCAGCTGCGTTGGTAGCTGTGTTTTAATTGAGTTTTCCGGCTCCACAATAATTACGCCGGCGTCAACGGTTTTAGCAGTCTCCGGGCCAGACCTGACCAAAGAAGCGCAGATGCCGTTTTTTTCTGAAAACCGCCCATTTTTCACCCGGTTTTTTCACTGGGCGATGTCCCGGCTCAAGGCGGTCCTGTCCTGTTCCTTGTCGTGCTCCCCAGCATCCGGTGCCCTTAACCACAAAAAACATTGACCGGGAATTTCTATTTCGCCCTCGGCTCTGTTTTCTGCTACAACTCGGGCCGATTCATTGCCGTGGCGCGTTCAGCGCCATGCGGCAAAACACGAGATTGATACGTTTTGATCAACATGCCGTCATCCGACCTTCCCGCGCGTGCCGGTAACATCCGACGCGCGGCGGCCTTGTTGCGTTGGCTGGGGATCACCATGCTCTGCCTGAGTGTCGGCTGTTCTGTCCGGCAAATGGCGGTCAACAAACTCGGGGATGCCTTGGCGGGCGGCGGTACCACCTTTGCGTCGGAGGACGATCCTGAACTGGTTCAGGCCGCCGTTCCCTTCAGCTTGAAGTTGATGGAAAGTTTGCTGGCCGAAAGCCCCAAACACCAAGGGCTGTTATTGGCTACCGCCAAGGGCTTCACGCAGTTCGCCTATGCCTTTGTGCAGCAGGAGGCTGACGAAATCGAGGACACCGATTACGCCCGCGCCACCGCCCTGCGGGAGCGCGCCAAACGCCTCTACCTGCGCGCCCGGAATTACGGGTTGCGCGGTCTTGAGGTCAACCACCCCGGCTTGACCGCCCGCCTCGCGTCCCAGCCGCGGGAGGCGGTTCAATCCCTGCGACCAAAGGATGTGCCACTGCTCTACTGGACCGGCGCGGCCTGGGCGGCCGCCATCGCGCTTTCCAAAGATGCGCCGGCGTTGATTGGCGAAATCCCGCAGATGGAAGCGCTCATGGACCGCGCCCTTGAATTGGATGAAAATTTTGATGACGGCGCGCTTCACAGTTTTTTCATCACCTATGAAATGTCGCGCTCCGGCGCGCCCGGTATTCCGGCAGAACGCGCGCGCAAACATTTCGAACGGGCGGTGGCCTTGTCCAACAACACGCAGGCCGGGCCCTTTGTGACTTTTGCCGAGGCGGTCTGTGTGCAAGAACAGGATCTCCCGCAATTCGAGGCATGCCTGCAGCGCGCCCTCGCCATCAATCCGGACGCGCAACCGGAGACCCGCTTGGTGAACCTCATCCTGCAACGTCGGGCCCGCTGGCTACTCTCCAAACGCGATGAATTATTCCTCCTGCCCGAATCCCCGCATTCGAACTGATTCCCTGCTCATGCCCTGGTTATTCACGCATCTTCCTCGTATGGCGCCGCCGAACATTGCGAACGCCTCTCTTCAATCAACCGCCGGCGCAATCGGCTATCCGGAGTCGTTCCCCCATTCCGCTAACGCCCAACCGAAACAACCGGCTTGGCGGACATTGCTGCTTCTTCGATGGCTCGCCGCGTTTACTGTTCTGTTAGCGTTGTTTCTCATGCCTGGCGTTGCCTCCGCCCAAGCCGTCAAAATCAAACTCGCCACGTTGGCGCCGTCCGGCAGCACGTATCACAAAAGTTTGCTCGGCTTGCGTGAAGCGTGGCGCCAGGCGTCCAACGGCCAGGTAACCCTCATTGTGTATGCAGATGGCAAACTCGGCGGGGAAGCGGATACGGTCAACCTGATGGCCGTCAATTCGGTGCAGGCTTCCATGCTCACCGCCGTTGGGCTGTCGGAAATTGAAAAAGGCGTGGCGGGTCTGCAAAGCATCCCTTTGGGATTTTCTTCGCTGGAGGAAGTGGATTACGTCGGCGACCAATTGCGCCCGCTGCTCCAGGAACGGCTGGAGAAAAGAGGGTTCATCGTGCTGTTCTGGACCGATGCCGGTTGGGTGCGCTTCTTTGCCAAACACCCGTTCAGCCGGCCCGACGAATTGAAGAAAATGAAACTCTTCACCTGGGCAGGCAGTCCGGATACGGTCGAAATCTACAAATCCATCGGGTTCAACCCCGTTCCCTTGGAAACCGCCGATATTTTGCCGGGTCTGCAAACCGGCTTAATCGAAGCCGTTCCCGTGCCGCCGGTGTTCGCCCTCGCCGGGCAGGTGGATACCCGCGCCCCGCACATGCTCGAACTGAACTGGGCGCCGCTGATTGGCGCCTGCGTGGTACGCAAAGAAACCTGGGAACGAATCCCAGCGCCCCTTCGGGAATCTTTGATGAAAGCAGCGGTGGCCGCGGGAGCGGAGATCAAGGCCAACGCCCGCAAGGAAAGCGAGGAAGCCGTCCGCGCCATGGAAAAACGCGGATTGAAAGTGACCCGGGTCTCCCGGGAACTGGAGGCCGAATGGCGCACCACTGCCGAAGTGATTTATCCGCGCATCCGCGGGGCGATTGTGCCGGCGGATATTTTTGATCAGGCGCTGGCCGCCATCGCGGAATACCGCAAACAACCGGCCAAATAAATTTATCCGGCCGGGGACTTCGCTGATGCCGACCAATTGCCAGATTGCCAAACCAGCTGGGAGGGGCCGTCCCCAAGATTTTCGCTCCCGATCCCGCGCGGCCTCATGGCTTCTTCGTTGGCATGAGTGAATCCACTTCCCTGTCGCCAGGCCCCGACCAGGCCGCCTCCCCGCCTTCCGGTTGGCGCCGCCGCTTGCGCCACGGGGAGAACGCCTTAGTGGTCATTGCGCTGGTTCTGATGGTTTTGTTGCCGTGCGCCGAGATTGTCCTGCGCAAGTTTTTCAATTCCGGAATTCCGGCCGCCACGCCGCTCGTGCAACATTTGGTCCTGGCGGTGGGCATGTTGGGCGGGGCCCTGGCCGCGCGCGACAAACGTCTGCTCTCCCTCTCCACGCTTACGCAAATCCTGCGCCCGGCCGCGCGCCGTTGGGCGCAAATTTTTGGCAATGCCTTCGCAGCGGTCATCACCATCTTTCTGGCCAAGGCCGCCGGCGATTTCGTGGTGGCGAGCCGCGGGCTGAACAAGATGCTCGGCTACGGTATTCCGATCTGGACCGTGCAAACGCTTCTGGTCATTGGCTTCGCCATCATCGCCGTGCGTTTGCTGTGGCATGCGGATTCCACCTGGATGGGACGCGCGGTGGCCCTGGCGTTGACGGGGATCATGCTGCTGGCGGCGTGGTGGTCGCCCGTGGCGCCGGAATCCCTTCGTTGGCCGTTGCTGCTCGTGCTGTTGGCGGCCACGGTCTGCGGCGCGCCCATCTTTTGCATTCTGGGAGGTGCGGCGGTTATTCTGCTTTGGACCGGCGGCGAACCGCTCGCGTCCATTCCCTCGAATCATTACCGGCTTACCACCAACCCCACCCTGCCGAGTATTCCGTTGTTTACCTTGGCGGGCTATTTTCTGGCGGAAGGCGGCGCGGCGCAACGACTCGTGAGCCTGTTCAACGCCTGGTTCGGCACCTTGCGCGGCGGGCCGGCGATCATTGCGGTGATCGTTTGCGCGTTTTTCACGTCGTTCACGGGCGCGTCTGGGGTGACCATCCTCGCGTTGGGCGGACTGCTTATGCCCATCCTGGTCTCCTCCGGTTACTCGCCGCGGCATTCGCTCGGGCTGATCACCGGCGCGGGTTCGCTGGGATTGCTCTTTCCCCCCTGTCTGCCGCCGATTCTTTACGCCATCGTGGCCAGCGGCAGCGGTGCGGCCAGCGTGAGCATGGAGGAAATTTTCAAGGGCGGTTTGCTGCCGGGTTTGGTGTTGATGTTGCTGGCGGGGGCCTGGGGCGTGTGGTGCGGCCCGAAACGGGAAACCACCCGCGCGGGGTTCAATCTCGCCGAGGCGGGGCGCGCGTTCTGGATCGCGAAATGGGAACTGTTGATTCCCGTCATCGCGCTGGTGGCTTTGTTCGGCGGATGGGCCACGCCGGTGGAGGCGGCGGCCATCACGGCCCTCTACGCGTTCAGCGTCGAAACCTTTATTTACCGCGATCTCCGGCTTGGCAAAGACGTGCCGCGGGTGATCACCGAATGCGGCCTGTTGATCGGGGGCGTGTTGTTGATCCTGGGGGTGGCCCTCGGGTTTACCCACTTCCTCATTGACGCCCAAATCCCGGACCAAGGCGCGACCTGGGTCGCCGGCGCCGTGAAATCGAAGTGGCTGTTTCTGCTGCTGGTGAATGTGTTCCTGCTCGGGGTCGGCTGCCTGATGGACATTTATTCAGCGATTGTCGTGGTGGTGCCGCTCCTCGTACCGATGGCGCAGGTGTTTGGCGTGGACATGACGCATTTGGGCGTGATCTTCCTGGTGAACCTGCAACTCGGCTACCTGACGCCGCCCGTGGGCATGAACCTGTTCCTCGCGTCGTATCGCTTCGACAAACCCGTGGGCGAAGTCACCCGCGCCGCTTTGCCGATGTTGGCGGTGTTGCTGATTGGTGTGCTGCTGATTACTTACCTCCCTTGGCTGACCACTTGGCTGCCGGGAATGTGGAAATAATAATTCCGGCACTCGCCAGTCCAATCCGCACTTGCAAAGCGAAACTACGCTGAGCGAGGAACGAGGATGCAACTCGACCATGTTCGAGCCCGTTCCCGGCAATTTCTGCGGACGCAGGCTTGCCCGCAATGGTGAGCGCGATGTTTATTGTTCGGGATGAAATACACGACTGTCACCACTCTCAAAATGGTTGTTGGTTTAAGCTGGGTGCTGGGATGGGGCGGCCTGACGGGTTGTTCCGTTCACAATCCAGCTTCACCTGCGGCGGTCACCCCGGCTCCCAAGTCCTTCCGGGTGATGTCATACAACATCCACCACGGCGAAGGCATGGACGGGAAGGTGGATCTGCAACGCATCGCCGATCTGATCCAAGCAGAAGGCGCGGATTTGGTGGCGCTGCAGGAAGTGGACAAAGGCACCCAACGCACCGACCGGCGGGATTTGGGGGCGGAACTGGCCGCGCTGACTGGCATGACCTGTGTGTTCAGCAACAACTTTCATTATCAAGGCGGGGAATACGGCAATGCCGTGCTCTCGCGCTTTCCGGTTAAACGCTGGACCAACCGGCATTTTCAAATGCTCAAGCCGGCGGAACCGCGCGGCCTCCTCCAAGTGGTGGTGGATCTGCCCGGGGGCGAAATGGTGTTCATGAGCACCCACTTGGATTTCTCGGGCGATGGCGTCAATCGCTGGTCCAGCGTGGGTGAAATCGAGGCGGTCCTGCCGCAGTATGCCGGGCTGCCCGTCATTTTGTGCGGGGACTTTAATGATGTGCCCACCAGCCGGGTTTACCGGCGGTTGAGCGAAACCTTCGATGACACGTGGGTGCGCGCCGGCGCAGGCGACGGATTCACGATCGCGGCCAACCGGCCCAACAAACGCATTGATTACATCTGGGTTTCCCGCAATGCGCCGTTTACTCCCGTGAAAGCCTGGGTGCCGTCATCGCTGGCTTCCGACCATTTGCCGGTAATCGCTGAATTTCAATTTCATTGACCGCCGATCCGGAAGGGCGCCGGCAAGCGAAGAGGAACGTCACCAGAAGATTGGTTGTCGCTTCCCGTCGCTCCTGGCGCTCTGGCATGCGGGAGCCAACGGGGCGACTTGATTGATTCCGCCTGCCAGCCCGTGCGTGTTCATCCCTTGCATGGATCCGTGCCGGCACTACACTCCGCGCGCTGTGTTGGACCTGCGCTCGCTCAATCCACAACAACGCCTGGCCGTCGAAACTCTCGACGGTCCCGTCTTGATTTTGGCCGGCGCCGGCACGGGCAAGACCCGTGTGATCACCTATCGCGTCGCGCATCTCATTGAGCGGGGCGTCGCCCCGGCGAACATTCTCGGCGTCACCTTCACCAACAAAGCCGCCCGGGAAATGCAGGAACGCGTGGACCGGCTGGTTCCTCGCCGGCGCGCTCCGGATGCGGAGGCGCGTCCCACGCTCTGCACGTTTCACTCGCTCGGGGCCCGTCTTCTGCGCCAGCACATTGACAAGCTCGGTTACAAACGGAACTTCGTCATCTACACGGAGTCGGATCAGCTTGGCGCGGTTAAAAAAATTCTCAGCCAGGTGTCCGCCCGGGGCGTCAAGGTTGACGCGGTGAAAATTCAAGCCTGGATCAGCCGCTTCAAAAACAACGGCGCGGAGTCGGCCAGCGGGGCGGCGGGGGACGATAGTGCCCTCGCGCGGCATCTCCTCCCCCGCTACGATTCCGCCCTGCGCGCCTGCAACGCGGTGGATTTTGACGATCTCTTGCTGCTCACTCTCCGGTTGTTCCGGGAACATCCCGAGGTCCTAGACGCCTGCCGTCAGCGGTATCGCTATGTGATGGTGGACGAGTATCAGGACACCAACGCCGTGCAGTTCCAAATTGCCTATCACCTTGTGGCGCGGCATCAAAACCTTTGCGTGGTGGGTGACGACGACCAAAGCATCTACGGCTGGCGCGGTGCGGAGGTCGCCCATCTGCTGGACATGGAGAAACATTTTCCCCGGGTCAAGGTCATCAAACTCGAACAGAATTACCGCTCGACGAACACGATTCTGCGCGCGGCCAACGCCCTCATCCAACACAACGCGCGCCGGCGGCCCAAGCAGCTCTGGTCGCAGCGGGGCGACGGCGCGAAAATCACGCTGCACACCTTTCCCCACGAAGACGCGGAGGCGCGCGCCATCGTCGAGGAAATCGAGTTCCGGCGCGCGGTGCAGCGAATCCCGTGGTCACACCAAGCGGTGTTGTTTCGCACCAACCTCCAGGCGCGTCCGCTGGAAACGGCCTTCCGCCAGGCGAATGTTCGCTATCATCTCGTCGGCGGACAAAGCTACTTTGACCGGCGCGAGGTGAAGGATTTTCTCGCCTGGCTGAAAACCCTGCTCAATCCGCACGACGACATCAGCCTGCTGCGGATCGCCAACGTCCCGGCGCGCGGCTTGAGCGATGCGACCTTGGAACGTCTCCTCGCCGCGAGCGCTGAACGCAAGTGTTCCGTCTTCACTGCCATGAAAAATGCGGAGGTGCGGGCCGCGTTCTCCTCCCGCACCCGCAACTGCATTGAGGGCTTTGTCCGGCTTGTCGAGCAGAGCCGTGCGAAATTGACGGCGACAGCGCCCGCTCCAGGATCGGGCCAGACCGTGCGGCCGCAGGCGTGGGCGCATTCGTTTCTCGCCGAAATCGGCTACCTTGAGGACCTCCGCCGCTCGGAGAAAAATGCCGAGGCCGCCGAAAGCCGGGTGCGCAACGTGAAGGAATTGCTGGCCTCACTGGACGACACCCCCGCCTCGGGTACCCTGACCGACCGGTTACAGGCGTTTCTCGAAGCCATTACGCTCGACACCGAACGCGAACAGGAAAGTGACACGGCGGGGGACGCGGTCACGTTGATCACCATGCACAGTTGCAAAGGATTGGAGTTTCCGCACGTTTATATCGTCGGCGCAGAGGACGGCTTGATCCCGCACGCGCGTTCCCGGGAGGAAAACACCCTGGACGAGGAACGGCGCCTGTTTTACGTGGCTTTGACCCGGGCGATGAAGACGCTGGACATCAGCCATTGCGCGGGCCGGAAAAAATACGGCCAACTCACGTCCTGTCGTCCTTCGCCGTTTCTGAAAGACCTGCCCGCCAATCTCGTCGAACACGCCGCCGCCCGTCCGGATGAACCGGTCAGCGGCGAGGACCTCAAAGCGCTGTTCGCCCAGATACGCGCCGCGGTCGGATGAGTTTTTCCACCGCTTTCACCTGCTGAAACTGCGGAGGCCGGAGAGTCGGTTGACCGCCCGATTCGGTCGCGCTCGTTTATCCTCGCGGCCAGAACCGCAGCCAGAATCGTTGCGGGGATTGGATGAGAATCTCCCGCAGCAGGGCTTCCATGCTCGCCGCTTCCGGTTCTTCCAGTCGGCGGGCCAGGATGAGCGTCAACACAAACGCCAGTGTGGTCGCGGCGTAAAACACGGTGAACCGATTCCATTCCACCCCCAGCCACACCGGCGACTGCGTTCCGACCAGGTCAATCAACACCCCCCACGCAATCGGCGCCAAACCGAGGGTGACGTTGCCGATGACCGAGTAAATGGCGAAGAAATGGTTGCGGCCCATGACGGGAATCACCGCCATGGCCAGGCGCGTATTCGCCATCTGGACCAACGCGGCGAGCAATCCCATCAAAGCCTGCAACAGCAGCACCAGGGCAAGTTTCATGGGGAACACCCCGCCCGCGAGCGTGATCCAACCGGCCACCACAGCCAGCCAGGCGGCAAACGAAAATCCCAGCACCGGTTTGCTCCCCAAACGATCCAGCCGCGATCCCAGAAACCACAGGCTGCTCCAGCCGCCAATGAACGCCGCCGAACTGACCAGCAAAATGCCGCCCTCGGACATGCCCTGCGTCTTCAAAAAAGCCACCGTAAAAGCCATCATCCCCCCGTAGGCGACCGACCACGCCACGACCGCCCGCAACAGTTTGCGGAACGGTGCGTACCGGGTCATCGCCAGCCACGGCACCCGGGTCCCCGACGCGCGGGGTTCTTTGGGTGTGGGCACATCGGGCATCCGTTTAAGGAAGATCAAACTGATCGCGCCCGTCACGGCGCTGAACACAAACAGGAGCGCGAATTGCCACGCCTGCGGATGCCCGGCCAGCACGGCGGCCGCGACCAGAAAGGTGACGAAACTGGCCACGTTCTGCACGGCGGCTTCCCGGGCCAGATACCGCCCGCGCAATTCGCCGGGGACCAGCGCGGTGATCCACGGCAACCAGGCGCAACTGGAAATGCCGCGCGACAGGTTGAAACCAAACAGCAGCACCAGCAGCAACGCCAGCCGGTTGGACACGTCCAGCACCCGCTCGGTCAACGGCACCAACGCCATGGCGAAGATAAACCCCACGCGTGTGCTCCAGCCTGCCAGCACGAACCGGCGGTAGCCGATGCGGTTGATGTGACTGGCGGCGGGGATCTGAAAGATCACGAGCAGCGGCATCATGCCGGCGATGATGCCCAGCACCGTCGCGCTGGCGTCGAGCGACTTCGCGTAGAGAATCATCGGGCTGGCCAGGACGATCTGGTACGACAACGCATTGAACGCCGAGAATAGATAGGCGTTGTGCAGACCCGGCGGAAACCGGGCGGGCGAATGGTCGGGGGCCACGGCGTGGGACGGCATGGATTGCGGGGTCAGCGAACCATTGACAAAAACGATCGCCGCACCGGTCAAACCGGCACGGCGATGCGTTCCCAATCAGCCGGCGGGGTTGGTGGGATCACGCACCCATGCCGTCCTCGAACGAGCCGGTGGCGCCCGGCCAGGTCAGATGATCCCGCACGTACGCAATGCCGTTCGCGCTGGTCCAGTCGAGGTCCTTGTGCGCGCTCTCGGCTTCCACGACCAGCGGCGCGGTCGAACGGCGCATCACCTTGCAATAACGGGTCGGGTAGCCAATGTGAATGAGCAGTTCCGCATACCGCTGCATGTTGATGTCGCCGGAGGGCAGGTCCACAAATTGCATGCCGCGTTTGCCCCAGGCGGGTTCCATCATGCGCAGCGCCAGCCCCGGACGGACGACGAAGTTTTTGATGTGCGCGGCATACACACGCGGACCGACCTTGAGGAAACGGGTTTCCCAGCTTTCCCCCTCCCAGCAATGAGACGGATCGGCGTTCACCGCCAGGCATTTGTCGCCGCCGCAAATCTCGACCAGCAGATTGAAATCATCCGCGCACATCGCGCCCGTGCCGGGATGGATTTCGTGGCAGAGATAAAGGCCGCGGGCATTGGCTTCCTTGCGGAGCCGGGCGGTCTTTTTGACAAAGCGTTCCTTGCCTTCCTTGATGAAGTCGTAATCCCCGCCGGCCCAGAAGCCCCACGGATATCCGCTGGCCACCTCCCACCCGAAGGCCGTGCCCCAGAACATCGGCAACACTTTCACGCCGAGTTCCGCCGCCAGATCAAACAGCTTGAGGAGATAATTCTCCGCCCATTTTTCAATCTCGGCGGGCGATTTTTTGGCCACTTCCGGCGGGATGAAGGGCCGGATGGTCGGGCTGCCGGTCCACGCCGTGGTTTGCACCCAGAACGGGCAATGACAGGAAATGCCGTCGAGCGTCAGTTCCGCCCCGGCAAAGGCCTCGCGGATTTCCTTGGCGCTCTTGAAGAGCTTGCCGCCTTGCAGCATGTAGTTCGAGGGCTGCGCCCCGGCGGCGCCCGACCGCTTCGCGTAGGCGAGAAACTCCGTCAGGCTTTTGGCGCCGTGTTGCGCCCCTTCGATGCTGGAATGGAAGATTTGTTGTGCCATAATCGTGGTGTGTGTTTGTTGATTGCCGTTACCTAACGCTGTTGAGGAAACCGCCTGCCGCCCGGAAAAGCAATCCGAATTCTTGCCGCAACGCTTTTTCAATCAGCATCCGCGCGCGCCTCGGAAGGGAACGATGATTTCCCCGCCCACAAACGCCTGCCGTTCGCCCGGCTTCGGCTTCAATTCCTTCCGCCGGCTCGATCCGATCCGCTCCCGAGGCGGCTTTTTTCGCGGGGACGGGATTACATTTCGACATTGCATTTTATCCGCCCGCCCGGCATGTTAGGCCGTGGTTCGGGGCGTAGCGTAGCCCGGCTAGCGCGCTTGTTTCGGGTACAAGAGGTCGTGAGTTCAAATCTCACCGCCCCGACCATTTCTTTCTGCGGCCTTCTCTGATTGAGGAAAAGTGCCTTTGCCGTCGCTGGCCGCTTCCGACGCCGGCTCGTCATTTTTATCAGTCCACCAGTTCCAATTCCGCCACCACCGGATTGTGGTCCGAGGCTAGGGTGGCATCCCGCAGCACCCGGGCGCCCCGCACGCGGAATTCCGGGGAGACGAAGATGTAATCAATCGCCTCTTGGGGTTGCAGTCCCCCGGGATAACTCTTTCGCGCCTCGCGTGCGACGCCGGCCACCGTCAGCGCGTCTTGAAACAACCCCAGCAATTCGCGCAGGACCGGCTCGTCGGGGCCGGCATTGAAATCGCCCAGCAGAATTTTCGGTCCCGGAAGGCGTGCGGCGGTGGCGACGATTTCCCGCACCTGCCGTTCCCGCTGGTCGGAGGTCAGCCCCAGATGCGTGACCAGCACGTGAATCTGGCGGCCGCCGATTTTCACCGGCGCCACCAGCAACACCCGTTGTTCACTGTAATAATCCGGGTATTCGGGATGGCTCTGGCGGTAGTCGGGTTTGTAAAGGGGTACGCGTTGGGTGGGCAGGATCGGCGCGCGGGTCAACAGGGCCACGCCGTAATGTTCATCCGTCGGGCCGCCGGTGGGGACAGTATAGGCCGGGGCAAAGGCGACGTTCATCCCCAGCCGGTCCGCCATCCAGGCGGGTTGGTTCATGCCGCCGGAGCGCCGGCGAAACTGATCCACCTCCTGCAAACCCACGATCGCGGGCGCGTATTCCTCAATCAGCCGGGCCACCGGTTCGAGCGTGATGCGTTGCGGGTCCGTATGCCATTCGCCCCCGCCGATGCCGATGCGAATGTTGTAGGTCATCACCTTGAGGGGGAGCGGGTCGCGGGCAGTCCGCGAGGCGCAACTTACGAGGAATAAGCCTGGCAGCAGGGCCACCAAGCCGGCGCACAACAGAGGGAAGCGGGTTCGATTCATGCGTTTCATGGCCAACAGCCCCGGCACGGTCGGAAGATTCGCTCTTTGATTCAAGTCTTTTCCCACCGCCATTTTCTGCTCCGCAAATCAATGTTGCCTTGGCCGCCTGAGGCCAATCTACTCAAACGGTGGCCGATTTGCCTTGGCCCGCGGAGCGCGGCGTTGACGCCGCTTCAATGTCTGCAGGCAAAATCACGCGGGAGCAGGTTCAAGCCCGCGCTCCCGTCACGGCCACAGTTTTAGTTAAACCGCTATCGGAGCAAACCAATGTCACGCCCAGCCGGGAACATCAAAAGCAAAGGGCGCGCTGAACGCGCGCCCCGCTGTTGACAAATTTTACCGGCCGTTGCGGCTTACGCCCGCCGCCGCAGCCAGAGAGCCAAACCGCCCAAAGCGAGCAGACTGAGCGAGCCCGGTTCCGGAATCACCGTAAAGCTCCACTGCGATCCGTCCCACTCGGTGGTGGCTTCGGTATAGCCTCCGGGCGAGAAGAACCGGGCATACTCGATGTTGTTATCCACCACCACCATGTTCCCTGCGGCGTCAAAGGCCAAATCCCGCCCCCGGTTGCCGGCTTTGAATTCTTCGAGAAAGGCCCCGGTTTCCATGTCGAAGATGCGGACCATGCCGTTGTCAAAAGCCGCGTAAGCCACAATCCCGGCATTTTCGTTGATATCAATGCCGTCGGGGCTGCCGGCGTAAATCATATTGGCCTCCCAGATCACATCGTCATCCAAGGGAGGCGTTCCCGCGCCGTCAAATTTGACGATGGGCGGGGCTTGATTGGCGGACGACCGATACGAACTAAGATACCAATCACCGTGGCTATCCATGGACACGTCTTTGCCGTAGTATGTCTTGAACACCCCCGCAACAGGAATGATCAGCTCACCAATATCCCCGGACGTGGCGGCGGCATTGGCCCCGAGATCATATTCAATCAAGCCGACGCGGGGATCGGTGTACCGACCATTCACCAGATAAATCTTACGATCACCCCCCGCCTGGGTGCCGGTTACCCAAATGCTGTTCACGTATTGGTTGGCACTTTTGTTGGACCCGTCAATTAGCTGCACGGCCGTGGACAAATTGCTGGGGTCCATCTCGTAGGCGAGACCGGCCGAGGTATCCGCAATATAGAGATGACCATCCGGGCCGAGGGTGCTCTTGTTGGGCCCGAGGGTGCCGCCCCAGTTCACCCCGCCATCCCCAAAACCGTCCGCCACGCCGTCCGCCCGCAAGGCGTATATGCCCCGCGGGTTTACACGGCCCGCTGCGGTGGTGCCACCGCCCGCGTTGGAGATATACACCCTTCCGAAATAAGGACTGGCCGGATTTTTATCAATGGAAACACCCAGCGGAATGTAAAAATTCCGGTCGCTGGCGACGCCATCCGCAATGTATTGATGCCAGCCGGGCGCTTCATTCCCTACCACCCGGACCTGGAAGGTGGAGTAGCCCGCGAGATCAAAACTGAGCGGCCCGGCGGTTGTGCCCAAACTCAGCGTCTGCGCGCCGCCATCCAAAATGGCCTCCACGACATCCGCGTCTTGATTAAGAATGAAGGACACAATGGTCCCGCTCTGACTGAAGCCCGAGGCATACGGTACCGCCTTCGCGGCCGGGGACAAAGCTTGACAACAAAAAAATCAAAAAATTTTCATCGTTTTTTCCTGCCGCCGAAGGGGCGATTCCGTGCTGTTTGACGGTCGTTGCGCCGGGGGAAGGTAGCTGAAAACCGAATTCTCCCGCGGGTGAACGCGGTGCGGCGGGTGCCGCTGCGGAAACAGGACGGGCTTTTTCGCGGGCGGTATTAAGGATTTCTTCAATTGTAAATCGTTGATTTCGTTTACGTTGCCGATGAAGAAATGGACGCTTGAACGCGGGAAGTCGTCGCATGAATGGGTGTCGGCTTCAAACGCCTGAAAAACGAATCCGCCGAGGACGCAGATTTCCCAGATTTTCCCGGTTTCCCATCGGCGTGGGTCGGTAAATCTGCGGACGAAAGCATCGATGAGGGGCTTCCAGGAGCAAATAAAAAAGCCGCCCGAAACCGGGCGGCTTGGAAGGGGGAAACCAATGCTTACTTGCGGCGGCGACTCAGGAACAACAGCCCCGCCCCCAACAAGCCCAGCGCGCCCGTGGTCGGCTCGGGAATGTACACCACCACGTTGTCATACAAGCCAAACAACAGGTCATTACCGGCCGCATCGGTGGTGGTGGCGTTGATGTCGTATTGATTAAAGAGAATGTTGCCGCCTCCCAAATTTCCGGCGGTGGTGATGTCCACCGTGGCCAGTAAGAGACCGTCAACCGTCCAAGTCACCGTGTTGCCAATTTTGGCGATTTCCACGTCGCGCCACGCCCAGCCCAATGCCCCATCCTCGGCAGTTCCCGTTTGTTGCGGGTACAGCGCGAGTTGAGCGGCGGGAGCACTTTGCCCAGCAAACACGGAGGCATAGTAGGGGTGACGATTATTTTGTACCTGCGCATCGTTGTTTCCGGCAGCGTATACGCCGGAGCTCCACGCATATTGGCTGGGTGCTGCGGGCGCATAAACGCGGTAGTCTTGAGTAGCCATTCCCCCATCACCGTCGCCGCTGAAGAAGATGCTGTCCACCACACCGCCCGCAATTTGCGAGGAGGTGCCGGCGGTACCAATACCCGCGCCGGTCATTTGTGTGGAACCTTTGCCTCCGTCCGGAGCTGGTCCAATGAAATTCAACCACATGTCGAAGCGCAGGATGTAATCGCCGGTAAAGCTTTGTCCAATCGGCGAGACGCTGACGCCAGCCGGAAAACTCGCGTTGCCAAAACCAAACTGGTTTGCTCGCAATCGCATGCCATAGGTACCGTCGGACGCATCCGAGTGCGGGGCTTTGGGAATACCGACCGAGCTGTAGTCGAAGAAGAAGTTGGCGTCCGAGCCGACGCCCAACGTGTTCACATTCCAATTTGCGGTCGTATCGGTTTCAAAATTTTCGGACCACAAGATGGTTTGCGCGGAGGTGGAGGTGACGAATGCGGCGGCCACCGCACCGCACACAAACGGCAGAAATATGCGTGTTTTCATAAAACTTTAGTCAGACTTTTCTTTAGGTTGTGGTTCTCTTTTAGTGAGTGTCGCCTGCGGACGCAAGCAAAAAGTGAAAAAATTTGCGGCGGCCCAACCGAACCGGGAATGGGGTGGGGAGGTGGTCGCCTGCGGGACTATAGCGATTTAACTGAAACTGTGGCCGTGACGGGGGCGCGGGCTTTAGCCCGCTTCCGCGTGATTTTGTTTGCGGACATTGAAGCGGCGTAAACGCCGCGCCCCTCGGGCAAAGGAAAACCGGCCGGGTCCGAAACCACGAAGGGCGCGGAACGAGGGATCGTTCCGCGCCCGGAAAGCGCCGGTTGCCGGATCAGGTGAGGATGATTTTATCGCCGTCTTTGAGGGTGACGATGGCTTTTTTCCAATTCGACGTCCGTCCCGCTTGATGGGTGCGTTGACGCCGGGCCTTGCCGCGGACGTTCAGGGTGTTGACGCGGGTGACCTTGACCTTGAACAAGGTTTCAACGGCCTTTTTGATCTCGGGTTTGCGGGCCAGCCGGTCGGCGACCACGGTGTATTGATTGTATTTCTCGCCCTGCCGGGTGCCTTTTTCCGTCAGGCGGACGGTCTTGATGATTTCATACGGGTTCATAGTGCGTGCAATCGTAAAATGATGAATCAGGTGAATCCGCCCGTGACCGTCGGGGACCGGGTTGCGGCACCCCGGCGGTCCGGGCAAATGATCAATTCTTGGCCAACCGGGCTTCGACCTTCTCCAGCGCGCCCCGGGTGAAGACCAATTTGTCCGGGCGGAGCACGTCGTAGGTGTTGAGCAAATCGCTGGTGGTGAGGGTCACCTCCCGCAGATTGCGCGTGGCGAGCAGGAGATTTTTATCCGCCGCCGCCGAGACGAACAGCGCCGTGCCGTCAATTTCCAAGGCCCGCAGGATGTTGACGATGTTCCGGGTCTTGGGCGCGGCCAGGGTCAGATCCTCCACCACGATGACGTCGCCGGCCTTCAGCCGCTCGCTCAGCGCCTTGCGCAGGGCGAGTTGTTTGGTCTTGGTGTTGACTTTCTTGGAAAAATCGCGGGGTTGGGGGCCAAAAACCACCCCACCGCCCCGCCACAAGGGCGAGCGGCGCGAACCGGCGCGGGCGCGGCCGGTGCCTTTCTGCCGCCACGGTTTTTTGCCGCTGCCGGCAACTTCGCCCCGGGCTTTGGTGGCCGCGGTGCCGCTGCGCTGTGCCGCTTGGTACGCCACCACGGTGTCGTGGACAGCCTGCGTGCCTTTGCCGTTTTGAATGATGTCGAACTGGATGTCCAGTTCCCCCCGGGCCTGGCCCGAAAGATCTTTGATCGTGAGCTTCATGGCGGTGTGTTACTTCTTTTTGAGGACCACGTTGGGACCTTTGCTTTTCTTTTCCACCACGGGCTGACGTTTCACCGTACCCTGGGGAATCTTCTTGGATTCACGGATGATGACGTAGTCACCATTGGCGCCGGGGATGGCGCCCTTGATGAGCAGGAGGTTATCCGCCTCGCGCACCTGGATGATTTCGAGATTCTGCACCGTGCGGCGCACGCTGCCCATGTGGCCGGGCATGCGCGCGCCCCGGCGGATGGTGCCGGGCGTTGATCGCTGGCCAATGGCGCCGGGCCGCCGATGCCAGCCCTTGGCGCCGTGGGTGGAGTCGCCGCCGCGGAAATCATGACGCCGAACGACGCCCGCAAAGCCGCGGCCCTTGGTGATGCCAATGGCATCCACAAAATCGCCGACGGCAAACAGGCCGGGGCCGATGAGGTCGCCGGTCTTGACCGGCTTGGAGAAGTTGCGGAATTCGCGAATCCGCTGGACGCCGGTCAGGACGGCGGGCGTTTTTTCCCCCGCGCGTTTGGTGTCCACGCCGAATTTCTTCAAGTGGCCGAGTTTCGCCTTGGAGAGGCGTTGATCTTTTTGTTCGCCAAAGCCGAGCTGGACGGCGTCGTAGCCGTCGGTGGCCTTGGTTTTACATTGCAGCACGCGATTGGGTCCGGCGAGGACGATGGTCACCGAATGCAGGACGCCCTGGGCGTCATAGACCCGCGTCTGTCCCAGTTTTTTTCCAAGAAGTCCGAAAGACATAACAATTCAATAATTCAACGAGTTACGGTGAAACACCCTAGATTTTGATGGTGATGTCCACGCCGGCGGGCAGGTTCAGTTTCTTGAGTTCGTCCACCGTTTTGGCGGTGGGATCGAGGATATCAATCAACCGCTTGTGAGTGCGTTGCTCGAAGGTTTCCTGCGATTTCTTGTCGGCATGGGGCGAGCGTTGGACGGTGTAACGCTCGATGCGGGTGGGCAGCGGAATGGGGCCCGCCACCCGCGCGCCGGTGCGTTTTACGGTGTCCGCGATCTCCCGCGCGGATTGGTCAATGACGCGGAAGTCATAGGCCTTAAGGCGGATGCGAATGCGTTGTGTTGGCATATAAAGAACAAGTTTCTGTTGTTGCTGTCTCAGGAACGCGCCGCCGCCATTGGCGGCGCGGTATCCAAAATCTTTTCTGTAATACTGCTCGGGACCGGTTCAAACCGGTGGGGTTCCATCGAGTACGCCGCCCGGCCCTTCGAGAGCGAGCGAATGGCCGTGGCGTACCCGAACATTTCCGCCAGCGGCACCTCGCCCGTGATTATAATGGAAGCGCCGTGGGCCTCAATCCCGGAAATCTTACCACGCCGCCGGTTCATGTCACCCAGTAAATCGCCCTGATATTCGTCCGGGGTGGTGACTTCCACCTTCATAATGGGTTCGAGGAGGATGACCCCGGCCTTTTTGCAGGCTTCTTTGAGGGCAAAGATGCCGGCCATTTTGAAGGCCAGCTCGCTCGAATCCACTTCGTGCGATGTGCCGTCCACAATGGCGATTTTCAAATCCACCAACGGATACCCGGCCAGCACACCGCCTTGAATGGCTTCTTTCAGCCCGTCCATGACCGCCGGGATGTATTCCTTGGGAATGACGCCGCCCACAATGGCGTTCTCGATTTCAATACCCTTGCCGCGCTCGTTGGGCGCCAGCGTGATGCACACATGGCCGTATTGACCGCGGCCGCCGGATTGGCGGATGAACTTACCCTCGCCTTCGGCCGCGACCGTGACCGTTTCGCGGTAGGCAATCTGCGGCGCACCCGTATTGGCGGCCACTTTGAATTCGCGCAACAAACGATCCCGGATGATTTCGAGGTGCAGTTCGCCCATGCCGGCGATGATGAGTTGCCCGGTTTCCTCGTTGGTGAAACAACGGAAAGTGGGATCCTCCTCGGAAAGCCGCTGCAGGCCCTCGCCCAGTTTGTCGCGGTCCGCTTTCGTTTTGGGCTCGACCGCCATGCTGATGACCGGCTCGGGAAAAGTCGGCGGCTCGAGCATCACATCGAATTTCTCGTCGCACAACGTGTCGCCGGTGGTGATGTTGCGCAACCCGACGAGCGCGGCGATGTCGCCCGCATGCACGGCGTCCACGTCCAACCGTTTGTCCGCCTGGATCATCATGACGCGGCTGACGCGCTCGCGCTTGCGGGTGCGGGGATTGTAAATGCTGTCCCCCTTGCCCAACTGACCGCTGTACACGCGGAAGAACACCAGCTTGCCCACGTAGGGATCGGTCCACAACTTGAACGCCAGCGAGCAGAATTTCTCGTTGTCATCCGAGGGCACAACGACCTGATGCTCCGTGCCGGGTTCGATACCCACCGCCGCCGGCACATCCAACGGCGAGGGCAGATAATCCACCACGGCATCCACGAGCAGTTGGATGCCGCGTTTGCGGAAGGCCGAGCCGGCCAGGACCGGGACGAGTTCGAGTTTGCAGGTCAACCGCCGGATGGCCGCCTTGAGCACCGCCGGCGGCACCGGTTGATCTTCCACCACCAACGCCGCCACGTCGTCGTCCTTGTTGGACACCGCGTCAATCAATTCAGCCAGGGCCTGGGCGGCGCGTTCCCGCTCCGCCGCTGGAATCTCCGCGATCTGGAACTTCACCCCGCTTTCGTCTTCGGGATCGTAAAGAATCGCCCGTTGATTGATGACGTCCACCACACCGCGCAGGTCGTCCTCGCGTCCCAGCGGCAGCGCCACCGCATAGGCATAGGCGCCGAGTTTCCGGCGCATGTCGTGCAGGACGTTTTCAAAGTTGGCCCCCGTCCGGTCCATTTTATTGACGAAAGCGATGCGGGGCACCCGGTACTTGGTGGCCTGGCGCCAGACCGTTTCGGACTGGGGTTGGACTCCCGCGACGCCGCAGAACACCGCCACGGCGCCGTCCAACACCCGCATCGAACGCTCCACTTCGGCGGTGAAATCCACGTGGCCCGGCGTGTCAATGATGTTGATGCGATGCAGCGTATCGGGGAAAAGCTTGGTGGTGCCATCCGCCTTCGGCGTCCAGTAACAGACGGTGGCGGCCGAGGTGATGGTGATGCCGCGTTCCCGCTCCTGTTCCATCCAGTCGGTCACGGTGTTCCCGTCGTCCACGTCGCCCATCTTGTAGATGAGCCCGGTGTAGAAGAGAATGCGCTCGGTGGTGGTCGTCTTCCCCGCGTCAATATGCGCCGCGATCCCGATGTTGCGGGTTTGCTCGATCGGCAACTCGCGGCGGGGCGCTTTCGATGATTTGGCGCTTTGACTCACGGGGAATTTCTCGGGTTCAGGCAACAAAAACGCCCCGAATTGCGGACAACCGTCGGGGCGTTGAAAAAAGGATGTTTACCAGCGGAAATGGGCGAATGCCTTGTTGGCCTGGGCCATGCGATGGACTTCATCGCGTTTGCGGATGGCGTTGCCTTGTCCTTGATACGCCTCCATGATCTCGGTGGCGATCGCCTGTTTCATCGGGACGCCTTTGCGCGCGCTGGCAAAGCTCACGATCCACCGCAGGGCCAGGGATTGCTGGCGGTCGCCCGGCACTTCGAGCGGCACCTGGTAGGTCGCGCCCCCCACGCGCCGCGCCTTGGTTTCAATGCGCGGCTTGGCGTTGTCCACCGCGCGCTGCAGGATGTCGAGCGGATTGGCGCCGGTGTTCTTCTCGGCAATCTGGGCGAACGCACCGTAAACGATGCGCTGGGCCGTGCTCTTTTTGCCGCACTTCATCACGGTGTTGACCAGGCGCGTGACCAGCGGACTGTTGTAGTTCGGGTCACGGGCGATGGGACGTTTGACGGCTCGACGACGACGGGACATAACTTCGTTGCTTCGTTAAATCAGGTTGTGAAATTTCAGGCGGCGGGTTTCGCACTGGCTTTGGGCCGTTTGACGCCATATTTGGACCGGCTCACGCGCCGCTTCTCCACGCCGGCCGCATCCAACCGGCCGCGGACAATGTGATAGCGCACGCCGGGCAGATCCTTCACCCGGCCCCCGCGGAGCATCACGATGGAGTGTTCCTGGAGATTGTGGCCCTCGTCCGGAATGTAGGCGATAACTTCGTAGCCGTTGGTGAGGCGCACCTTGGCCACCTTGCGCATGGCCGAGTTCGGCTTCTTGGGCGTGCGGGTCATGACTTGGATGCACACGCCGCGCCGAAAGGGCGATCCCTCCAAGGCGGGTGACTTGGATTGATACGTCAGTTTCTTGCGGCCCTTGCGGACCAATTGATTAATTGTTGGCATTGGCTTGATCCAATAACTTACATCCCGTTTGCCCTACGAGGTCAAACGGGGGCACGCATACTAGCAAACCCGCCCTTTTGCGCAACAAGTATTTGGAGTTTTTTTCCGGCCTGAAAAATCCGTCTCCCACCGCACCAAGCCGCCCGGCCGCCGGTCCGCCGATTTTGCCGCTTCCTGCCGCCAGCGGCTCTGCCCGGGATGGCCCCGGGCGTATTGGCGAATCCGGTGGCGAAATGGCGGAAGAACGTCCCGATGCCAATCGCCCGGCGATTGCCCCCCCGGAGGATCGGCTGTGTGGGGTGCCGGTCCGCAGAAATCCAAGCAACCGAAAACTTGGAAAGGGTGTGTTGTTGGTTGCGCGGGCGGTTTTCGTTTCGATTTCGCCTCGTAACGCGCTACGATTTGTGCACGAATCCGGACCTGCCGGGCCAGCGGGCGTCCGGGTGAATGCTAAAGAAGCGCTTCAGTCTATGAATGGAAACACACGGCGCACCAATCGGAGAATCCGGGCTCTGACGATGTTTTGGGCCGCCGGGTTCATTTTTCTGCGAGGCACGAGTGCTGGCGCGACCAATGGGGCAACCCAGACGGTTCAAGTCGTCGCCGGGGAACTCGAAGCGGTGTTTCATGCCGCCGGTGACGGGATTCATTTCGAGCGACTCGGGGATCGTTCTACCGCAACCACGTTGGCTACCAACATTGCTCCGTTCTTCACGTTGACGTTGACCAATACCGCCACGCGCGAGCACCGAATCATGTCCGCAGCCGAAGGTTGGGACGACGTCAGCGTGCGCGTCACGCGAGATCACTTGCGACTGCGCTGGATGGGGCTGTCCAGCGAGGGGCGGGCGGGTGTGAGGGTCACTGCGGCTGCCGAGTTGGATCAGCGGGCGAGTGCCTTGCGCTGGACGCTGCGGATTGACAACCAGTCCGCCGCGTGGGCGGTGCGTCAGGTTGCCTTTCCTCAACTCGCCGTGCCCGAGCTGGCCCCGCAAGCCGCGGTGCTGTTTCCGCGGGGGCCCGGGGAAGTGCAATACGGCCTCTGGCAACGGGCATTTACTTACCACGGAAATTATCCCGACGGCTGGTGCGCCATGCAGTTCCTTGCGGCTTACCGGGAAGGCGAACAAGCCGTCGGCCTCTATCTCGGCTACCATGATCCCCAAGGCGGCACCAAGCGGATCGAGGTTGCGAGCGAGCCGTCCAACCGGGTCGTTCGACTGACGTTTACGCTGCCGGCCAGCGATTTCCATCGGGCCGGTAACCATTTCGACTCCCATGGCGAAGTCGTTTGGCAGCTCTTACGGGGCGACTGGTTCGATGCCGCAATGATTTACAAAGATTGGGCGCGGCAGAACGCGCGCTGGTGGCCGCGTCTGACCGCTCACGGACGGGAGGACACCCCGCTATGGATGCGGGAGTTGAGCGCTTGGGTGATGACCGGCGGCGCTCCCGCCGGCTGCGTGCCGGCGGTCACCCGTTTTCGCGAAGCCATCCAGATGCCGATTGGCTTTCACTGGTATAATTGGCATCAAATCCCGTTTGATAACGACTACCCCCATTATTTTCCGACGAAGACCAACTTTGCCGCGGCGGTCGCGGAACTGCAGCGGGCCGGAGTCTTTGTCATGCCCTACATCAACGGGCGACTTTGGGACACCCGCGATCGGGGCGACGAAGACGCCACTTTCACCTCGCTCGCGCTGCCGGCAGCCACCAAACAGGAAGACGGCCAACCGTTCGTCGAGATTTATGGCAGCAAGGAAACCAACGGCGAACCGGTGCGCCTGGCGGTCATGTGTCCCACCACACGTCTCTGGCAGGATAAGGTGCAAGCAATCGTTCTGCGTCTGCTGCGTGAGGAAGGGACGCGCGGAGTGTACATTGACCAAATTGCGGCGGCCCCGCCCACGCTTTGCATGGATGCCACACATGGCCACCCGCTGGGCGGAGGGCATTGGTGGACGAGCGGTTATTGGGATTTACTCGATGGGATTCGACGTCAATTGCCGTCGGATTGCATGTTGACCAGCGAATGCAACGCCGAGCCGTTCATCCGCTGGTTTGACGGCTATCTCACCTGGCATTGGCAATTCGACGCGCAAGTGCCGGTTTACCCGGCGATCTACGGCGGCACGATCCAGATGTTCGGGCGTGCCTATCGTGGCGGCGCCACCCGGGATCTTGCGCTCCGGATGAAAGCTGGTCAGCAGTTGGTCTTTGGTGAACAGATCGGATGGTTCGATCCCGGCCCGGCCATGGAGCCGCAGAACCTTCCGTTCCTGCGCAAACTCATCCACACCCGGGCCCTCTTTCGACGTTATTTTTATGCCGGCGAAATGGCCCGCCCGCCGCGGCTCGCCGGGCCGATACCCGCGGTCAAGGCCGACTGGCAATGGTCGGGCGAATGGTGGGTTACCACCGACGCGGTTTTGACAGGGGCTTGGCGGTTGCCAGCGGAGCAACGGGTCCTGATGCTTTTCGTAAACGTCAGCGATCAGACGGTATCGGCCGCTTGGCCGTACGATCAGCAGGCGTACGGTCTTGGGAATCAACCGTGCCGACTTGCCATTAGCCGCGACGGTCACCCGGCGACCGATGCCGGCCGTTTCTCCGACGAACTGGCTCCAAACCTTGAATTCCCGCCTCAATCGGTTCAGGCGTGGGAGTTCACGCCGACGCGTTAAGCGAGCCTGGCAACCAGCGCCGCCGGGCTTGACGGGGGGGGAGGTGCTTCCTACTTTGCTCGACTCGCCGCGCTGGTGGATGGAATCGTCCCGGCGGCGGCGGATTGATCCAAGCGAAAGGCATTTTTGTGAACGTATCCGTCGAAAATCTGGCGCCGTGCCGCAAACTGTTGCGCATCGAAATTGACGCTCCCGCCGTGGACGCGGCGTTCGCTGCGGTCCTCACCGATTTCCGCAAGGAAGCGGCCCTGCCGGGCTTCCGTCCGGGCAAAGCCCCGCGCGACATGATTGCCAAGCGGTTTGAGAAGGAAATCGCCGACGAGGTGCGGCGCAAACTCATCACGGAAAATTACCGCAAGGCGGTGGAGGAACAGAAACTTGACGTCCTCGGAACGCCGGACATCGAAGAGATCCAATTCGGCCGCGGCCAGGTGATGCAGTTTGCCGCCACGATTGAAACCGCGCCCGAATTCCAACTCCCGGAATACAAGGGCCTGCCCGCCAAACGTGAAATGCGCACCGTGACGGACGCGGACTTGGAGCGCGCCTTGGACCTCCTGCGGGATCAGCGGGCCACGTTTGAAACCGCGAGCCGGGCCGCCGCCACGGGCGACATCGTAGTGGTGAATTACACCGGCACTTGTGCGGGTCAGCCCATCGCCGAACTGGCGCCGGCCGCCAAAAGCTTGAGTGAAGCCAAAGGGTTCTGGATCGGGATTGAGCCGGGGGCGTTCCTACCCGGATTCAGCGAACAATTAGTCGGCACCCAAGCCGGTGAAAAACTGACGGTTACGGTGGATTTCCCCGCCGATTTCCGCACCACCGAACTGGCGGGTAAGAAGGGGGAATTCGCGGTGGAAGTCGTCGAAGTCAAAGAGCGGGTGCTACCGGCGTTGGATGAGGCCTTTGCGAAGGCGCTCGGCGCGGAGAGCTTGGAAAAGTTGCGTGAAGGGGTGCGCAAGGATTTGGAAAACGAGTTGAAATACAAACTGGACCGCCAAGTGCGCGCCCAAGTGATTCGCGGCTTGCTCGACCGCGTGCAGTTTGACTTGCCGGAATCGGCGGTGGCGAATGAAACCCGCCATGTGGTGTATGACATCGTCAACGAAAACGCCCGGCGCGGCGTCAAGCGGGAGGCGATTGAAAAGGAAAAGGAGGCCATCTACGCCGCCGCCACGAGCAACGCCAAGGAACGGGTGAAGATTGCGTTCCTGGTGCAAAAAATCGCCGAGCAGGAAGACATCAAGGTGTCCAATGAAGAAATCGCCCGGCGCGCCAGCGTGCTGGCGGCGATGCACCAAATTCCGCCGGAGAAATTCATCAAAGATCTACAAAAACGCAATGGCTTGATCGAACTCTACGATCAAATTGCGCACGAGAAAGTGATGGATTTTCTCCAGGCCAACGCCCAGATCGAAGACGTGCCCGTCGGGCAGGTGCCCTTGGGTCTGGCCACCGTGAATCCGGCGTAAGACGGGCTACTGACTACGGCGTCGAGCGGCCTTGGAATTCGGCCAGCATCACGGCGATCGTATCAATTTCCGCCCGCGCCGTCCGGTGGGGATCGGTGTTCCGGTAGCGATTCAGCATGATGCTGAACGCCAACTGTTCCCCGGCGGCGCTGGTGACGTAGCCCGACAACGAATTGGCCCAACGCAGGGTGCCCGTCTTCGCTTTCAAATTGCCCGCCGCAGCGGTGGCCTTCATGCGATTGCGCAGGGTGCCGTCCACGCCCGCGACGGGCAGCGCGTCCAGATAGGCCGCCGCCTCGCGGTGCCGGTGCATGAATTGCAACAGGGCAATGGTCGCGTTCGGCGTGGTCAGGTTGTTGCGCGACAAGCCGGAGCCTTCCTCAAATTGCACATCCGCGCGCCGCACCCCGGCCTCCCCCAGAAAGCGGCTCAACTCGCGCAGCCCGGCATCCTCCGCGCTTTCCAGGGAACGCGCGGTGGGGGATTGACGCAGAGCGCCCAGATGCGCGAGCAGCAGGTCGGTGTAAAGATTTTGCGACGGCTTTTGCACTTCGCGCGCCAGTTCCCGCAGGGGCCGCGACTCGACACTGCCCAACTCGACCAGCTGGGTGAGGTCCAACGGCTGAATCTGCCGGTCCAACCAGCCAACCGCGCGCGCCCGGCCGGTGACGGTCACACCGTGGCGGACCAGCGCCTCGCGGAAAAACGCCGCAAACAAACCCGCCGGGTCGGGCACGGTCACGTCGTCGGCATAGACCGTCCCTTCCAACGGCAATTGGCCGAAGACATAAACCACGTTTTGATCGAGCGGACGATAAAAGTGGATACGCCGCGCGCCCTCCTGGGCAACGGTTTCGGTGCGGTTGCTCAAGACGAGCCAATCGGTGGCCGGCCGGATGGCCAGCGAGCAGGGACTTCCCACTTCCGTTCCCGGCTTCACCACAATCTCCAGCCGGTTGTCATTGATGGTCAGCGCGGATATGGGCGCGCCGTAGTAATACTGCATGTCATCCCATGCCCAGCCCGATCCAAACGGGGGCCCGCGAAAAAAACTTTCGTCCCCCACCACATCTCCTTCGATGCGCCGGATGCCGGCATTGGTCGCGGCGTGGACGAGCGGATCGAGCGCCCGGAAAAGGTCGCCACTATTGAGACGCCTGTTGAAAGTGGGATCTCCGCGGCCATAAATTAACAGGTCCCCTTTCAACACCCCGCGGCTATCTGGCTGGTTGGAGCTGTAAAGCGAGGTCTTGATGCGGTAATCGCCCCCCAAGCGGTCCAGCACCAGCGCTACCGTGTAGAGTTTCGAGTTGGATGCCGGACTGAAATACAGCTGCGGATTTTCCTCGAACAGGACGGCGCCGGTCTCCAGCGAAACCACCTTGACCCCCCAGGTGGCGGCCGCGAATTTCGGCTGACGCACATGGGCGGCGAGCCGTTGCTGAAGTTCCGCAACCGAAGTGATGGGTTGCACTTCTTGGGCCATACTGCTGAAACCCAGACCGGCAAACAGCAGCAACGAAAACAGGGAACGGACGAATCGTTTCTTCATCAGTTTGACTGGTTGCATCGGCCAGCACCCTACCCATTCAAAACGGACAGACCAAGCAAAGATGTCAGAAGAAACACGATGATGTCCTCACGCATCTTCCCGGGTTGGGCGGCATAATTTTCTATTGGCCGGGCTTGACGCCCCAAGATATAGGGTGTTACAAACGAGCAACCGCAACCGACGGTGTTACGAGCTGTATGCGTTGTCCGAAATGTGGTGGTCAGGAAGATCGGGTGGTGGATTCCCGCGCCTCGCGCGAGGGGGCAACCATCCGCCGACGCCGTGAGTGTGAAGCCTGCGGTTATCGTTTTACCACGTACGAACAAATCGAGCACGAGGAGTTGATGGTCCTCAAGCGCGACGGCCGGCGGGAGGGATTTTCCCGGGACAAACTGCTCTCCGGCATCAAGAAGGCCTGCCAAAAACGCCCCATCAGCCACGAAGCCATCGAAGCATTGCTGGACCGGGTCATCCGTCAAATCACCGACCAATACGAGCACGAGGTCCCCGCCGATGCCATCGGTCACACGCTCATGGAAGAACTTCGGAAGCTGGATCAGGTGGCGTATGTCCGGTTCGCCAGTGTGTATCGCCGGTTTCAGGAAGCCACGGATTTTGTGCAGGAAGTGAAAAAACTGGAGGGGACGCAATGATTCGCCTCGCCTCCGATCATCTCCTGTTTGCCCTGCGCTCCGGTGAATATGTGCCGTTTTCAGCCGCCACGCTCACTGTTGAGCTGGCCAGTGATGATGATTTGCCATTCGACGCTGATTTTCTGCGGCAGGCCCTTCAGGCGGTGTTTCATTTCTTTCGTTATGAACTCCACCGGGAAACCGTGACGGTAACGGAATTCGCCGCGGCGGTGGAATACGTGCTCCGCAGTTTTTTGCCGGAGACCGACGCGAGGCGCGAACCGTTGCCGGGCCAGTATGTGCCGGAAGCGGACCTTGACCAGCTCGCGGCGGACGCCCACGGCACCGAATTGCTGTTCTTTACCCGGTTGCGGGATGAACTGCGGCACCGGCTGCGCACCGCGCCGCGGCTGCTGCGTTTTCACGGACTGCGCGGTTGCGTCAAACAACTGACCGGCGCCCGGCGCTGGAGTCCGCGATGCCAGGCTTTGCGCGACCGGATTGTCGCGTATCTGCGCGCCTGCGCGGTGGCGGATCGCGCGGGAAAAGATTGCGCGTTGTTGGTGGAATGAATCCGCGGACAACGGCTGGAAAGGAGGAAGCAAGCATGAGCAAAACCTTGTTTGAAAAAATCGCGGCTCGCGAGATCCCGGCCAACATCGTCTATGAAGATGACGTGGTGCTTGCCTTTCGCGATATTGCGCCGCAGGCGCCCACGCATGTCTTGATCGTTCCGAAACGGCCCATCCCCAATCTCGCCGGCGCGCGGCCCGAGGATGCCGCCATACTCGGGCATCTGCTCTTGAAAGCGGCGGAAGTGGCGCGGCAACTCGGCTTGGGCGAATCCGGGTTTCGCCTGGTTTTCAACAACGGTCCGGATGCCGGCGAAGCGGTGCCGCACTTGCACGGACATCTGCTCGGCGGTCGCTCGCTCGGCTGGCCGCCCGGGTGAAGCCCCGCGCGGCCATTGCCGGTAGTCGCCCATGGCGGATGCGGACTGTGAGCTTGTCGCCCGCCGCTGGATGTGAAATTGGTACTGAAAAACGGAACGTGGTTCCCGTCTCCAGCGCCGACACACGCCAGTCAGTGGATGTGCTTCGAGCGCCGCCCGATGGGTTTCGGAAGGGAACCTGCCGCCGCAAGCAAACGTTATCCGGCCACCATTTTTATCCATGAAACAACTCACATCGCCTGCCGGCCATCTCCGGCATCTTCGCGCATCTGCGATAAGGCATCGGCACCCAGGAACTGAGCCAGCCCGGGTCCCAGCCTGGACCAGTGCGCTGATCCTTTGCGGTTGGTTGATCTTGATCAGCGCGGCGCGCGCTCAAACCCCGCCCGCCACGTTCACGGCCAGCCTCACCAACGGTGCGAACGTGGTGACGGTGGATTTCACCCTGCACCCCATCCGCAGTCCGCATTTCAGCGTGGTGGTGCAAAATAACTCCGGCGGCTTTGATCCTTACACGGCCCCGCCCGAACGCACGTATCTCGGCGCGGTGCGCGGTCAGCCCGGCGCGCTCGCCGCTGCCGTACTCAAAGCCAACGGCAAATTGCTCGCCCGCGTTTGCTTTGAAAATCAGGTGGAATGGTTCACGGACGGCAACTCCCTCTCGACGCGCGGCAGTTCTTCCTGGTCCAAACACTGGCCGGGTTTCACCGTCGGCCCCGGCGGCGCTGGCAGCTCGGTTTACGCCGCGGAAGTGGGCGTGGATTCCTCCTACGAACATCTGGCGCGCAGCGGCTTCAATGTGGATGACGACATTGACATCATCGAATACTCCGTGATCTGCGCCAACATGTATTACCTGCGCGACGCCGGCATTCTGCATCGGCTCGGTCGCATCGTCATTCGCGCCAGTCAGGCGCAGGATCCGTATCAAGGTCTGACCGGAGGTGATCTGTTGAATAAACTGGCCGACCAATGGAACAACGTCCTGCCGCCCAGCACGCACGATCTGGCGGCCGGGGCGTTTGCGGATTCGGTGGGCGGCGGCCTGGCGTGGGTGGGCGTGATCGGCTCGTCCATTCGCTATTCCATCAACGACAGCGAGGGCAACGGCGATTTCAATGTCTATTGGCGGCATGAAGCGGGGCATAACTGGGGCGCGGGCCATTACGAAGGAAACTCGCCGGAAGGGCCGACCATCATGTCCGGCAACACGCTCGGCCGTTTTTCCAGTCCGGAACTCGCCCGTGTCCTGAATCAGCGCCAGGATAAGCTGGGCATTTTGGACAATCTCGGCAGCTACACCTATCCGCTGCCGCCGCGGGCTTCGCTGGATTTCGGCAACGTGGTGGTCGGCGGCTCGGCGTTGTTCAACGTAATGGCCAATGATCACGACGCCAATGGCGACGCGATTTCCCTGCAAAGCTTCGACGCCACCACCAGTTTGGGCGGTGCCGTAACGCTCGAGTCCGGCCAACTTCGCGTGCAAGGCGTGGCCGACCATGCGGAAATGGATTGGTTCAATTACCGGATCGTGGACAGCACGGGACGACCCGCCATCGGCATCGTTTATCTGCAAGGCGAAAAACCGTCCACCAAACTGACCGGCACTGGCATCGGCACGCCGGGCACATGGTGTTGCAATAACACGTTTCACAAGGCGTTGGACGGCAACCTGAACACTTACTACGACGCGGCCAATGAAACCGGTGACTGGGTTGGGCTGGACCTCGGCGCGGGATCAAACTTGGTGGTCACCAAGGTTCGCTATTGTCCGCGCACCGGTTTCGCCGGACGCATGAATGGCGGTCAAATTCAGGCGTCTTCCACGGCCGACTTCAGCAGCGACGTCGTAACGCTGTTTACCATCAATGCCACCCCACCAGAAGGCGTATTGACCACGCAACTAATCAGCAACAACACCGCCTACCGTTACGTGCGTTACCTTGGACCCACCAACGGTTCCTGCAATCTTGCGGAAATTGAATTCTGGGGTGGCGCACCCTCCGCGCCGCACACACCTTGGGATGTGACCGCCTCCGGCGTCAGCAGCACCCAAGTGATGCTGGGATGGCGCGCCCCGGCGTTCGCCACCGGCTACAACGTCAAACGCGCCGGCAACAGCGGCGGGCCCTACACCACCATCGCCAGCGGATTAACCACCACCACTTTTACGGATAACGGCCGCACCGTGGGCACCACCTATTACTACGTGGTCTCGGCCGTGAACGCGATTGGTGAGAGCGCGGATTCACCCGAAGTTCAGGCGCAACCCGTTGGACCGGCAAAACTATCGGGCAGCATCATTGGCACGTCGGGCACGTGGTGCTGCGGCAATACCATTTCCAACGTCTTCGATAACAACCTCACCACCTTTTATGATGCCGCCAATGGCAGCGGCGATTGGGCCGGACTGGATCTCGGCACCGCCAAATCCATCCGGCAGGTGCGTTATTGTCCGCGGGATGGTCAGGTCGGCCGCATGCTCGGCGGCAAGTTTCAGGGCGCCAACGTGCCGGATTTCAGCTCCGGCGTCGTAACGCTCGGCACGGTAACCACCCTGCCGCCCACGGGCAAATTGACCACGATGAACATCGCCAATCCCACGCCGTTCCGTTATGTGCGCTACCTCGGGCCTGACGATGGGTGGTGCAATGTGGCCGAAGTGCAATTCTGGGGGGTTGCACCGCCAGCACCCAGCGGCCCGACCGCCTTCAGCAGCGTGGCGCGGCTGCCGGATGGCAACATCAGTCTGGTCCTCACTGGCGCGCCCGGCCAAACCTTGATCTTGGAAACTGCGCCGGGCTTGACGCCTCCCGTCAGTTGGACGCCACTCATCACCAACCAGGCGAGTGGGAACGGCACGCTGCCCTTCACCGACTGGCAGGCAACCAATTTCCCGACTCGCTTTTACCGAATCAATTCGCCGTGAGCCGCGTCGGTTTCTACTCGCAACGAATCCCCAGCACGATTAATTCGAACATAGTGCTTCGCCGCCATCCGAAGGGAACGGATGCGCTGCGGCCATTTGATCAGTAAGCAGGTTGGCGAGAAACGGAGGGAGCGCCTCGCTCACTCAGTTTCTGGCATCACGCTTCCGCAGTTTGCACGGCGGCCACGCAACGCGCGCAAAGCGTCGGATGTTCGGCGTGCTGGCCCACGTCCGTTTCCCAATGCCAGCAACGCGCGCATTTTTCTCCGTCGGCTTTGGCCACGGAGACGGTGACTTCGCTCCCGGCGTTTTCTTCAAATTGCACCTGGGAAATGTTCAGCAATTCGCGCAGAGCCGCTTCATGGGCTTTCGCTTCCACCAACAAGGAGCCGGGACCTTGGAACGTCAACCGGGCTTCCAATGCTTTGCCGATGGCCTTGGCTTGCCGGGCTTTTTCCAGCGCCGGCAGCGCCAGCTCGCGCAACTTAAACAGGTTCTTCCACGCCGCCACTTCGGCTTCCGAACGGACGAAGGGTTGCGGTTGCCAGTCGCCGCTGTGGACCGAGGCGGCCGGTTTGCCGGGCACAAACGCCCACGCCTCATCCGCGGTGAAAGCCAGGATGGGCGAAAGCATCTGGCATAGCCCCGTGACCAGGCGGTGCAGGGTGGTTTGCGTCGAGCGGCGACGCGGCGAATTCGCGGCGTCGGTGTAGCAGCGGTCCTTGATGACGTCGTGGTAAATCGCGGAAAGTTCCACGGCGACGAACTGGCTGATCTTTTGATAGACGACGTGGAATTCGTAGGCGTCGTAGGCGGCGAGGACGTCGCTCTCCAATTGGGCAAACTCGCCGAGAATCCACCGGTCCAATCCGGTGAGTTGATCGTCGGGCACAGCCTGCCGAGCGGGATCGAAGTCGTAGAGATTCGACAACTGGTAACGCAGGGCGTTGCGGAGGCCGCGATAGGTTTCGGCCACTTTGGCGATGCGCTCTTCGCTCACGATGATGTCGTTCCGGTAATCCTGCGACGCCACCCAGAGACGCACGATGTCCGCGCCCCATTTCTTCACGTAGGCCTCGGCGGTCTGCGGTTTTTCATAACCGCCCTGGCTTTGCTGGCTCTTGGAAATTTTTTCCCGGTCGGCGTCCACCATGAAGCCGTGGGTTAACACCGTCTTGAACGGCGCGGCTCCGTTGCCGGCCAGCGACAGCAGCAGCGAGGATTGAAACCAGCCGCGGTGCTGGTCCGAGCCTTCGAGATAGACGTCGCATTGGAACGGCCGGTCGGCACCGCGCAGTTCCGGACGCCGCGCGATCACCGCGTGTGACGAAACCCCGGAGTCAATCCACACATCAAGGGTGTCGTTGGATTTGGTCGCGGCTTCCGGCCCGTTCCAGTTTGGGGGGCGCAGGGCGGACCACAATTGCTCCGCCGTTTTTTCAAACCACACATTGGCCCCGTGCTGCTGTACGAGGTCTGCGAAATTGCGGATAATTTGGGCGTCGAGGATGGCGTTGCCCTGCGCATCGTAAAACGCCGGAAACGGCACGCCCCAGGCGCGTTGGCGGCTGATGCACCAATCCGGCCGCGACTGCACGGCGCTCTTGATGCGGTTGACGCCCCAATCGGGAATCCACCGCACGCGATCAATCTCGGCGAGCGCGCGCTCGCGAAAAGTGACGGCGGGCGACCGGGCCGCGAGGGCGCCGTTCGTCACCACATGATCAATTTTGATGAACCATTGATCCATCGCCCGGAAGATGATGGGCGTTTTGCTGCGCCAGCAATGTGGGTAGCTGTGGGAATAATTCTCCTGATGCAACAAGGCTTGGCGCGCACGCAGGGCGTCCAACACCACCTCGTTCGCGTCGCTCCGCCCGTGTTTTTCCAGGATGGCTTTACCGAGCATCTCCGCCGGCATCTGTTGCGCGGCGGGTAAGTCGCTGGTGTGCGTGAATCGTCCGTCGTCATCCACCGGCGAATAAATGGGCAGCCCCTGCGCCAGGCCGAGATGATAGTCGTCCATGCCGTGGCCGGGGGCGATGTGGACGAAGCCCGTGCCGGTATCGTTGGTCACAAAACTATCGCCCGCGAAGAGGCGACCGGTCCGCGAACAAAAGGGGTGTTGATATTCCAATTGGCTCAGGTGGCTGCCGTCGAGATGGCGGATGATCTGGTAATCCCGCCAGCGACATTGTTCGGCCACCGCCGTCAGCAACAGCGCCGAGACGATGAATTCCTCGTTGCCAACGCGCACCAGCGCGTAACTGAACGATGAGTTGTAGGCCACCGCCAGATTCGCGGGCAACGTCCACGGCGTTGTCGTCCAGATGACGAGGCTCACACCGGGGCGTCCCACGAGGGGAAATTTCACAAAGATGCTTTGGCTGACGTGATCCCGGTATTCCACCTCCGCCTCGGCCAGCGCGGTGCGGCAGGGGATACTCCAATACACCGGCTTTTTGCCGCGATAAACGAAACCTTGGGCCACGAGGTCCGCGAACAACCGCAGCTCGTCCGCCTCGTATTCCTTGTTCAACGTGAGATAAGGATTGTCCCAATCGCCCAGCACGCCCAGGCGTTTGAATTGCGCGCGCTGGATGTCAATGAACTTGCGGGCATACGCCTCGCACGCCGGACGGATGACAGCGGCATCGGCGCTCGTGTCGCCGGCTTGACGCAGTTCCTGCGACACCTTGAATTCGATCGGCAACCCGTGGCAATCCCATCCCGGCACATAGGGCGCGCTGAAGCCGCGCAGGGTTTTGTATTTGATGATGATGTCCTTGAGAATCTTGTTCAGGGCGGTGCCGATGTGGACGTCGCCGTTGGCGAAGGGCGGGCCGTCGTGCAGCACGAACCGGGGCGCGCCGGCGCGGTCGGCCTGAATTTTCGCATACAGTCCGGCGGTTTCCCATTGCTTCAAGCGCGCCGGCTCCCGGGTGACCAGATCGGCCTTCATCGGGAAGTCGGTGCGCGGTAGATTCAGCGTGTTTTTGTAATCCATTGCAGCTTCCTAGCGGGAGCGGACGGTAACAACCGACCCGCACGGTGTCAACGAAGCCGCCAAGTCGCCGGGCCGGATGGCGCACATCCGCTCCCAGGCTTGAAGGTGATCAGCAGCCGAAAACTTCTCCGACGCTGGCGCCGTGGGTTCAAGGTTGGGGCGTTGCCGGTAACCGATACAAATGCACGTCCCAAGGTTTGAAATGGTCGGTGAAACGGCTGTCCTTCGTTGTCAGTTTCCGGTTTTCGCCGAGGACTTCGACGGGATGCCCGCTGCCAAACCCGGGGATCGTGAAGGTCGCCGGGGTGGCACCATTGCGCATTGCCACAGCGAAGAGATAGGTCGCGCCCTGGTATCGTTTGACTATGGTGGCAACCGGCACGTCGGGATCGAGTTCCTGCACGCGCACCCCGTTGGCCACAGTGGGGCGGTTCAACACCGGAGCGAGTTCCTGGATTTGCCGGTTGAGGGCGGTCACGGCGGCCAGCATTTCCGGGTCGGTCAACAGCGCGGCTTCGATAAACCGGGGTTTGAACTGGTGAACGAAATAAATCAATCCACGCGCGCCGTGGATGAGCGCCATCCAAACTTCGGCCCGCACTTCATGCGGCGTGGCTTTCCGCGCGGGATTGCTGATGTGCGTGCATTCGATGCAGGTCCAGACCGGTTTTTTGCCTTCCCCCCAACGGATCAGCCGTTCCACCCCGCGGGCGACAAACCAGAGGTTGCCCGCCACCGCCGGGCGGTCATGCACGGCGGGGTAGATATCGAAAGAAGCGATGTCGCAGCCTTTGAGGTATTCGGGGTAATCCTCCGGGTGATTGCTGCGGACGCCGCGGCCATGCCAGCCGTCCCACGCCACGCCCTGCCCCAGATTGAGCAAGACCGGGCGGGTGGGATCCGCCGCGCGCAGCCGGTGATAATCCGCCACAATTTGCGCGGGAGGAATGGGCGGTCCCCAACCCCGTCCTTCGCCGAGCGACTGGGCGTTGTCCGGCTCATCCCCGTGCATCCAGGCAATAATGCTGGACTGGTCGAGGTTGCGTAAGGCGACTTTGTTCTGGTCGCAAATCACGTAGAGACCTGCCTGCTTGAGCGCGGTCAGTTGCGCTTCGGTGGGCCCTTTCCACAATCCGACATACGTATTGATGCCGGCGGCGCGATAACGCCCCGCGTTGGCGGGCGATTGCAACCAGACACCGATGGGGAAGAAATCCGGCTGATTCCAGGGCGAATGGGTTCCCGCCCAAGCCGGGGTGGTGCCAGCCGGAGTTTGAGAGACGACGGACGTCCCCGTTCCCACCATCAGCAAGACCGCCGCTGCCACGCTGGTCCAACCGGAAAGCAGTGACGATCGCCAGGCAAAAAATTCCTCCGGGACGCAGCGGACAAGTTGCCCAAGGATGCTGCGAAGGGTGCGCTGAATCATGCCGGTCAAGTTACCATGCCGCTTTCGCTTTGGCGAAGGTTTGCTTGGCGGGTGGGTTGAGGATGGGCCTTTCCCCGGAAGCCGCGCGGCTTTCCTCCAGTGCTCCGGTTGGTTATGGTATCCCCCGAAACCGGCGGCGATAGAACATTGTTTCACCGCTGGGGCTACGGCCCAGTTCTTTCCGTTCACCGGCGGAAGAGGAAAAGTTGCGGTAAGACTGACAGACATCCATGAACCTGAACGAGCAAGTCAAGGCAGCGGCGACCGCGCTTCAGGCCGCCGATGCGTTGCTGATCTCGGCGGGCGCGGGGTTGGGCGTGGATTCCGGTTTGCCCGATTTCCGGGGCCGGGAAGGTTTTTGGCGGGCGTATCCTGTTTTCGCGGAACGGGGGCTGTCCTTTGGCGCTGTGGCCAATCCTGCGGTGTTCCGCGAAGATCCCCGGTTGGCGTGGGCGTTTTACGGACACCGGTTGAATCTATATCGGCAGACGCCGCCCCATGCGGGGTTCCATCGGTTGTTGGAAATCGGAACGGCCAAACCGGCCGGGTATTTCGTTTTCACCTCCAACGTGGATGGTCACTTTCAGAAAGCCGGATTTGCCGCCGAACGCATCGTCGAATGCCACGGGTCCATCCATTATTTCCAATGCACGACGCCCTGCCGGGAGGCCATCTGGGAGGCGGCGGAGGAAACCGTCATCCTCGAGGAAAATGCCTTTCGCGCCCGGATGCCGATGCCCCAATGCCGTTACTGTTCCGCGCTGGCCCGTCCCAACATCCTCATGTTCGGCGACTGGTTGTGGCTCGAGCAACGGACGGCGGCGCAGCACAAACGTTTTGCCAACTGGCTCACGGAGCTGGCCCGGTCCGCCGCCAAAATCGTGGTGATCGAACTGGGCGCGGGAAGCGCGATTCCCACGGTCCGATCCACCTCGGAACAGGTTGTGGAAGTCCTGGGCGGCCGGTTGATTCGGATCAACCCGCGCGAATGCGAAGTGCCGCCCGGTCACATCGGGTTGCCCTGCGGCGCGTTGGCAGGCATACAAAGAATCAGTGCATGAAAACGATTCGCACTTTCAATGTGGAAGCCGGGATGCCGGGGCTTGAGGAAGCGCGACGGCGGGTCATCGCGGCAATCCGGCAGGCCCGGCGGGATGGTGTCCGTGTGCTGAAGGTCATTCACGGCTACGGATCCTCGGGCAAAGGCGGGAAGCTCAATTTTGGCCTGCGAAAATCGTTTGGTTTGCGCAAGAAAGAAGGGGTCATCCGCGACTTCATCGCGGGCGAAGATTTTTCGATCTTTCACCCGACCGTGCTGGCCCTGCTCGAAGCCGTGCCCGGATTGCGCGGCGACCCGGATTTGGGTGCCACCAACGAGGGCATCACCATTCTTTGGCTCCAATGAGCCGGCGACGAGGTTCCGGATTGAAACGTCGCACGCTCAGGCCGCTCCGCGCGTCAACGTCGCCGGATCATCATCATCATGTTTATGTGGTGCTGCTCGATGATGCGGCGGCCCGGCTGCAGAAAGTCCGCGCGGAAAATCCGGGACGCGATCCCCGGAAACCGTGCCTCTATGTCGGCCTGACCGGCCTGACGCCGGAACAACGTTTCGCCAATCACCAAGCTGGGATCAAGAGCGCTCCCGTGGTCAAACGCTACGGCATCCGTCTGGTGCCTGAGCTTTACGCCCATTTGAATCCGATGCCCTACGCCGCGGCGGTCGAAATGGAAAAAGACTTGGCCGAAGACTTGCGCCAGGCCGGTTACACGGTCACCGGCGGACATTGAACGTCAGTTCGATGCTCCTCTCCTCCTGGCCATCAAATGAAACTGCAGGGCAACTCGGCGCGAACCGTTTGACCAAGGCTGGCTCGACAGGAGATGGAATGCGTCGCACATTCTTCCGCGCTTATGAAATTCGCCGGGTTGCCTGCGTTGCTGCTGATGGGGATGGTGACCGCTGCGTTGGCGGCGGCCAAACCGAACCTCCTGCTCATCGTCAGCGATGATCTGGGTTATTCAGATTTGGGTTGTCTCGGCGTAACACCGGTGCGCACGCCCACGTTGGATCGGCTGGCCGCGGAAGGCGTGCGGGCCACGAGTTTTTACGTCACGGCCCCCGCCTGCACACCGTCGCGCGGGAGCATCCTTACCGGGCGTTATCCGCAGCGCCACGGACTTTACGATTTGATGCGGAATGATCTGGTCAACTACGGGCATCGTTACACCCCGATGGAATACGCGGTTTCCCCGGAGATGACGCTGGGTTTGGACCCGCGCGAGGTGACGATTGGCGACGTGTTGCAACGCGCCGGGTACCGCACCGGGATGGTGGGGAAATGGGACATGGGCCAGGCCCGGCGGTTTCTGCCGCTGCAACGCGGCTTTCATTGCTTTTACGGTTTCGGCAATGGCGGGATTGATTACTACACGCACGAACGCTATGGCATTCCCTCGATGTTCCGCGGCAACGAACGCACCGAGGCGGACAAAGGGACTTACACCACAGAACTCTTCAAACGCGAGGCGTTGCGGTTCATCCGCGAGAGCCGGGGACAACCCTGGTTTCTTTACCTTGCCTTTAACGCGCCCCACAGCGCCGCCTCCTTCCCCACGCCGACTGCCGAGGCCGGGGGCTCAACCCGCCCGGGAAAACGTCCCGCCGCCGTGGGCGTGCAAGCGCCGGAAAAATATGCGGCGCTCTATCGCGACCAAGTGCGGGACGAGAAACTCGCCCGTTATTACGGCGCGATAACGTGCATGGATGAAGCCATCGGAGAGGTGCTCGCCCTGCTCCGCGAACAAGGGGAGGCAGGCAACACGCTGGTCGTGTTTCTCGCGGACAACGGCGGCAACCGCAGCACGGGCAACGCGCCGTTGCGCGGCGGCAAAGGTCAATTGTTCGAGGGCGGACTGCGTGTGCCGTTCATTGCCTGGTGGCCGGGACGATTGCCCGCCGGCCGGGTCTGCGACGATTTCCTGAGCGCGTTGGAAATTTTTCCGACCCTGGCGAAAGTGGCGGGCGCGAAACCCGACCGAAAAATTCCGTTGGACGGTTTTGATATGATGCCGGTGTTGCGCGGCGAACAGCCGTCGCCCCGGTGCGAGTTGTTTTGGGAATGGCGCAACCAACAAGCGGCGCGGGTGGACGATTGGAAATGGGTGGCGTCCGGGCGCGAGGGCGGTTTGTTTGATCTCCGGACGGATCAGGGCGAGCAACGGGACCGGGCGGACGAGCAACCGGATTGCCAGCAACAGGTGCAGGCCCGTTTCGCCGCCTGGCGGGCTGCAATGGAGGCGAGCGAACCGCGCGGACCTTTCCGGGATTATTGAAATCCCGCAAGCCGGCTGATTGGCTTTCCCCGCGCCCGGATGTTTTCCGCTTGCGCCAATCTGCCAGACCGGCGAAACCATTCTCCGGCCATGGCATTCATTGAATTCAAAGGCATCACCAAGCGCTTTCCCGGCGTGCTCGCGCTGGACGGGGTGAGTTTTCCGATCGCGGAAGGTAGTTGCCACGCCTTGATCGGGGAGAACGGGGCGGGCAAGAGCACTCTCGGGAAGATTCTGGCCGGCGTGTATGTTGCGGATGAAGGGGAAGTGCGGTTGGCCGGACAGCCTTTGCGCGCGCCCAATCCGCTGGCGGCGCGCCAGCACGGCATCGCGATGGTGCATCAGGAACTGGCCTTCTGCCCGAATCTCACGGTTGCGGAAAATCTCTGTCTCGGCGCGCTGCCGCATCGCGCCGGGTGGCTGGATCGGCGCCGGCTGCGCGATCAAGGCCGCGCCATGCTGGCCGAGATCGGGGCGGACATTGACGTGGACCAGCCGATTGGCGAGTTGTCCACCGGCCAGGAACAGCTCGTGCAAATTGCCGCCGCCCTCGGCACCCGGGCGCGCATCATCGTCATGGACGAACCGACCAGCTCGTTGTCGGTGCGCGAGAGCGAGCATCTGTTCGCTTTGCTGGGCCAGCTCAAGCAGCGCGGGATCACCGTCATCTACGTCTCGCATCGCATGGAGGAAATTTTCCGGTTGTGCGACACCGTCACCGTGTTGCGCGATGGCCGGCATGTGGCCACCGAAGCCGCCACCGCCACGAACACCGACCGGCTCATCCAACAGATGGTGGGCCGCGAAGTGAAGCAATACACTTCGCAACACCTGCGGCGGGTGCCCGGCGAGGAGCTGTTGCGGGTGGAAAATTTATCGTCGCCGGGCAAGTTCCACGACGTGAGTTTCCGCCTGCGCGCGGGCGAGATTCTCGGGTTTGCCGGCTTGGTGGGCGCGGGCCGGAGCGAGATCGCCCAAGCCATCTTCGGCATGGATCCCCACGTCACGGGCCGGGTCTTTGTGCGGGGCCGGCCCCTGCCGCTCGGCGCCGTCACCACGGCGCTGGCGGCGGGCATTGGCCTGTTGCCGGAAGACCGCAAACGCCTGGGCCTGGTGCTTTCTATGAATTGCCGCGAGAACACGTCGCTGGCTGTGTTGTCGCGCCTGAGCCGGGGCGGATTTGTGAAGCGCCGGCAGGAACGCGCGCTGGCGCAAACCTACGTGGAAAAACTGCGCGTGAAGACGCCGACTATCGAGGCGAACATCAGCGGCTTGAGCGGCGGCAACCAGCAGAAAATCGCGCTGGCCAAATGGCTGGCGCGCGAGTGCTCCATTCTGATGGTGGACGAACCGACGCGCGGCGTGGACGTGGGCGCGAAAGCGGAAATCCATCGGTTGCTGGATGACCTCGCCTGCCAGGGCCTCGCGTTATTGGTGATTTCCTCCGAACTGCCCGAGATCATGAACCTGAGCCGCCGCATCCTTGTCATGCGGGATGGCCGGATGGCCGGGGAACTGGAGCGCGCGGATTTCTCTCAACCCGAGTTAATGCGGCGGATGGCTGGCGTGGAAACGCGCGCGGCTTGAGCCTGCGTTGCCGGGATTTCCCCTCCGGGGCGGGCGTCCCGCCGGCGGTTTGCTTACCGGGGCGTTTGTTCCGCCATCCACGCGTAATCCGGACTGCCCGGACAGGCCAACCCCGCGAAGTCGCCGATGGTGACCGGACGACGGGTGGCGGCTTCCGACCAGTGTTTGATTTCCGCGTGGCCATCGGCAAAGGCGAAGCCCGCCGCGCCATTGTGATAACTGGCCGGCAAATCTTTCCAGCGGGCCTCATGGCCGGTGGCGTGGGGATTCAGAAAAAAGCAACCGTCGTTGATGCTGTCGGGATGCTCATCCACAAACAACCAGGTCCGGGTGGGGGCGGGTCGGGTGAGTTCGTTGAGTTTGCGGGCGAAAAAGAACGGCGGCGACCACCCGCCCATCCCGGTTTTGTTGCCGTCGCCCAACGCGGCGTTCATCGCCAGACTCCGCACCCGCGGTCCGGGATTCAGCGCGCTTTGGAAGCGGTCGGCGGGGCATTTATACAGGGCGGGCGAGGGACTGGCATAATAGGCCAGCTTGGCGTAGGCGGGATCGGTCAGAAAGGCCGTGTTCGTGTTGTCGCTGCCGCGGCCCCAATCCATCCAGCCGCTCACCCAGTTGTCGGGATTGGCGCCGCCGCGCACTTCGTTGCCGTAACGATTGGCCACCAGCACGCCGTGGTGATCGTCGGCATACATCAACCACGCCAGCGCCAGTTGCCGGCTGTTGTTCATGCAATAGGTGGCCTCGGTTTTTTGGCGCACGCGGGAAAGCGCCGGCAACAGCAAGGCCGCCAGCAGGCCGATGACCGCCGCCACCACCAACACCTCCACCAGCGTGAATCCCGCCGTCAACGGCACGGACGCGCCGCGGAAGACCGGCTTCGCCAGCAGGGCATTGGTTCGTTTTAGTCCCATGAACACCGGTAACGTACTCCGGGCACGGTCCCAGTCAATGCGACATTTTCAATGAATTGAGAACTGCTGGGGCATCGTCCCTCCGGGGATTGAAGATCAAGGGGTTGAGCCAATGGCGCCGGGAAGTGCCGGGGGACGCCTCCCGGTGCCGCCGATAATCCGGCTCGACGCCGATGGAATCGGTCGGCTAAAAAACCGCATGCACCATCATCCTGCTTATCCCATGACCCGGCGTGAATGGTTGCGCCTGAGCGCCGGCGCCCTGCTCACGTTGGGCATCTGGCCGGGTTGCGCTCGCTGGTTGGGGGCGCGCCGCGCGGGCACCTTCCGCTTCGTGGTCATCAACGATGCACACTTCCAGAGTCCGCGCTGTCCGGCGTGGTTCGAGCGGGTGGCCGCCAGCATCCGCGCGCAGGCCGGCCGCCCGGAATTTTGCCTGATTGTAGGCGACCTGACGGAACACGGCACCACCGCCGAACTCGGGCAAATGCGCGACGCCTTGCGCGCCTTCGGCCCGCCGTTTCACGTGGTGACCGGCAACCACGATTATGTTTCCGATGCGGATCGTTCTCCCTGGGAGCAGATTTTCCCCAAAAGGTTGAACTACCATTTCGAACACCGTGGCTGGCAGTTTGTGGGGGTGGATTCCTGTGATGGCCGGCGCTGGAAGGACACGCGGATTCAAGCCGATACGTTGCGCTGGCTGGATGACAATCTGCCCCGGCTCGACCCGGCCCGGCCCACGGTGCTGTTCACCCATTTCCCGCTCGGCTTCCCCGTTCCCATGCGCCCTCTGAACGCCGATGAACTCCTGGACCGCTTCCTCGACTTCAACCTGGTCGCTGTGTTTAACGGCCATTTCCATGGATTCACCGAGCGCCACGCCGGCCGCATCACGTTCACCACGAATCGTTGTTGCTCCATCAGTCGCGACAATCACGACGGCACGCCGGAAAAAGGTTATTTTCTCTGCACGGCCGGGGAGGCACAGGTCTCCCGCGAGTTCGTGGAAGTAAAGATGGCGTGAGTCGTCCAGGCTTTTGCCGTCCGGAAACGGGTCGCCGCTTTTCCCCTGCGGCCGGCCGGGCGGACTGCGCAGCCGGGCTGGAGCAAATCAACTAACACGGTGGCCGATTTTCCTTTGCCCGGGGAGCACGGCGTTTACGCCGCTTCAATGCTCGCCGGCAAAATCACGCGGAAGCGGGCTGAAGCCCGCGCTCCGACCACGGCCACAGTGTTAGTTAAACCGCTATAATCTGAACTGCGGAAATCCGCCTTCCGGGCTTTCAACCCTCGATCACGCAGCATAAACCATAAGGGCCTCATTCCGGTTTTTCGGGCACCTCAATGACATCACCATTCTGCAACCAGAAACCTTCCACAGGTCGGGCTCTGCCATAAGCTGCTACACCCACAGGGCTTGGAGCAGGAAGCGGCAGTGACGATGGCGGCGACGGATTAACATTCACGATAAACTCTTGTGGCTGCCCCGCAGCCGGATCCTTCCGTGTTACTTTCACGCGCGTAAGATCCGCCGAAGAACGCAGCACGCTTTGCGCTGGACTGCTCCGAATAGCTGCGTCCAGATAGGCCCAATCCGGGTCGAGCGACAGTTCCACGGCCTCACTGCGGAAAATGACTCGCACCCGCTTGGGAATACATCGGACCAATTCCGCCCGTTGTTGATCGGTTAAGCCGACTGGCATTTCCGAAAGGCGGTGTTCGCGTTCCGGAATCTCAATGAGATCACCGAATTCGAGTGGGAGGTTTTGGGCGCAGTCAATCCCGTTCGTCGCGTTGAGCAGGTTCACCACTATTTCTTTCCGCTCGACGGGTTGGGTGGGCGAAAAACGTTGAATCCGAATTTGGGTAAGATCCGGAAACGGCATAGTTTGCGGTGAGGCGATACCGGCAGGGAATTCACTTTTGTTGTAGAACGCGAGCAGAGCTTCAAACAAGGTGAAATGATTCCATCCATTGCTATCTTTCTTAAAGATCGCATACGGCGACAGCGTACCCCGGGTGATACGAATGGCGGTGAAATCCGGCAACTCATCCAAGGCGCCATGTGCGCGCAACAATTCCGCCAACTTCGCTTTGACGTCCGCCGGAACCGAAGGGGACAGGGAAGCCACTCCGCTCGGCTTGGTGAGGTCCAGTGGAGTTAGTCCCTGATCGTTCCGCACATTGGGGTTTGCGCCTTTTTCCAAGAGCATCTGCAACACCGTTGGATTACCCATCCGTACCGCGTAGTGGAGAGCCGACCCACCGAACCGATCCTGGACATTAACATCCGCACCCGCCGCGAGTAGCGCCGCGATACCATTGGTATTGCTCTGGAGGATGGTTACCAACAGTGGCGTTACACTATCGTCGCCTCCGCGCACTTCCGGGCTCGCCCCTTGGGCCAGCAAAAGCGCCAAGGCCGCGGAGTTGTCCCCGCCCGCTGCCTGAATTAGCGGCGGCTCTGTCGTATCGAGATTTGGGTCGGCTTTTGCCGTCAACAAGACTCGCAGCAGCTCAAGATTGACTCCGGCGTAACCCAGCGGTGTCCTGCCGTTCTGATCCACGGTGTTGGGGTCGGCCTTTTCCGCCAACAAAATTTTGACCGCTTCCAAATGCTTTCCTTCGGCGGCCAGGGAGAGCGCGGTCCGACCTCGGTTGTCTCGCGCATTCACTTCCGCTCCGTATTTGATGAGTAATGATTCCATCTCGGGCTGGCCGCTTCTCGCCGCACTATGAAGCGGTGTGTCCCCGTCGTTATCCACGGCGTTGACCTCCGCTCCGCGAGCGATGAGCAGTTCGGCAACGGTCAGAAAGCCTTTATCGGCGGCGAGATGTAGTGCGCCGAGTCCCATTTTATCGCGTGCTTTGATATCGGCGCCGTTGGCCAGCAGCAGCTCCGCTATGGCTTTCTGTCCGGTTGAGGCAGCCACGAGCAACGGGGTCCTTCCCAAGCCTGGGAGTCCAGCAGGGCGCACGTCAACGCGGGCGCCATGATCCAATAAAAACTTGACCACCTTCAATTGGCCCCGTTCCACCGCTGAAATAATTGGAATCTTCGAAAATGGGGGCGCCACTGCGGCGTTAATCAAGTCCGGGCTGTTCTGGATCATCGCTTGGAGACGGCGGATTTCTTTTTCCTCGTCGTCGGCAACGGCTGTGTCGCCGGCCTGCGTTTCCGCATTGAGCTCCAGCGTCGCGCTAGGGGGCGGCGGGGTAGCCGCGGCCGCGCTTCCAGCCCCAATGCCTGCCAGATTCTGGCGGCTTAACCGAACGAGCGTTTCCTGATCGGGAAACTCCCGCACGATACGTTCGTATTGGACAATCGCTTCGTTGGTTTTGCTCTGTTTGCGGTAAATCTCGCCCAAGCGAAAGATCGCCGTGGCCGCCAGGGCGCGATCCCGGCCATACTGCGCGCTGACGGCCCGATACGCTTCCGTCGCCGCGTCCAGATTGCGATTCGCCTCCTCCTCGAACAGTCCCTTTTGCAGCAACCCGCTCAAGTCATTCGTGGCCGCAATCGAGGCGGAGGGAATGAACGCCAAGACACAAAGGAGCAAAGGCGCAAGGCCGGAAATGATTCCCCTTGGCGCCTTGGCCTCTTGGCGACTTTGCGTTGAAACAGGTTTCCCCGATGAGGCCAGTGCAAGTTTGGTTTTCATGGTTCGCAGTATGACTGGTTCAGCGGTTCAAGTTGTCATGCTTTTGTAAAATATTCGGATGATTTTGATCCATCATTCTGTCCGTTCCCATTCCCCTGCCGAACATTCCTTTGCCCTTTCCCAACCCGAAGTTGGCAAGGGAATGAACGGCAAGGGAATAAAGAATGCGTTGATGTTTCAAATTTATGTGCCTTTTGCGCCTCTTTGTGGCCCTTCCTCCGGCAGTTCCAGTTTATAGCCCACGCCATGCACGGTCTTGAGCCAGCGTGGCGACTCGGAATTCTTCTCCAGCTTCGCCCGCAAACTGCCGATGTGCGTGTCCACCGTGCGCGTGGTCGGAAACGCCGCGTAGCCCCACACCACATCCAGAAATTTTTCGCGCGACACCGGTTCGCCGTCCGCCTCCGCGAGCAATCGCAGCATGGCAAACTCTTTCGCCGTGAGATGAATCACCTTGCGTCCGCGCGTGGCCGTTTGCCGCGCCAGATCAATCTCCACCTCGCCCAGCTTGAATTTCACCGGCGATTTGCCCTGCCGTTGCGCGCGCCGCAACAACGCCCGCACCCGTGCCAGCAATTCCTCCGTGCTGAACGGTTTCACCAGATAATCATCTGCGCCCGCGTCCAGCCCGTTCACGCGATCTTCGATCTGCCCTTTTGCCGTGAGCATCAGCACCGGCATCGTGTGGCCCAGCCGCCGCAGCTCCGCGCACACCGCGAAGCCGTCGAGCTTCGGCATCATGATGTCGAGCAGGATGAGGTCGGGCTTTTCTGCAATGGCCTTGCGCAGACCGATCTCGCCATCGGCGGCGGTGATGGGTCGATAGCCTTCCTCAAGCAACACGTCGGCCAGCGCCGTCCGCATCGGCGCTTCGTCTTCAATGATCAAAATGCGCGACATATTTTTAACGGCGAGTGAACAAGGATGAGTACGGATAAGAGTCATCCGCAGATGACGCGGATTTCACCGATTGGACTGAAGGGATTTCATCTGCGTCAATCGGCGGCATCAGCGGAAGAATATGTGTTTTATCCGCGTTCATCCATGTTCATCCGTGGTGGGATTTTTTCCGGCAATTCAATCGTGAACCGGCTGCCCATGCCGATTTTGCTCTCCACCCGCACCCGCCCACCATGCGCGGCCACGATGTGTTTCACAATGCTTAACCCGATGCCCACGCCCTGAGTCTCGCGCCGCAATTCCGAGCCGAGCCGATGAAACCGCTCAAAAATCTTTTCGCGCTCGGACGCGGGAATCCCCGGACCGTGGTCGGTCACGGAAAGATTGAGCGTGCCGGGCTGTTGCTGCGGCGCGGCGTTTTCCAGGGCTACCGTTACGACGGCGTTTAGCGGCGAATGTTTGATCGCGTTATCAACCAAATTCACCAGCGCTTGCTGAAGCGCGCGGCCATCCACTTCCATTTCTGATCTCGGACTTTCAATTTGCGCTTTCAACTGCACCCCTTTCTCCGCCGCGTACGGCTGCATGAGCTTGACCGTCTGTTCCACCAAGGCCACGAGGTCGGTTGGCTCAAACTCATATTGTTTGCGACCCTGCTCAATGCGCGAGAAATCCAGCACGTTTTCGATCAGCGCCGAGAGCCGCCGACATTCCTGTCCGATGAACCGGAAATAATCGCGCTGCCGGGCCGGCTCGTTGACTTTGCCGCGCTCCAGATTTTCCGCCATGAGCCGCACCGCTGCGATGGGCGCGCGCAACTCATGCGAAACGCTGGAGACGAAGTTGGATTTCATTTCGTTGAGGCGCAGCTGGCGGAGAAACGCGCGGCGCGTGACGATCAAACCAATCAGCGTCGCCAACGCTGATAACACGATTAACGCGCCAAATAGCCGGGTGCGTTGGCTTTGTCGCGCGTATAAAATTTCCGGGCTGGCCAGCAAAACGCGGACTCGAAAAGGATAAGCGTGCTGATTAAGTAACAGGTTTTTCCACGTTCCATCCGCCTGCCCAAGCAACGTCAAACTGTGGTTGGTTGGCGCGCTGATCTGGCCGGGCGACAAAACAATTTTTCTTTTCGCCGTTTCAAATTCCACACGCGCATAGGGTGGGAGGGAAATCCTCGCCTTATGCACCGCCGTCGCGAGCGATTTCTCTACGACGGCTTGTGGAAACAACAGGCCCTGGTAGGAAAGGCTTTGCGGAACGGCGGAGTTGGTCGTGCTCGGGCCCGGCGGGTCCAATAGCAGCAGGAATTTTCCGCGGCCTGCATCCACCCAGAACGGCGCGGCGTTCCAAGTGTTCGTCGGGTATTGTTCTCGAAAATCTTCCAGCACCTGCCGAGCCGCCGTGTCCGCGTCCCACCAGGCCTTCAACGTCGTCGCATATGATTCCAGCGAAGTGCCCCGCGCGACCCGTTCCGTTTCGGCAATGAGTAGCGGTGAAAAAATTGAGGGACGAGATTCGATCTTCCGGGCGATCGTGTGGTGGCGGATGAAATTTTCCGGCAGGCTCGCGCCTTCCGGCAAGCGGCGCAAGGCTTGATAACTAATCAATTGTCCCACCGGCAAACCGGACTCCGTGACTTCATCGGAATATCCCCAAAGGGATCGGGACGCCTCGCTGATCTGTGCGACAGCCTCCGATGCGGACAGGGGCTGCGTTTTCGCCAGCAGCAAGAGATATTCGGCGTTCGCTCGCGCCCCTTCCGGTGGTTTGGTCGCGATGAATTTTTCGAGGGCCGCCTGGAGGGCGGAAAAATCCCGGGTGACAAATTCCGCTGCTTTGGCCGCTTGCCAAAGTTGCTGTTGCTCGGGAGTCAATTGTTCCAGCCATTCCGGCGGTTGCGGCGGCATCACTTCGGGCTGCGCTTCCCAATAACTGTCAACATCCGCCGGCGGCAGTGTGGCCAGATCAATTTCAGGATTCGCCCGCTGCCATTCTTTGATGCGCCGCCAGGCAGCGTCAGCCGTTGGCTGGCCGCCTTTCCAACTCCCCAACCCTAAATCAACGAACCGATTCACGCGAAGGCTGCGACTGACATCGCAATAGTCGCGTAACTGTTGGGCGGCCTCAATACCAATGGCCAGCGCCAGTCGTTGCGCGAGGTTTTCACCGGCCTCGCGCGCCTCCTGTTCTGCGAGCAACCGATCCTGCCGCAGTGAGTACAATCCAAACCACACCAATCCCGCCATCGGCAGCAAAATCAAAATGGCCTGCCAGCCTCCCCCCGGCGGCCGCAGGTGCGACGCGGGTGGTGGTGGCGGACTCATCGCCGCCTTGAGCCGGGCGTACCGCCATACATAAATCTGGCAGCCGAGCGCCACCAGCCAGCCGGTGAAAATGATGGCTTCTTGCGGCCAGAAGGGTTTTTGGTTGGTGAAGCTCACAACTCCCACCGCCACGATCGCGATGCCCCAGTAAATCGTCAGGTATTTGAGCAGTCTGGCCTGACGATGCCAGTTCGGAGCGTCAGGACGGTTAACCGACCTACGAACAAGGACGGTGACAATAAACACCACCAGCAGGAGGATTATCGCGTATAAGCCCGGCGCCATAACTCAGCCCAACTGCGAATGGAAACGTATGGTTTTCATGCCCGACAATTTAAGTCATCGGCCGACTGCAGTTGTCACGGTTTTGTAAAATCGGCGGCGCGGGCCGGGGGGTGGATAATTTAGAATGGTTCTAAATTAAAAATTGACGGGCCGGGTTTTGGGTCTAACCTGTGTCCCTCCGATGAATCCGTCCGGCAAATCGCATGACCGGTTGAGCGAGCGGTTGAACGCGCGGGGTTTGCGCTTCACGCCGCAGCGCCGGCACGTGTACGACGTGCTGTCGCAGAAGCTGAATCATCCGACGGCGGAAGAGGTTTTCCGGTGCGCCCGGCGGACCCTGCCGGAGATTTCCCTGGCGACGGTTTACAACTGCCTGGACGCGCTGGTGGCCAGCGGCGTGATTCGCCCGGTGCAATTGGAGCGCGGCGCGACACGGTATTGCGCGAACATGGAAGAGCATTGCCACTATTACTGCGACCGCTGCGGCGCCGTCTTTGACGTGATGTGGACGGCGGAGGCGACGGCCGTGCCGCGACCCAAGGGTTTCCAGGTGGATCACTACGAAATCGCGGTCCACGGGATTTGCACGGATTGTGCGCGGAAAAAATGATTTGGCATGAGCACAGCAACTGAAACCATCGAAAGCCTGGTCAAACAGGAATACAAATACGGCTTTTACACCGACGTCGAAACGGAATCGGCGCCGCCCGGTTTGAACGAGGAGATCATCCGCCTGATCTCGGCAAAAAAGAAGGAGCCCGAGTGGATGACTGAATGGCGGCTCCGCGCGTATCGGCACTGGCTGACCATGACCGAGCCGACGTGGCAGTTCGTGAAGTTTCCCCCGCCGGATTTCCAGGACATCACCTATTACTCCGCCCCCAAACAAGCGAAGGACGCGCCGAAAAGCCTTGATGAGGTGGATCCGAAATTACTCGAAACCTACGAGAAACTCGGCATCCCGCTGCGCGAACGGGAACGGCTCGCCGGCGTGGCAGTGGACGCGGTGTTCGACAGCGTGAGCGTGGGAACGACCTATCAAAAGCAACTCGCCGAAAAGGGCATCATCTTCTGCTCCATGAGCGAGGCGATTCAGCAGCATCCCGAGCTGGTGCGGAAATACCTCGGGACGGTGGTGCCGTACACGGACAACTTTTACGCCTCGTTGAATTCCGCCGTCTTCACGGATGGTTCGTTTTGTTACATCCCCAAGGGCGTGCGGTGTCCGATGGAGCTTTCGACTTACTTCCGCATCAACGCCGCCAAGTCCGGCCAGTTCGAGCGCACGCTGATCATTGCGGATGAAGGCGGGCAGGTGAGTTACCTCGAGGGCTGCACCGCGCCGATGCGCGATGAAAACCAGTTGCACGCGGCGGTGGTGGAACTGGTGGCGCTCGACCATGCGCAAATCAAATACAGCACCGTGCAGAACTGGTATCCGGGCGATGAAAACGGCGTGGGCGGCATTTACAATTTCGTGACCAAGCGCGGTTTGTGCAAGGGCAGGAATTCGCGCATCACGTGGACGCAGGTCGAGACCGGCTCGGCGATCACCTGGAAATATCCCAGCTGTGTTTTGCTCGGGGACAACTCGAAGGGCGAGTTTTATTCCGTGGCGGTCACCAACAACCGCCAGCAGGCGGACACCGGCACGAAGATGATTCACATCGGCCGGAACACGCGCAGCACCATCGTTTCCAAGGGCATTTCCGCCGGCCGCAGCCAGAACAGTTACCGCGGTTTGGTGAAAATCCAGAAGAGCGCCGCCCACGCGCGGAATTTTTCACAATGCGACTCGATGCTCATCGGCGCGAAGTGCGGGGCGCACACGTTCCCCTACATCGAGGTGAAGAACACGACGGCTTCCGTCGAGCACGAAGCGACCACGTCGAAGATCGGCGAAGACCAGATCTTTTACTGCAACCAGCGCGGCATTGCCACCCAGGACGCCGTGAACATGATCGTCAACGGTTTCTGCAAGGAAGTGTTCAAAGAACTGCCGATGGAGTTTGCCGTGGAAGCGCAAAAACTGCTCGGCGTGAGCCTCGAAGGCAGCGTCGGTTGAAGCCAGGCCACGGATGAACACGAAGCAAATAGCGGATGGGCGCCGGGACGGTCGGTCCCGACGGCTGCGGCAAGTCGCGGCCGGAACGACCTTGGATTCGTGGCGGGGGATAGGGTCCTGCCGAATCCGTGGCCAGCGGCCTCCTTTCGCGGTCGGAAACAATTTATCAACATGAGCAAACAACCTATTCTCGAAATCAAAAATCTCAGCGCGGGTGTTGAGGGAAAGCAGATTCTCAAGGGCGTCAGCCTGACCATGGGCCTCGGCGAAGTCCACGCGGTCATGGGCCCAAACGGCAGCGGCAAAAGCACACTCGCCGCCGTACTGGCGGGGCGCGAGGGTTATGAAGTCACCGGCGGCGAGGTGATTTATTGCGGTCAGGACCTGCTGGCCCTTGATCCCGAGGAACGCGCGCGTGCCGGCGTCTTTCTGGCCTTTCAATATCCGGTGGAGATTCCGGGGGTGAACAGCACCTACTTCCTCAAGGCCGCCCTCAACGAAATCCGCAAACACCACGGGCAGCCGGAGCTCGATGCGATGGAATTCCTGACGCTGGTGCGGGAACGGATGAAGTTGCTGGAATTGAAAGACGATCTCCTCAAGCGCTCAGTGAACGAAGGCTTCTCGGGCGGCGAAAAAAAACGCGCCGAGATTTTTCAGATGGCCGTGCTCGAACCGAAGCTGGCCATCCTCGACGAAACCGATTCCGGTTTGGACATTGACGCCCTCAAGGTCGTTTCGCACGGGGTCAACAAACTCAAGCGTGCCGACAACGCCCAGCTCGTCATCACCCATTACCAGCGCCTGCTGAACTTCATCATTCCCGATTTCGTGCATGTGCTGGTGGATGGCCGGATCGTCAAAACCGGCGGCAAGGAACTCGCCCTCGAACTGGAGGAAAAAGGCTACGACGAAATGTTGAAAGCGGTGTCGGGCGCCGCTTGAAGCGGCGTCAGAAATTCCGCCGTGGAATTTCCATGATCGCCGGCGGTTTCGGTCCGCGCCGGGGCGGCACTGGTGCCGGCGTGAGGGTAGTCGGACGGGCGGGGCTGGCCAAAGTGGGGGCCGCCACCAAGCCGGCGCTGCTGAAACCACTCGCGCCCGGCACGTGCGCCGCGCGGGAATCCAGGGACGATGCCGCCGCCGGCATGGGGGGCGCGCCGCCGCCCAGTTCGCGGCTTGGCGTGAGACCGGGCAAGGTGGTCGCGGCCGCCGGGCGGAGGGGATCGTCTTGAATCAGTTGTTTGAACTGTTGCAGGCGATTCTCCTGTGCCCGGACCTGCCACGCATTGTTGTTGCCCGGCGCGAGAATCCCGGAAGCGGAGGATGCCTTTTCCGTTCCGGGGATGATGCCATCCCGGAAGCTGTTGTCCTGGAAAAAGCTGGGCAACCCCGACTCTTCAGAACGGAAGGCCCTTCGCGCATCCGGCCTTGGCGACGCCGACTCGAACGCCGGCAATTCCAAGGCTTCGTCCGGGGAAAGCAACATTTCGTGTTCGCCGAATGCTTGATTAGTGCTGCCGGCCTGCTCCAGTCCGCGGTAGAATTTTTCAAAAACCGGACTTTTGGCGGTCTGGTCGCGTTCCAAGTCGTCCAGCTCGAATTCCTTCCAAGGATCGTCGCTTTTCAATCCCAGAATTTCATCTTCCGCGTTATCGAACGCCCAGTTTTTACGCCGGTCCAGCAACTCCCGGACCTTCTTGCTTTGGATCACCGGACCGGCGGGTGGCCGCGGCAGCGGGGCTAAAAATTCCAGTTCCGAATTGCGCCCCGGCAGCCGCGCGGGTTTGTTCAGTTCAGCTTCCAGCTTGCGCAGGTCGCCATGCGACGGATCGGTGTACTCGGTGAGGTTGGTGGTCGCCACTTCCTGGCGCGGGGTGGAAAACTGAATGGGGACGCCGCCGCCCCGGACCGGCCTCCGGCCTTGTGCCTGTCCGGGCCACGTCACCGCCATGGCCAGCATCGCCAGCCCCGCAATTTTCCATCGTTGGCTTACCACAGTTCCCATCATAAGACGTATCCGTCGCGTCGTCAAAGTCGGTTCACGGGAACAATCCCCGCAGACGATGCGCTTCCACCACGCGTTTGACGCCCTGGACCATCGCGGCCTGCCGCATGGAAATCTTTTCCTGACGGCTCCGGTCGCACACCTGCGTGTAGGCGTTGCCCAAAATGCCGAACAAACGGTCCATGACCTCGGTTTCGCTCCAGTACAAGCTCTGCAGGTTCTGCACCCACTCAAAGTAAGACACCACCACGCCGCCGGCGTTGCAAAGAATATCCGGAATCACGAAAATTTCCGGGCGTTGCCGCAGAATGGCATCCGCTTCCGGGGTGGTGGGCCCATTGGCGCCCTCGGCCAGGATGCGGCATTGCAGTTTCCCGGCGTTGGCCGCAGTGATTTGCCGCGCCAGCGCCGCCGGCACCAGAATGTCGCACGGCAGCAACAACAGTTGATCGTTGGCGATCGGTTCGGCTTCGGGGAATCCGACCACGGTATTATGCTGGGCAAAGTGTTTTTCCAGCGCCGCCAGGTTTAACCCCTGCGCATTGTAGAGACCGCCATACACATCGCTGACGGCCACAATTTTGGCGCCATACTTGGCCAGGGCCAGCGCGGCGACGGACCCGACGTTGCCAAATCCTTGAATGACCACAGTGGCGCGGGTGATGTCCAGTCCGGTTGTGCCGCTCGCCTGATTGACCAAGTAAGCCACGCCCCGGCCCGTGGATTCGCGCCGGCCCAGAGAGCCGCCCAGACTCACCGGTTTGCCCGTGGCAATGCCCGGAGCCGGATGCCCGCAATACCCCGAATAGGTGTCCATCATCCACGCCATCGTTTGGTCGTTCGTGCCCATGTCGGGGCCCAAAACGTCCGTCTCGGGACTGATAAACGCGACCAGTTCCTGGGCGTACCGACGCGAGATGCGTTCCAATTCTCGGGCGGAAAGTTGCGTGGGATCACAGGTAACTCCGCCTTTGGCCCCGCCGTAGGGCAGGCCGGTCAACGAGCATTTCCAACTCATCCACATCGCGAGCGCCGCCACTTCTCCCAGTTCGACTTCCGGATGAAATCGGACGCCGCCTTTGGCGGGGCCCAAGGCCAGGTGATGTTGCACCCGATATCCGCTGAAGACTTCGATTTCTCCGTTGTCGCGCCGGATGGGCACGGTGAACGCAAGCGCACGTTTGGGGTACTTAATCCAGTCACGTTCGGATTGAGGGAGTTGCAAATAATCTGCGACCTCGTCGAATTGCTGACTGGCCATCTGAAATACTGGATGATTATAAATTTGCATCGCGAAAACTTAGTCAAATCAGTTATCGGAGGAAACGGAAAATTGCGGGCTAATTCAAGTCCAGCAATTTTTTTCTTCGCAGCGCATTTTCTCCCAATCTCTCGCGCTAAAAAAACCCTCCCGCACCGGGTTTTAATTTTAAAAAATCATGGGGCCGAAATGGCTATTCTCCGCATCCGCAGCCCAAAAGATCCAGAATTCCCCTCAAACCCGATCGTTCTCTCATTTTGGACTGCTTGGCGTCGTGTTCTCCGGCTAAATCCTTCAGTTATTGCCGCTTAAGGTTTCGATTAACTTCCATTTATTACGGGATTTTTCTGGGCGCAAAACGACTTTTTGATAGGCAGAATCCAACTCGATTTAATTATTTACATAAAATCTATTGACATACTAGAAATAATCGCTAGATTTGCGTCAATTGATTGTAAAAATTTGATGAATGCATCGTTGTCTATGACGGTTAATCCAGCGGTGGCGGTTGAGGAACACCGATCAGTTACTGAGGTTTTGGCGCCCGTGGAGCGAATGACCTTGGCATCGCCAAGTCTGCTTTCTCCGACAACGCCCAATTTCGCTAACCGGAGCGGACCATCGCCAATGCCTTGCTATATTTTCGTGGGCCCGGCCGGAGGCGGCGAACCGCTGCGGGTGGGGTTGTTCGCCGGCATTCATGGGGATGAACCGGAAGGCACGTTCGCGCTTGTGCAATTTCTCCACTTGCTCGACAGCCAACCCGAGCTGGCGACCGGCTATTGCCTGTTTATTTATCCGGTCTGCAACCCGACCGGGTTTGAAGCTGACACCCGTCACTCGCGGACTGGCAGGGATTTGAACCGCGAATTCTGGCGGCGTTCGCGTCAGCCGGAAGTGCGTTTCTTGGAGGCCGAACTCAAGCGGCACGCATTTCACGGCCTCATTGCCCTGCACACGGACAACACCAGCCACGGCTTTTACGGCTACGCGCACGGGGCCACGTTGACGGAAAATCTCATTGTCCCCGCCCTCACGGCGGCGGAGCAATTTCTCCCGCGCAATCGCGCTGCGGTTATTGATGGCTTCCCCGCGCGCGACGGGGTGATCCGTGATGGTTTTGGCGGCATCTTGTCCGCGCCGCCAGGCGTCCGTCCGCGTCCCTTCGAGATCATCCTGGAAACGCCCAAGGCGGCGCCGGAGGCGCTCAAGCAGGCTGCGTTCGTTGCGGCGTTGCAATCTATTCTGGAAAACTATCGTCAACTGATCGCCTACGCTCCGAACATTTGAACTCCCGGTATTCCGACGCGAAAGCATCAAGCCACTTATCCCGAAACAAAATCATGTCCATTCATCCTCATATCCTCAACACCGTGGGCCACACGCCCTTGATCAAACTCAATCGCCTCGCCGCCGGCTTGGAGGCGACGCTGGCGCTCAAGGCCGAATTCTTTAATCCGCTGGGCAGTGTCAAAGACCGCATCGGCGTGGCCATGATTGCCGCCGCCGAACGCGAGGGAATCCTGACGCCGGACACCACCATCATTGAACCAACCAGCGGCAACACCGGAATCGCGCTGGCGTTTGTGGCGGCGGCCAAAGGATACCGGCTGCTGCTCACCATGCCGGAAACCATGAGCATGGAACGGCGCACACTCATGGCGTTGCTCGGCGCCCGGCTCGTGCTCACCCCCGGCGCCGAGGGCACGATCGGCGCCGTCAGAAAAGCCGAGGAGTTGCACCGGGAAATCGCCGGGTCTTGGGTGCCGCAACAGTTCAATAATCCGGCCAATCCCGGGATCCACCGCCAAACCACGGCGGAGGAGATTTGGCGGGATACCGACGGGCGGGTGGACATTTTGGTGTCCGCCGTTGGCACCGGCGGCACGATCACCGGCGTCAGCGAAGTGATCAAACCGCGCAAGAAAAGTTTTCGCGCCATTGCGGTGGAGCCGAAAGATTCGCCGGTCATCACGCAGACCCGCAACGGCGAACCGCTCAAGCCCGGACCGCACAAAATCCAAGGCACGGGCACGGGGTTTGTGCCGCAGGTGCTGAACCTGGACATCCTGGACGACGTAATCACCGTCAGCAACGAGGACGCGTTTGACACGGCCCGCCGGTTGGCATTGGAGGAGGGAATCTTGGCCGGCATTTCCACGGGCGCCAACGTCTGGGCGGCTTTGCAGGTTGCCCGCCGTCCGGAAAACAAGGGGAAACTGATCGTGACCATCGGCTGTGACACCGGCGAACGCTATCTCAGCACACCCCTGGCCGAGGAAGCCCGTAAGCAAGTGCAAAGTTAACATCCGGCCAGACCTTTCTCCGGCGGGCGCGCAGTCGTAGCCAGGCCAACCCGCCCGATGCTCAGTGATCGGCATACGCCTCTTGCCACCACTCGCAGCACGCCGTAGTCAGCGAGCAACTTGGCGCCATCCTCGTGATTTTGGACGGCTGATGGCTTGTGATCCTGCCGGGGTCGCACGGCGCACACCCAGCAAACGCGCCCCCACCGGTCGTGCTTGCGATCCGCCGAAGTAACTTGGTCAAAAACCTGATCGAGCCCGCAACCGGATCGCGCGGAAAGAAGTCGTAATTTTCCCGCCGACGGCCTAAATTCAGACATGAAGAAGCCGTATCCTTCGAACTGCGTTTTCATGATATGGGTGGGATTTCTTTTCCCCTTCATCCTCACGCTGGCTCAAGAGGGTGACTATGAACTGGAGAAGGTCCGAGGCATGGAAGCGTTTGCCGGGTCCGCAGAGGCGAGGCTTCTGTTGCGACAGAATGGTTTTGTCGTCGCGGACCCGATGTTCAAACAAATTTTCGAGGCCTACATCAAAAGCCCGGAGATCGAGCCGCCTTCGGAAGATAATCCGCACGGCAGCATCCTACCGGTCTTCATCACCACGGATTCCGCCTGGCACACCTATCATCTCCTGCTGGAGGAAGGCGTGCGGGAACTGGAGGCAATCCAGGCGGAACGACTGCTTCGGTTCTCGCGCCGGCTCCTCGCCGCCACGCAAACGCGCGCCCCGCAACTCGGTCCGAGCGCCGGGTTGTTGCGCCGTTATGCGTCCGTGGGCCTGGCGTTGCAGGAGGCGGCGCACCGGCAGACGCTCACCGGGCCGGAGAAAAATATCGTGGATGGTTTGCGCGCCGGCCAAGCCGCGCCGCTCTCGATGGAGGTGGGTTTCCCACTTTCCCCGGCCCAGTTTCGCGCGCAGAGTTTTTACGCGGGGGCACCGCCGTTGGCCGATTATTTCACCGCGCGGCAATGGTATGCCACGGTCGTGTTCCGCTTGAACCACGCGCGCGAGACCCAGGCCGCCGTGGCGCTCGCCACGCTGATTGCCGGCGATGCCGAATTATCCGGCTTATGGCAACAGCTTTCCGACCCATTTGACCGGCTCCTCGCGCGGGCGGAAGATGGCGCCATTCCCCAATACGCGGCGGTCGCCGGGGCGGTGGCGGGCACCAATCCCGCGGCCCTCTCCGCGAAACAACTGGCCGCCATTCAAGACCAACTGGCGGAGCGGTTGCCGCTGCCGCGCGTCAACGATCAATTACTTCAGCCCGAGGAATACGCGCAGTTCGGCAAGCTGACGCGCGGGTTCCGTTTGCTGCCGCCGCGGCAACTGCCGTGCGCGGTTTGCTTCCAGCAAACGACCGACCCGGAAATTCCCGACCGTTGGCAGCCCTCGGGGCTGGATTATTTCGCGGCGGCGCCGGAGCTGCGTTCGCCCGCCGCCTTGCGGGCGGTGCAAAGCCAGTTCGGGAAAAAGATCGGCGACCGGATCGCGCAGGTGCCGTGCGGGTCGCTGCCGGATTCGCTATTCGGAGAGGCGATGCGCTTGCTCGCCCGGTTGCAAGAACCACGGCCGCCGCAAGTCGCACCCGCCCTGCGCACCGCCGCATGGCATGACCGGCAACTGTGGACGCAACTCGGGGCCTGGGCCGAACAGCGGCATACTTGGGCGCTGCATACGAAACTTAACGTGCTGTATTTGGGGCTCACCGCCCCCCCACGGGAATGGTCACGCCGTATCCCGAGTTCTTCGCCGGGCTGGCAAAACTGGCGCGCGCCACGGCAACGGCCCTTGACCAAGCCGGGTTGGACCCGGTTTTCGATGCGCGGACTGCCGCCGCCAGCTTGCGGGAAATGCTTCAGCTTTTTGACAGCATCATCTCCAGCCGGGATGAGCGGGAGCTGGAACAGGTTTCCGGGAAACTGGAACAGCTTGAACAGTTCACGGAGCGTTATTATGAAAGACACAAGGAAACATGGGAAAAGGCCGAGCCGCAAAAAATGTATCAGCGAATGCGGCGGGAATTGAAGGAGTTGGCGGAACGCGGCACCAAACCCGGCCCCCTCGCAACGGCGGATCAGGAAAACCTGCGGCTGTTCTTTGATTGCCGCCAGAACGCCCCGCAATGGCTCCGCGATTTCGCGCCGGTCTGCGATCAGCTCGCGGTGTTGGCCGGAAAATCCCTGACGGGAGAACCGTTGACCAAAGACAACGCGGAGTGGATGGCCAACTACGGGATCACGCTCGCCCGCTTTCATTTTTATTACGGCAACGCTTACTTGGAGCCGCGGGATGACTTTCCCAAAGTAACCCGCATCTTCTCGAATCCACTCACCGACTCCATGCTGTATGCCGGCGTGGCGCGGCCGCAGGCGCTTTATGTCATCGTGCCGGGGGAGAATGCGCTCCAGCTTTACCGCGGCGCGGTGCTGACCTATCGCGAGTTCACCCGGCCAACCGACCAGCCGCTGGACGACGCCGCGTGGCGGGAATTGATCGCCAAAGGTGAAACGCCCCCCGCGCCGCCGTTTACCCGGAGCTTTTACGCCGAAACCACCGTGGCGACACTGCTCGAAAAACTTCGGGGACTGATTTCCAGCGAGGACGCCACATACCGAAGGGTTGAAGATCTCCTCTGGCAGCTCGGCGCGCGCGCGACGGCGGCGGACTTGCCCGCCTTGTTTGAAATGCTGCCGCAGACCGGTGAAAACGCCGAGGTCGCCGAGGCGTTGGTCACGATTATTTCGCGTTTGCCTTGGGAATCCCGGCAGAACGACCTGATCGCCTGGCTCGGGGCGGACCGGCCACACCTGGCCATAACCGCCGCGCACATTCTGGCTTCACGCCCGTCCGCCTTGGATGTCCCGGCGCTGATCTCCGCCTTTCCCCGGCAATCGGCGCTCGCCCGCCGCTTGACGTGCGTGCTCCTGAGCCGGGTACCGCAACCCTCCGCATCCGGGCGCGCTCTGCTCCTCCAGGCACTGCGCGATCCGGCGGATGGCGTGCGTTGGCAGGCCGCGCTGGCCATTTACCAGGCCGGGTGGAACGAGGCCGAAAGCCGGGCCGCGTTATTGCAAACCTTGGATGACACCAACGAGATCGTCGGCGCGGCGGCGGCGTATGCGCTCGGCAAACTGGGCGCGACAAACGCGGCGCCGGTCTTGTTGGCGAAACTCCGGGAGCGCCTGCAAGTGCCGCCTTTGATGTCCGAGAACGCGTCCCCTTCCGTCCGCGCCGTCACGCAAGACCTTTACGGTATGGTATTCCACACCGATGAATTACTCGACGTGGACAACCTCCGCTCGCGCTTGGAACGAACGGCGCCTCCGCCCTTACCAGGGCCGGCCAGCCAGCGCCGGCGGTTTCAGCCGTTTGATCGGCCGACCCATAATTTCAACCTCGCCGATGCGTTGATCGAAGCGCTCGGCGCATTGGCCTGCGCCGAGGCGACGGAGGAATTGTTCAAATTGCGCGACACCGTTTATCAGGTCGAAGCCACGCGGGCGCTGGCCCGGTTGGCGCCGGATCGGTTGACCCGCGACCTGCTGGCAACGGCCCGGGATCCGCACACGGACAGCTACTTGCGGGAGCGCGCGTTGATCACGCTGGGAGACCTCGCGTTGACCAATTGTGTGCGCGAGCTGGTGCCGCTGCTGGACGATACCACCCCGATTGAATACTCCCGCGCCGGTCGCGGCCCCGCTTGGCGGGTGTGCGATCGAGCCGCCCAAACCATGGCCACGTTGCTGGGCTGGGAGCATCCGATCATGATCCTCTCGTCCCGCCCGGAACTCCGGGCGGCCTTGATCGCACGGGCCCGGGCCTGGGCGGAAACCAATCCCTGAATTGCATTCCTCCGGTAGGTTGTATCGTTGCTGGCAATCCCAAGGAAGTGGCAAATTCCAGATGACAACCCCGCCAACGCATGGGAAAGTTCAGTAGCCAAACTGCGATATGAAATTCATCCCTGCCTGTCAGTTTTGTTGTATGCACTCTCCCCTTGCCCCGGGTGTTGCGACGCCTCGGTCCCGCCGGAAGCCTCGGGTTGGACATCGTTTGAGTCTCCGGATGGTCCTGTGCTTTCTGGGCCTGGCCGGGTTGCTCGGTCTTCCCCGCGCGCAAGCCACGCTGGCGGATTATCAGACGGCCGTGACCAACGAATGGAGTCTCATCTCGTATTATCCCTTTGATCAATCCACCGCCGCCGATGTCTGGAGCACGAATCACGGGACGTTAAAAGGCACGGCCACCTTTACGACGGGGGTGAACGGCGCGGGGACGGCTTTGTTGCTGGACGGTTTTGGCTGGGTCAATCTCGGGGTGGTGCCGGACTTTGCCTTCGAGGACGACACCGGTTCGATCGAAGCCTGGTTCCGCGCCGGCCCAATCACTTACAACGCCAACCTGTTCGCCCACCGCAGCGGGGCCACCCGTTACAGCGTCAACCTGGATGCCGATAAACAGGGAATCGGGATGTGGAATGGCTCGGTCTATCAGCCGACGGTGTCCATTCCCAATGTTACGACCAACTGGCATCACTTGGTCGTGGTGTTCGAGTACGGCGAGTTCAAAGTCTATCTGGATGGCGCGCTCGCGGGCTCCCAATACCGCCCACTCGGCCGGCCGGTCGCCATTCTCCCCACCCAACTGGGCTCCACTTCACCCACAGCCTTGGATGAAGGTTGGGTTGGCGCGTTGGATGAAGTGGCGTTTTATGCGGAGGCCCTCCCGGCGGAGACCGTGTTGGCGCATTACCAGGCGTTCTTTGCCGGTTCACCCCCGCAGATCGTCAAACCGCCCCAGGGCGGCGTCTTTCTTCCGGGAGTGGCGTTGACCCTCACCGTCACGGCCACCGGCCCCGATCTGGCGTATCAATGGTACCAAGCCGGCACCGCTTTGGCCGGAGAAATGGGGCCGACACTTTTCTTTCCCAGCCTGACCATCGCTGACGCCGGCACGTATTGGGTGACCGTGACCAACCTGACCGGGGCGGTGACGAGTGCGCCGGTGACGATTGCCTTGGAAAGCGCCTTGCCGGCGGCCTTGACGCGGTACCAGGCGGTGGTTCGGAATGAACCCAGTCTGGTGGCGTATTACACCTTCGACCAACGCCTGCCCCAGGACGACCACAGTTGGCATGACGGCCAGTTGAGCGGCAGCGCCGGCTGGAGGACCGGCGTGGGCGGCGGCGCGGCGCAGGGCCTCGCCTTGGATGGCGCGGGGCATCTCAATCTGGGGTGGGTGCCTGAATTTGATTTTGTGTCGGGCACCGGCACGGTGGAAGGCTGGGTTCGGGCTGACTGGGCCGGCGACGACGCCGGGAGCGATTGGCCGTGCATGTTCGCCAACCGCGATGGCACGACCCGCTGGAGTCTGCACCTGAAAAAAGACAAGTCCACCCTGAGCTTCTACAATGGCTTCGACAGCTCGCTCTATGCCGTGCCCGGCGGCACCGCCGGGAACGCCTGGCATCATGTCGCCGTGGTTTTCGAAGCCGGCACCGCCACGTATTATTGGGATGGCGTGTTCATCGGCACCCAAGCGCGGGCGCTCAACACCAACACCGTGACCGTTCAACTGGGGTCATCCGCCGCCGCGACCACGGCGGAGGGCTGGGTGGGGATGCTGGACGAGGTGGCCTTTTTTGCGGCGGCGTTGCCGGCGGCTTCGATCCAGGCGCACGTCAACACCTATTACCAAGGCCAACCTCCCGTCGTCACAGCGCAACCCAGCGGCGGCACTTTCCTGGCGGGACAACCCTGGCAACTTTCCGCGGGCGCCCATGGCGGGCAACTGGAGTATCAATGGTACAAAAATGACGTCGCGATCAGCGGGGCCACCAATGTGTTCCTCCAAAACACCAATTCCACCCCCGCCGATTCGGGCGAATACCACGTCGTCATCGCCAACGCCAACGGGAGCGTCCCCAGCGACAAAGCCGTGATCCGGGTGGGCAACAACATCGCCCAGTACCAGGCCGCGGTGCGGCAGGAAAGCAGCCTGATTGCCTACTACACCTTTGACGCCGGGGACGCGCGCGACGCCCTAAACGCCCATCCCGGCACGCTGGCCAACGTGGTGGCGTTCGGCCACGGACCGGGCGGCGTGACCAATCAATCGTTGCGCTTGCAGGGCACCGGCCACGTGGATTTGGGGCTGGTGCCGGAATTTGATTTCGCCGATGGCACCGGCACGGTGGAGTGCTGGATGCGGGCGGATTGGACCACAAATCCCGGCTATGATCCATGTTTCCTGGCCAACCGGAACGGCGCCCTGGGCGCGGGCAGCGTGTGGAGTCTGCATCTGACCCGGTTCCAGTACGAGCTCGGCAATTGGAACAGCGTCCGCTTTTACGCGCTGGCCATTCCCCGGGTGGGCGGCTGGCATCATTGCGCGGTGGTCTTCAACGCCGGCATCGTCACCATGTATTGGGATGGCCGGTCGTTAGGTTCGTTCATTCAATCCATTGATTTCAACGCGGAGAAAACCACCCAGATCGGCTCCGCCGCTCCCGTGGTCACGACAGAGGGATGGATTGGCGGCCTCGACGAGGTGGCGTTTTACTCGGCCGCGTTGGATGGCGCGACCATTGGGAATCATTTCTTCGCCATGACCGGTTCGGCGATGGTCCCGGCGCCGGTCCTCCACTTCGAGCGCGTGGGCCATCAAATCACGCTGTCCTGGCCGCCCGAGGCGGAGGGATTCACGTTGGAGTTTTCCGAAACGGTGGCCGGCGCGACCTGGCTGCCAGTGCCCGGCGTGGAGAACCACCGGGTGACAGTGGACGCCTCTTCCGGCGCCCGGTTTTACCGGTTGAGGCAATAACCGGGCCGCCGCCGAATCGCAGACTGAGTGACCGTCCGCCGCCTGGAGGCGGCGGCTCATTGACCTCGATTGGATCGGTCGCTGCTGCCGCGCCATCGCGATCAAGAGTCATCTCCTTCCCTTCCCAACCGTGCGATGCAAGATCCAGTTCAAGCGCCCGCACCCCGGGGCCGTGGCCGAAAAGACGCCCGGGAAGTCCGGGCCGCCGATCGTCAGGGCAACGCCAGCACCACCACGGATTTCGCCGGCAGGTTGACGGTGAATCCGCCGTCGGTCAGTTGGCAATCATGGAACCCGACCGGTTGCACCGTTTCTGGTTGGTCAAAGGTGTTGTGTGCCTGGGCCGAGTCCGCCGTCAGCACCCGGCCGGTGATGCGCCGCGGCCTCGCGCCCCGGAGTTCGGCGGCCAACACCACCGGTTGCGCCGGATGCAGGTTGGCCAACGAGACGTGGATCACGCCCGCGGCGTCGCGCGAGGCCGAAACGCTCAGGCCGGGAATCGTGTCGCCGCCCAGCGCGTAATCCGGGCCGGTCAACTCCGTCGGCAGCAGGGTGGCGTCGTGATGCACGGTGTACATGGCGAAAACGTGATAGGTGGGCGTGCGGATCATCTTCTCCCCGTCGGTCAGGAGCATCGCTTGGAGCACGTTAATGGTTTGGGCGATATTCGCCATCCGCACCCGGTCGGCGTGGCGGTTGAAGAGATTCAGCGTCACCGCGGCGACGAGGGCGTCGCGCAAGGAGTTTTGTTGATAAAGGAATCCCGGGTTCGTGCCCGGTTCGGGATCGGTCCAGACGCCCCACTCATCCACGATCAAGCCGACGCGTTTTTGCGGATCCCGGCGGTCCATGATCTCGCTGTGGCGGCGGATCAACGTCTCCATTTCCAGCGCGCGCCGGAGGTCGCCGTGATACTGGGCCTCGTCAAACTGCGTGGCCGAGCCTTTCCGGCCCCAGTTACCGGTGGGGATCGTGTAGTGATGCAGCGAGAGACCGTGCATCATCCCCGGACCGACCCGGTCCATGAGCACTTCGGTCCAGCGGTAGTCGCCGCCGTTGGCGCCGCAGGCGATGCGGTGGATTTCGGAGCCCGGATAATTTTTCACAAAAGTGTGGTACCGGCGGTAGAGGTCGCTGTAATACTCGGGGCGCATGTGGCCGCCGCATCCCCAGCTTTCGTTGCCCACGCCGAAATACCGCACACGCCACGGCTGGGCGCGCCCGTTTTGGCGGCGGCGGTTGGCCATCGGGGAATCGGCATCGCTGGTCAGATACTCGACCCACTCCATCATCTCCCGCACCGAACCGCTGCCGACGTTGCCGCAGATGTAGGCGTCGCAGCCGAGCTGCTCGCACAGGTCCATGAACTCGTGCGTGCCGAAGTGGTTGTTCTCCACCACGCCGCCCCAATGGGTGTTGATCATCGCGGGGCGTTGGTCGCGCGGGCCGATGCCGTCCTGCCAATGATACTCATCCGCGAAACAACCGCCCGGCCAGCGCAAGACCGGCACTTGGGTTTGTTTGAGCGCGGCCACCACGTCGTTGCGGATGCCGCGGGTGTTCGGGATGGAACTGTCCTCGCCCACCCAGATGCCTCCGTAGATGCCGCGTCCCAGGTGTTCGGCGAAATGACCGTAGATATTTCGGCTGATGGTCTGTTTGCCTTGATCGGCGTGGATGACGAGGCGCGGGGCGGGGGGAACATCCTGCGCTCCAGCGGCCAGATGCAGGGCCAGGATCGTCAACGCGGTGGTGATTGGTTTCCGGTTGTTCATGGGTTTGGTTTTTCAATTCTTCGTGGCGGCCCGGCCGCCGGAGTGCCGCCCTCACGCGGTTGTCGGGCAGCGCGGCAGGCATGGCCCACACGATGTCGCCACGCGCATCCGCTGGCAAGAAAACTGTGCGGCGCCGGGAGGCATTCAGGCACCGGACAATGCGGCAACAACGGGTTTCATTCTCCCCGCCAAGGTGATGGCTCGGCACGGGTCATGCCGCATACGGCTTCCTGTTGCGGGCTTTGCAAACAAATCCCCGACTGCGGGCGGGATCAGCGGAACGGCCAAAGCGCCAAGTGCGGGCGACGACCGCAAACGCAGGTCCGCGTGGCCCTACCGGCTTGCTCCCGGCTCCGGTGGAGTCATACTCCCGCCATGATAGGCAACAGCTTTGATTCTCCCCGGTTTTCATTCGTTCTATTGGCGCTGGTCATTGGGGTGCTGGGCATCTGGGAGGGTGTTTGGAAGTGTATCGCCATGTGGAAGAGCGCGCGTAACAGCCAACTGGCCTGGTTTATTTGCATCGCCGTGTTCAACACCGTCGGCATCCTGCCGATCATTTATTTGATCGGATTTCAACGCAACCGCACCCCCGCGTGAATGCCGCCCTGCCGGCTACCGCTTTTTGTCAGCGGGCCGGCGTTGCGGTCGTGCGTCAGGCAACGCGTCTCGCGGCCGAGCGAAGCGCAATCAACTGCTTCATCACCTGGGACAAGTTGCCGGTCCACTCCGCAACACCGAAGGTGTCATGGAGCTGACGATAGAGCGCGTAAAGTTGTTGGTAAACGGCGTGCGCTTTCGGGTTGGGTTTGAAGACGCGCGGTTTGAGGCCGGTCATCGCTTTCTGCGCTGCGGCGTAGTTCCGGTGCGCCCCGGCCACGACCGCGCCGGCGATGGCCGCGCCCAGCGCGCAGGTTTGCGCGGAACGGCTGACCTTCATCGGGCGACCGGTGACGTCGGCGTAAATCTGCATGACCAGCGGGTTCTTCTCCGCGATGCCGCCGCAGTTGATGATTTGTTTGACCGGGATGCCGTATTCCTCGAAGCGGCGGATGATCGTCAACGCGCCAAACGCGGTCGCTTCGATCAATGCCCGGTAGATTTCCGCCGGCGTGGTGTAGAGGGTTTGGCCGAGCAACAGGCCGGTGAGTTGTTGGTCCGCGAGGATGGTGCGATTGCCGTTGTTCCAATCCAGCGCAAGCAGGCCGCTCTCGCCGGGTTGGAGTTTGGCCGCCGCCGCCGTGAGCGCCGCGTGCGTGCCCGCCGGCCCGCCGGGTTGGAGATAATTCACGAACCAATTGTAAATGTCACCCACCGCCGCCTGGCCGGCTTCCAGTCCGTGATACCCCGGCAGAATGCTGCCCTTGACGATGCCGCACAACCCCGGCACATCGGCCAAGGCCCGCCCTGCGGGAACGACCATCATGGTGCAGGCACTGGTACCGATGATCTGGGTCATCGTGCCAGGTCCGATGCCGCTCCCGACGGCGCCGAGATGCGCGTCAATGGCGCCCACGGCCACGGGAATGCCCGCCGTCAAACCGGTGCGGCGCGCCCAATCCGCCGTCAAACCGCCGACCGCACGGTCAATCGGATGCGCCCGGGGTCGCAGCCGGGCGCGTAGCGCCGCCAGTTCTGGATCCAATTTCCCGAGGAATCGGGCGTCCGGGTACCCGCCCCAATCATCGTGGTACATCGCCTTGTGGCCGGCGGCGCAAACGCCCACTGTCAATTGATCCGGATGCTCCGTCCCGGTCAGCATGGCGGGGATGTAATCCGCGCACTCCACCCAGGTATGGGCGGCGGCGAACACCGCCGGCGCGGTGCGGCGGCAGTGGAGAATCTTGCTGAAGAACCATTCGCTGGAATAAGTGCCGCCGCATTTGGCGAGGTATTGCGGGCGGAGCCGGCGGGCCATTTGGGTGATCTCGGCGGCCTCGGCCACGCTGGTGTGATCTTTCCAAAGCCAGGCTTGGGCGGCGGGGTGCCGGGCGAACTTACGCTGGAACGCGAGTGGTTGCCCTTGGGCATCCACCGGCAACGGCGTGCTGCCGGTGGCGTCCACGCCAATGCCGATGACCTGTTCGGGTCGGAATCCCCGCACGTTTTTCCGCGCCGCCGCGAGCGCCTGCCGGATCGTGATCGCGGCGCCCTTGACGTAGTCCGCCGGATTTTGCCGGGCGAGGTTGGGATCGCGGGAAAGAATCACGCCTTCCGAGCCGGTTTCATAACCCCAGACGGCGGTGGCGATTTCCCGGCCGTTGGCGGAGTTGACGATGAGGGCGCGAACCGAGTTGGTGCCGTAGTCCAGGCCAATGGTGTAGGTAGCAGGCATAATTACAGGTGACGGTTAACGGTGTGGGGTGGGCGAAACCCGCCGCAGGGCGTTTGCCGGTCGGCGGCCAGAGCGACAGGTTTCATAAAGCATGGAGTCATTCCAAACGCCGCCCGGGTCCGCCCGCCACGCGGCGAAGCGGCGCGCCCCGGGATAGCCCGTTGCTGTTCGATGACGCCGCCAGCATGGACTGCCTACGCCCCGGCCGTCAACCTCGTGCGCAATTGATGAAAAATGATTACTGGCCTCGGGCGGGGCGTTTGGGCATTTTTTCCGGGACTTTTATGAGACCACTGCTCATTACCGGCGTCGCGCTCGCTCTCCTGTTGATTTCTCCCGCCAGTCCCGCGGCGGAAAAACCGGCGCGCATTGACGCGCGCATGATGCGGCATCCGGATGTCTCGGCCACGCAGATCGCTTTTGTGTACGCGGGCGATATCTGGGTCGCCCCCAAAACCGGCGGGGAAGCCGTGCGCCTGAGTTCGCCGCGTGGGGAGGAATCTTTTCCCAAGTTTTCACCGGACGGAACCCGCCTTGCTTTCAGCGGCAACTACGATGGGAATCTCGACATCTATGTGATGCCGGTCACCGGCGGGCTACCCCAACGCCTCACCCACCACGGCGCGCCCGACCGGATGGTGGGCTGGTACCCGGACGGACGGCACATCCTCTACGCCACGACCATGACCAGTTACAAGGACCGCTTCAACCAGCTTTACAAAGTGCCGGCGGAGGGGGGCCTGCCCGAGAAACTGCCCATGCCCTACGGCGAGTTCGGCGCGATTTCGCCGGACGGCCAAACCATCGCCTACAATCCCATCAGCGTGGATTTCCGCACTTGGAAACGTTATCGGGGCGGTATGAATCCCGATCTCTGGCTGTTCGATCTCACCACCTTCAAGGCCCGCAACCTCACGCAATCCGAGGCGTCCGAATCCATTCCGATGTGGCATGGCCGCACGCTCTATTTCTTGTCCGATCGGGACGCGAACAAACGCTTCAACCTCTGGGCGGCCGACATTCAGCAGGGGAAATTCCGGCAGGTCACGTTCTTCACGGATTATGACGTGCATTTCCCCAGTATCGGCCCGGAGGACATCGTGTTTGAGAACGCCGGGCGGTTGTATCTGCTGGACCTCAAAACGGAGAAGTACCGGGAGGTGGAAATCACCGTTACCACCGACCGCGCCACGTTGCGGCCCCGGCTGGAAAACGTCTCCGGCCTGCTGCAAACCGCGACCCTCTCGCCCGGCGGGAAACGGGCGGTGTTTGAGGCGCGCGGCGATCTTTTTTCCGTGCCGGCGGAACATGGCGTGGTCCGCAACCTCACCCGGAGCAGCGGCGTGGCCGAGCGTCATCCTGCCTGGTCGCCCGATGGCCGGCTGATCGCCTATTTCAGTGATCGCACCGGCGAATATGAATTGACCGTGCGCAACGCCGCGCGCAGCCCCGAGGGCGACGACGAGGAGCGCACGCTCACGCAGCTGGGCCCGGGATACCGGTATCAGCCGCAATGGTCGCCGGATTCGCAGAAGATTCTGTGGATTGACCAGACCATGCGCATTTCCGTGTATGACTTCGCGACCGGCACCAATCGCGTGATTGATCAACAACGCTGGATGTATCACGGCGCGCTGAGCCGCTTCCGCGTGAGCTGGTCGGCGGACAGCCGCTGGATCGCTTACGCGGCGGACCAGGAAAACCGCAACTCGGCCCTCGTGCTGTATGATTATCCCAACGGCAAACGGCACGAGGTCACCGCCGGTTTTTACAATGACGAGGACCCGGTGTTCGATCCCGACGGGAAATACCTGTTCTTCCGCACTGGTCGGACCTTCGCGCCGAATTACAGCGACTTGGACAGCACGTGGATCTACGCGAACACCCGCAATCTCGCCGCCGTGCCGCTGCGCAAAGACGTCCAGTCACCCCTCGCCCCGCGCAACGACGAGGAACCCGAAAAAAAGAAGGAAGACGAGAAGAAGTCCGACGAAAAGAAAGACGACCCGGCCCCGGCCAAGAAAGCCGAGCCCGCCGAGAGCGAACAGAAACCGGAAGCCAAGCCCCCCACCGACAACACCAAACCGGATGCGAAAGAAACCGCGCCCGCCGCCGACAAGCCGGCGGAGAAAAAGGAGGAGAAGAAGAAGGACGACAAAAAACCGAAGCCGGTGGAAATTGACCTCGACGACTTTGAACAACGCGTCGTGATTCTGCCGACCAAGGCGGGGCGTTACGCTGATCTGCGCGCCGTCGCCGGCAAATTGCTTTATCGCTGGCTGCCGCGCACGGGCGCCGATGGCACGGCCAGTCCGCTGGAATTCTTCGATCTCGAAAAGCGCGAGGTGAAGCGTGTCATTGACGATGTGGACGGGGTGGAACTGGCCGCGGACCGCGCCAAACTGCTGGTATGGAAGGGCAAGACCTACGCGATCATCGAACCCAAGGAAGGCCAGAAATGGGACAAGAAACTTGCCACCGGCGGATTTGAAGCCGCGGTGGATCCGCTGGCCGAGTGGCAGCAAATCTTCAACGACGCCTGGCGGTTGCAACGGGATTTCTTTTACGACCCCGGCCTGCACGGCGTGGATTGGGCGGCGATGCGCGAGCGTTACGGGAAACTGCTGGCGGACGCCGTCACGCGCTGGGACGTGAATTACGTGATCGGCGAGTTGATTGCCGAGTTGAACTCCTCCCACACCTACCGCAGCGGCGGCGACACGGAAAAATCCGCCGTGCGCGCCGTGGGGTATCTCGGTTGTGATTTCGCGCTGACGAACGGCGCGTATCGCATCGCCCGCATCATCAATGGCGCGCCGTGGGACAGCGAAGTGCGGTCGCCACTGCTCCGACCGGGCCTCACCAATATCCAGGAGGGCGATTATTTGCTCGCCGTGAATGGCGAACCGTTGGAACTGGACAAGGATCCGTGGGCCGCCTTCCAAGGTTTGGCGGATAAACCGGTTTTCCTAACGGTGAACCGTCAACCGACCTTCAAAGGCGCGCACGAAGTGCTGGTGCACACTCTGGCCAGCGAGGCGCGGCTGCGCAATCTGGCTTGGATCAACGAAAACCGGTTGCGGGTGGAAAAACTCAGCGAAGGCAGGATCGGCTACGTCTATGTGCCGGACACCGGCCAGAACGGCCAGAACGAACTGGTCCGGCAATGGCGCGGCCAGGTGACGAAAGCGGGCTTGATCATTGACGAACGATTCAACAGCGGCGGGCAGATCCCGGATCGCTTCGTGGAATTGTTGAACCGGCCGTTGCGGAATTTCTGGGGTGTCCGCGACGGGCAGGATTGGTCCTGGCCATCGGTGGCCCACTTTGGGCCCAAGGCGATGCTGGTGAACGGATGGAGCGGTTCGGGAGGCGATGGTTTTCCGTATTACTTCCAGCAATCCAAGCTCGGGCCGCTGATCGGCCAGCGCACGTGGGGCGGGTTGATCGGGATAACCGGGGCGCCGCTGCTGGTGGACGGCGGCAGCATGACGGTGCCCACCTTTGGCATCTACAACACGAAAGGCGAGTGGATCATTGAAGGTTACGGCGTGGACCCGGACATCGCCGTGGTGGACGATCCCGGCGAGATGGCCAAAGGCGGCGATCCGCAGCTCGAACGCGCGGTCTTTGAAGTGATGAAAGCCATCCGGCAAAACCCGCCCCCGACGGTGAAGAAACCCAAGTATCCCAACCGGGCCAATTAACCCGGGAAGGCGGGCGGGCGTGGGGGAATCTGCTTCCCGTGTGATTTAAGGCGCGTTATATTGCCGCCGACGAGAGCGCGTGTATGAAAACCGCCCCGATCCGCCCCGCCGCTGTGGCCGGACAATTTTATCCCGCCCACGCCCCGGCGTTGGAGCAGATGGTGGACGCGTTCCTGTCCGCGGCGCGCCCAAGGCGGACGGCAAATCCGAAGGCCGTGATTGCGCCGCACGCGGGTTACATTTATTCCGGCCCGATTGCGGGCAGCGCCTTCGCGCCTTGGCGTCCGGTAGCCGGTCAAATCCGGCGCGTGATCCTGATTGGCCCGTCCCATCACGTTTATTTTGCCGGGCTCGCCCTGCCCGCCGCCGCGCAGTTTGCCACGCCGCTGGGCAACGTCCCGGTGGATGCGGACGCGGTCGCACAACTGCAAAAATTGTCATCGGTCCGGATCTTCGATCCCGCGCACGCGACGGAACACGCGCTGGAAGTTGAGCTACCCTTTTTGCAACAGACGTTGCGCGATTTTCAGATTGTGCCCCTGGTCGTGGGCGAAGCCGGTGACGCTGAAATCAGCGAAGCCCTCGAACTCCTGTGGAGCGGACCGGAAACGCGCATCGTCGTCAGTTCGGATCTCAGCCACTACCACGGATACGCGGCGGCGCAGCGATTGGATCGGACCACGGCGGCGCACATCGAAACGCGTCAAGCCGCGGCGTTGACCGGGCAGCACGCCTGCGGTTATCGCGCCATCCGCGGCTTGCTGCGCATCGCTGAACGGCGCGGTTTCTACGTCGAGACCGCGGATCTGCGCAATTCCGGCGACACCGCCGGCTCGCGGGACCGGGTGGTGGGTTACGGCGCGTTTCTCTTTGGCGAACCATCCTGACACGCGAACGGCGCTTCCCTCAACATGAGTCAAATTCTCTTTGGCATTGATCAAATCCTGGCCGAGCCGGGCAGGTTGTTCGGACGCATTGGGTTGGTGACCAATGACGCGGCGCGACCCGCGCGGGAAAGCACCATCCCCACCCGCGCGGCGTTGCAACGCGCCGGCGTGCAACTGGTCCGCCTGTTTTCCCCGGAGCACGGCCTGGGCGCCGACGCCGCCGATGGCGCGGCGGTGGCCAATGGCACGGACGCCCTTACCGGTCTGCCCATCGTCAGCCTGTATGGCAAACGTTTGCGTCCGCCGCCGGAAAGCCTCGAAGGTTTGGACGCGGTGGTGTTTGATATTCCCGACATCGGGACCCGTTTTTACACCTACATTTGGACGTTGTCCCATGTCTTGGAAGCCTGCGTCGAAGCCGGGGTATTGCTCGTCGTGCTGGACCGGCCCAACCCGTTGAGCGGTGATTTGGCGGCGGCGGAAGGCCCGCTGCTCGACGTGTCGCGTTACGGCAGTTTCCTGGGCCGCGCGCCGATGCCCATTCGTCATTCGCTGACCGTGGGGGAGCTCGCGCCATGGTGGAATGCGGAATGGCAGCTCAACGCCCGGCTGGAAGTGGTCCCGTGCCAGGGCTGGTCCCGGGCAATGCACTGGCCGGACACGGGCTTGCCTTTTCTCCCCACCTCGCCGGCCATCACCAGTCATGCCGCCGCGCTCTGGTATCCCGGCCTGGGTTTGTTTGAGGCCACCAACCTGAGTGTGGGCCGCGGCACCGAGTTCGCCTTCCAAGTGGTCGGCGCGCCGTGGTTGAAATCGCGGGCCGTTGCCGCCCGGCTGAACGCCCTCGGATTGCCGGGTTTGCAGGCGGCGCCGTTCGATTTCACCCCCCGATTACCGCCGCACGCCGCAGTGCCGTGCCGGGGCGTGCGTCTGCACCTAACCGAAATTCCCGCCGTCCGCCCGGTCTGCGCCGGTTTGCATCTGCTTGCGGAGATCATGCAGAGTCACGAGGAATTCTTCAGTTGGGCGCCGTATCCGACCGCGGCGAATCCCACCGGGGAAGGGCATTTCGAGCGGTTGATCGGGCGGGACGGAATTCGGGAAACCCTCGGACAAAAATCCGACGGCCTCGCCGAATCCATTCGTACGTGGACCGCCGCGCCGGAATGGCGGGAGCGGGTGAGCCCGTTTCTGCTTTACGCTTGAACCGGTTGCCGGGCTTCCCGCTCCAAGGAAAGTTGCCGGCGCACGTGATCGAAGAATTCCTCCGCCACGATGTAGCCCACGCAATTCGGCGCGCCGCACCGGCAGGGATGGTCGCGGTATTCGGAAAGATCGTAACCGTAGTTGAAGGTCAACTCCTCGCCGGGCTGCAGATCGCGGAGCGCCAGAATCCACACCTCGCCCGCCTCCTCGTCCAATTCCGTTTCGCAATTCGGCGCGCAACTGTGATTGAGAAAGCGGGCCGGATTCCACTCCACGCCGCCATCCAGATCGTATTGGTCGTCGAGGGTGAAAATGTAGGGATTCTCCGCCTCGCACCGCCGCAGGGATTCCGCCTTGGTGATTTTTTCCCCCACGTATTGAATCAATTTCGTGCCGGCGGGGATGGCCCGGCGGGCAAACCCGCCCGTGCCGTGAATGCGCGAACGCCGGAACGTGATCAGATCCGTTTCGCCCACCACTTTATCGCTTTTCGTTGTTCTCGTTGCCACTGTCGTGCTCATGCGGACAAGGAATCTGCCTCAAAGTTGCGCGATGTCGAATTCAGATTTGCGCGGCGCCGGGCAAGGCAGGTTAACACTGTGGTTTTCGTGGCGAGGTTTCCGTCTTGTTTTCCGTTTCCAAAAACATTGCCGTCGGGTCACGGGGAAGCGGCGTCCGAGGTCATCGGTTTTGGCGCGCCAAGGGGTTGCATCGTCAACGGATCGCGCAACGGCAGTTCAAGGAAACGTTGCGGCGCGAAGTCCTGCAGGCGCACGGGGTGATTGGGATGGCCCTGGAGGATGTTGGTCTTCTGGCCGACCGTCAGAATGACGAGTTGATTCGTTTGCAACACCCGTTGCGCGGCGCGCTGCACGTCCGCCTGCGTGACCGCTTCCATCCGCGCGCGGAACTGCTGCCAAAACGCCGGGTCGCGCGCGTAACGGCCGGTGAATTCCTCCTGGGCGAACAAGCCGGCCACCTGCGCCTTCGAGGCGAAGGTGCGCGGGAAACGATCAATGAACCCGCGTTTGGCGGTGTGCAATTCCGCCTCGGTCACCGACTCGACGATCATGCGCCGCAGTTCATCCAGCACAATCGAGGTGGCGTAAGCCACGGTGCGCGGTTTGGTTTGAAAAGCCGCGGTGAAGGTGAGCGGATAATAGACGCCGCCCGGCAACCCCGATCCCGCCGCGTACGCCAGACCCTCCTCCGAACGCACGCGGTTCATGATGCGCGAGGTGAAGCCGCCGCCGCCCAGAATGTCGTTCATGACGATGCACGCGAAGTAATCGGGGTCATCGCGCCGGATGCCGGGCAGAAGCACGGAGACGCGGGCTTGATTGACGTCTTTGTCCACCAGATACACACCCGGCGGGGCGAAGGTGGTATTCGTGGGCACGGGCGGCGGCGGTCCTCCGGAAAAGGGCCAGTCGGCAAACAGTTGCTCCAGCTTCGCCACGAAGGCGTCGCGCTCAAAATCACCGCTGGCGGCGACGATGAAATTCGAGGGTGTGAACCATTGCTGATGAAACGCGTGCAAATCCGCCGCCGTGAGACGCTCCACGGAGGCGGCTGTGGCGTAGCGGTTCAACCAGAAGCCTTCGCCAAAGGCCAGAAAGCCGGCTTCGCGTTGTTCGATGGCGCCGGAATCGTCGTTGCGCTGCTGCATCGCCTGCAGGATTTGCTGTTTGCGCAGGGCGATTTTATCCGCCTGAAACCGCGGCGTGGCGAGGACTTCGCGGAACAGGGCCAACCCCTCGTCCACGTCCTTGGAAAGCAGGTTCAAGCTGACGCTCCCTTGCGTGTCGCCGATGCCGGAGTTCAGCGCCGCGGCCAGAAAGGCCAGTCGTTCTTCGAGGGCCTCGGCGGTGTGGGAACGCGTCCCGCCCCGCGCCAACAGATACCCGGTCAGGCTGGCCAACCCGGCCTGATCCGTCCGCTCCAGGTATTCCCCCACCCGCACCAGCACCGCCACGTTCACGAGCGGCAGGTCGCGATCCGGCACCACGTAAGCAATCGGCCCGCTCCGCAGCGGCACCCGGAAATCAGCCGGCGCTGGCGGTTCGTAACGCAATGGGGGAAAGATCAGTTGCTCGGGCCGGTCAGGAATCGGTTGGGCGGGCGGAATGGCGGGCGTTTGGGCGCGCGCGCCGGTCACGTCCAATCCGGCCAGCAGCGCGCCGAGTCCAAATGCGGCCACAAACGAAGGGAGGCGGACGAATAATTTCACGGGACAGCGACGGGTACGGCGGCGGGTTTGCGGGTGTAGGTGGCCACCGAACGGTTTTCCTTGGTAAAATATTGCTTTGCCACGCGTCGCACGTCGTCGGCGGTGACCGCCTGGTATTTCGGACCGGCATGGTTGATTTCCCGCCAGTCGCCCAAGCCATCCAGGATCAGCAGTTGCATGAGGATGGAGTTATTGGACGTGAGCCGCCGGTATTCGGCGGCGGCAAAATTATTTTTGACCTTCTGCAATTCCTCCGCTGGCGGGTCCTGCTCCTGCAGGATCGCGATTTCGTCGTAAATGGCCTGCTCGACTTCCGCCGGCGTGTGTCCTTCGCGCGCCTCGCCGCCTGCGTTGAACAGACCCGCCCATTTGCGCGAAATCTGGTCCGCGTAAACCTGCGTGGCCACTTCGCGGCCCAACACCAGCCCCTTGTACAACCGCCCGGTCCGCGTGGCGAGCAGTTGGGCGAATATCTTGAGCGGATACGCGTCGCGATGGCCGAACGGCACGGTGTGCCAGACGATGTCCACTTGGGGATTCGCCTCGGCCTCGGCGTACATCCGTTTTTCCGCCACCGGTTTGATTTCCAGCGTCACCACGTCCGGCGGCGGGTTGGTGCCGCGCCGGATGCGCCCGAAATAATGCTCCGCCAACGCCACGGCATTCGTGGCCGCAAAATCCCCCACCAAGACCAGCGTGATGTTCTGTGGGAAATAATACGTGGCGTAAAACGCATCCGCCTGCGCTTGGGAAATCGCCGGAATATCCGACGGCCAGCCGACCACCGGCCACCCGTAGGGATGCGACGCCCAGATCAGCGCGTTGAAGCTTTCCTCGAATTTCCCCAAGGGCGTGGCTTCGGTGCGCAGCCGACGTTCCTCAAACACCACGTCGCGCTCGGCGTAAAACTCGCGAAACACCGGACGGAACAGACGCTCGGATTCCATCCACATCCACAGCTCAAGTTTGTTGGCCGGCACGGTGATGAAGTAGGCGGTCATGTCCTCGCTGGTGAAGGCGTTCATGCCCGACGCGCCGGCGGTGGTGTACACGCGGTCAAACTCGTTCGGGACGAGCAGTTGCCGCTGTTCCTCCACGAGTTGTTGAAACGCCGCCGCCAGTTCCCGCCAGCGCGGCGTGTGGTTCTCCGGTTTTTCCAAATCGTCAATCTCCCCCCGCCGCCAGGCCGCGCGCATCCGGGATTCCTCCGTGCGCATCAAGTCGCGCACCCGTTCCTGTTCGGCAATGAGTTCCAAATCGCGCCGGGCATCCCGCGTGCCGAGCGTGGGCGTGCCTTTGAACATCATGTGCTCGAACAGATGGGTGATGCCGGTGATCCCGGGTCGCTCGTTGGCGCTGCCCACGTGCGCCACCCAACCGCCTGCAATCGCGGGTTCATCCCGCCGCTCGACCAGCAGCATCCGCATGCCGTTGGAGAGAATGTGTTCCTGGACGGGCACCTGTTGGGCCTCGAGTGGCGGAAGCGCGATAAGCCACCCGCCCAGCGCCAGCCAGCCCCAGTTTCGCCCGGCTTGTTTTGTCCACCGGAGTAACCGGCGCCCATCGAACCTGCGCGGCAAGGCGGTCATTGAAGCAAATCCTCCAGGGTGGTCACGCTGGCCTGCATCTGTTTCACAATGGGCAACGCCCGGACCAGCGCGTTTTGCTGGGTCTGGCCGGTGAAGGATTCCATCGTGACGCGCACGGCGGCAATGGGGTCGCCGTTACGATCGCGCAACGGCAGGATGACGGACACGTTTTTGCGGTCTTTTTCTTTGACGTAATACGGCGTGCCTTCCTTGATGACCGCCATTTCGGTGGTCCCGCCAGTCTTCCCCACGTCGGCCGCGTCCCGGCTGGCCACCACTCGCGGCAACGCCACGTCGCCATGGATGGCGTGAATCTTCAACCCTCGCAGGCGCGGGTATTTGGTCAGCGCATCGCGCACCAGCTTTTGCGCCAGCATTTCCGCCGCCGTATAGGTGATGCGCGTGTCCGCGAAATAACCGACGGAATCGGATTTGGTCCAAAACCCGATGCGTCCGCGCGCGAAGGAGGTGTCGCCCAGCGGGGGGATGACCTCCCGCCCGTTGAGTTGGCAGCGGATTTGGGTGCCCTTGCATTCGACCTGCAACTCGTGCCAGGTCCCGGCGGGAATTTCAATCGGCGGCCCGATGGGCGCGCTGCGCTGGCCATCCACCACCTTGTAAAAGCGAAACGTGTTGTCGAACACACTGGCTCGAACGACGTAAAAATTGCGTTCATCCTTGAGCCGGAACACCACGCCCGCCATCTGATCGCGCGTGCCGCGCACGACCTTGAAACGCGTGGTCAGCGTAAAGTCCGTGAACGTTTCGCCCTCGTAAACCAGGAGGGGAAAATGTTCGTCGGTGGGGTCTTGGGAGAGTTGAGCCAGCACGGCGCGACGGGTGACGACCGGCGCTTTGCCGCTGAGCGGCGCCAACAACGGCGGCACCTCGTCCAGGACAATCCGCCAGTCGGGCGGGCGGCCTTCGCCGGCGAGGAGGGCGCGAAATCCGGGCGGGGATTTATCCGGCGGGAACTTGCTGAAATCAAACGTCAGTTCCGCCGCCGCAAGGGGCAGCGTCAGCGCGGCCAAAATCACCAGTGGAAAATGTCGCATCGCCCCGGAGAGTAACACAAGCCGTCAGGGCGACAAGGGGATTGCAGGCGGCGTCCGTTGCTTCGGCACTCGAGTTTTCTCTGTCGTGAAACCGCGCGCAACCCCGGCATCAAAGACACGCCAGCTTTTGGGACTCGGCGTGGCCGTGGCCATAAATCTTGCTTCGGAACGAGCGGCTCAACATGCTCCCGCCATGCGAACGCTTCCGTTCCTGGCGCTTATGACTTTTGCAAACCTGCTCTTCGCTTCGGCCGCGACGTCCCAACCCGGGCCGCCCCTCCCGCCCGGCGACCAAATGTTGGACGCCTATTTCCGCGCGGAAACCGCGGCGCTCGCCCGGCGTTGTCTGGCGGATATTCAAACCCTCGACGATTGGCAGGCGAAACGCGGGGAGTATCGCCGTCAGTTGCAGGAGATGCTCGGCTTGTGGCCTTTGCCGGAGCGGACGGATTTGCAACCGGTCATCACCGGTAAACTCGAGCACGAGGGGTTGGTCGTTGAGAAGCTGTATTTTCAGGCTTCGCCGCGGCTTTATGTCACCGCCAATTTGTATCGTCCCCCGGTGGTGGAAAAGCCGTTGCCGGCGATTCTGTATGTGTGCGGACACTCCCGACAGGCCACGAACGGCATCAGCTACGGGAACAAGACCGGGTATCAACATCACGGCGCGTGGTTCGCGCGCAACGGCTACGTATGCCTGACCATTGACACGTTGCAGCTCGGCGAGATTGAAGGATTGCACCACGGCACTTATCGCGAGGGGATGTGGTGGTGGAACGCGCGCGGCTACACGCCGGCGGGAGTCGAGGCGTGGTTTGGCATCCGGGCGCTGGATTATCTGTGTTCCCGGTCCGAAGTGGACCGGGAACGGCTCGGCATGACGGGTCGTTCGGGCGGCGGCGCCTACAGTTGGACGGTGGCGGCGCTGGATGACCGCGTCAAAGTCGTCGTCCCGGTGGCCGGCATCACGGATTTGCAAAACCAAGTCGTGGACGGATGTGTGGAGGGGCATTGCGACTGTATGTTTTTTGTGAACACCTATCGCTGGGATTTCCCGCTGATGGCCGCCCTGATTGCCCCGCGGCCGCTGCTCTTCAGCAATTCGGACAAGGACAACATTTTTCCGCTCGACGGGGTGATCCGCACGCATGCCCAGGTCCGGCGGATCTATCAACTTTATGGGCAAACCGCGCGCCTGGGGTTGTTGATCACGGAAGGGCCGCACGCCGATACGCAAGACCTGCAAGTGCCGGCGTTCCGCTGGTTCAATCGCTGGCTCAAAGCGGAGCAACCGCTCATCGAGATGGCCGCCACCAAACTCTTTTCGCCCGCGCAGCTCAAAGTGTTTGACACCCTCCCCGCCGATGCCATCAACACCCGGATTCACGAAACCTTTGGCCCACCGCCCTCCTCCGCGCCGGGGCGCTCGCGCGAGGCGGTGCTGGCCGCGTTGCGTGCCAAGGTGTTTGCCGGCTGGCCGGAGGAAACCTCCCCGGTTCCGTTGGAGCTGTCCGCGCGATTGGAAACCGCCGGGCTGCGGTTGCAGGTGGCCGAATGGGAGAGTCAACCGGGAATCCGGCTGCCGTTGTACGTGCTACAACATCCCAAAATCCGGCGCCCGGAACACGCCGTGCTCACGGTGTTGGATGAGGCCGGGTGGACCAACCTGCTCGCTGCCGTGCCCGCGCTGGGCGGCGGCGTGCCGAACGCGGCCACGGAGGCGTTGCGGGCGGAAATGTTGGCGGAAAAAACGGTGCGGATTTTTCTTCCGCCCCGGGGGATTGGCCCGACCACCTGGACCGGCAACGCGAAGCGGCAAATTCAAATCCGCCGGCGGTTCATGTTGCTGGGACAGACGTTGGAGGGGATGCGCGTGTGGGATATTCGCCGGGCGGTCCAGGTATGGCAGGCAACGCCAAAATTCAAATCCCTGCCCCTCGAAATCCGCGCCCGCGGGTTCATGGCGGTCAACGCGCTTTATGCCGGACTGTTCGAACCCACGGTGGCGGCGCTGCAGTTGACCGACCTGCCCCAATCGCATCGGGACGGGCCCGACTATCTAAACGTGCTGCAGGTGTGGGATCTTCCCGACGCGTTGGCGCTGGCGGGAGAACGGGTGGTGCGGCGTTGACCGGTCCGCTGGCTCGGGCCGATGCCTGGCGGGGCAGAAACTCTGGCGGAGAATCATGCCAAGCCCGGCGCAGTGGAGGAACCGGGGCGCCGCCGGCCTCCGGCAAACCCCGGATGCGGCTCAATTTTTCATGGAAAATCCACTTGACCCGGGCAAACCCCGCCCCTACGTTCCTCCCGTGATGTTAGTGAATACCCGACAAGTCGTTCTGGCCGTCGTCGTCGTTACGGACGACGCCGTTGGCGCTTGTCGAGGTTAGGCACGATTTCGACAAGAACCCACGGCTGGCGACGGTCGTGGGTTTTTTATTTGGCTCGCGACACCAGCCAAACCCAAAACGCAAACATGAACAAAGCAACTGAAACGAAGAAAAAAACCGCGGCCCGCAAACGCGCCGAGGTGGGCCGCACCATGAGCGGCAGTGAAATCCTCGTGGCCGCCTTGGAGCGCGAGGGCGTGGACACGATTTTCGCCTATCCCGGCGGCGCGAGCATGGAAGTCCATCAAGCCCTGACCCGGTCGAAGAAGATCCGCACGATCCTGCCCCGGCACGAACAGGGCGGCGCCTTCGCGGCGGGCGGGTACGCCCGGGCCACCGGCAAGGCGGGCGTGTGCATGACCACCAGCGGACCGGGCGCCACCAATCTCGTCACCGGCATTGCCGACGCCTACATGGATTCGGTGCCGTTGATCGCCATCACCGGGCAGGTGACCACGAACATGATCGGCAAAAACGCTTTTCAGGAAACCGACATGTTCGGCATCACGCTGCCGATCGTGAAGCATAGTTACCTGGTGACCGATGTGAACGACATCACCCGCACCGTGCGGGAGGCGTTTCATCTGGCGCAAACGGGGCGCCCCGGGCCGGTGGTGATTGATCTGCCCAAAAACGTGCAGCAAGCCCGCACCCAACCCGTGTTTTCCACGGAAGTCACGCTACGGGGCTACCACGCCGCCCCCCAGGCGAGCGAACTGGAGTTGAATGAGATCATCGGCTTGATCGAAAAAGCCGAGCGCCCGGTGTTATACTGCGGCGGCGGCATCATCGCGGCCGGGGCCGCGGAGGAACTGCGCGAGTTCGTGCGGCGCACGGGCATTCCGGTGACGACGACCCTCATGGGGATTGGCGCGTTTCCCGAGGATGACCCCCTCTCGTTGCGCTGGCTCGGCATGCACGGCGCAGCCTTCGCCAATTGGGCGGTCAACGGCGAGTTCAAGCACCGCAAACATGTCAACGAGCCGATGGTCAAAGTGAAGGACGGGGCGGATCTGTTGCTGGCCTTTGGTGTGCGGTTTGATGACCGCGTGACCGGCCGGACCGATAAATTCTGCGAGCACGGCACCATTGTCCACGTGGATATTGACACGTCGGAGCACAACAAAAACCGCCGCGTGCAACTGCCGGTGCATAGCGACATCCGGTACGCGTTGAGCCGGCTCAACGCCATGCTGCGCAAACGCCCCCTCCAGAAGAAATTCGACGCCTGGCACCGGACCATCGAGGAATGGAAAGCCAAGGCGCCGTTTGGCTACGAGGTCACCGAGGAAGTGATGGAATCCCAGCACATGCGGACCCACCTGCAAGGCCGGGAAAACGAGGTCATCCTGCAACAGATGGTGGTGGAACTGCTCCACGAACTGACCCGGGGCGAGGCCATCATCACCACCGGCGTGGGCCAGCACCAGATGTGGGCCGGCCAGCATTACAAATACAAGCATCCCCGGCAGTTTATCACCAGCGGCGGCCTGGGCGCCATGGGGTTCGGTTATCCGGCCGCCCTGGGGGTCAAGGTGGCCTGCCCGGACAAACAGGTGGTGGACATTGACGGCGATGGTTCGTTCCTGATGAACGTGCAGGAACTGGCCACGGCGCACATCGAGAAAATCGCCGCCAAGGTCATCATCCTGAACAACCAATACCTCGGCATGGTGATGCAATGGGAAGACCGCTTTTACGGCGGCATCCGCGGCCACACCTATCTGGGCGACCCCCAAAACGAGAAACAAATCTATCCCGACTACGTGGCCATGTGCGCGAGTTTCGGGGTCAAATGCGAGCGGGTGATGTTCCGCAAAGACCTGCGGGCCGCCATGCAGCGCATGCTCGACGCGGACGAACCTTACGTGCTCGACGTGATCGTGCCCTATACCGAACACGTGCTGCCGTTCATCCCCGGCGGCCAGACGGTGGCGGATATGATTTGGCAATAACGCCGCGCGCCCGCGTCGGCGCGGCAACATCAGTCAACCCTCACCAGCCGCCTGGCGGGTGAGGGTTTTTTAGGGCAAATCAACTCAAACGGTGGCCGATTTACCTTTGCCCGAAGAGTGCGGCGTTTCGCCGCTTCAATGCCCGCAGGCACAATTACGCGGAAGCGGGCTAAAGCCCGCGCTCCAGCCACGGCCACAGTTCTGGAGCGTTTCCCTCAAACATGTGGCGATGTCTTCACCGGCAGCCCCTCACCCCGTCCCCCTCCCTGTGGGAGAGGGCCAGGGTGAGGGGGAACTGCACGCGCAACTGCATAGACACGGCTAAGCCGGAACGATGCAGTTGATCCAGGTGCAACGGCCAACTTGGCCGTTCTGGGCGGCAACCTGCCGCCCAGCCGAGCGCACGGAGATCGCACACCATTTGGTTCGCACTCTTTGCGTTCGACTGTCGGGCTGGTAGCTCGACAGAACGGGCCAGTGGCCCGTTCCACCCAAACTCCAATCGAATCGTTCCGGCTAAGGCAAGACTGTCGTCACCACCGTGGCCGAATCATTGCCGGCCACCGGGTCCGGAGCCGGGTTGGCGACAATCGCCGTATTCTCCAGCGAACCCGGTTCCTGCGGTCTGACGCGGATCACGACCGACACCCCCGGCCCGGGCGGCAGCGGATTCAGCAGTTCGCAGGTCAACATGCCATCAGAATACACGCAGTTACCCTCCTCTGGCGGCAGGACTTCAGCCGAAATGTACTCCACGCTCGCCGGCAGCGGATCGAAAATCTGCACCTT
>Ga0208195_1000052_pt1 | contig 148856 bp, 136 predicted proteins | sample AD_UKC077_MetaG_FD_184441 | JGI IMG/M metagenome (GOLD analysis project Ga0208195, IMG submission 184441) | Active sludge microbial communities of municipal wastewater-treating anaerobic digesters from USA - AD_UKC077_MetaG (SPAdes) (version 2) | ecosystem: Engineered > Bioreactor > Anaerobic...
ATGCTTCCTGTTCACTCTCCGGCCACCGGAAGGTTCCCGGGCTTTCCAGGCGTTTGATGATCTCTATCCACCCGTTCTCATCCCAGACGATCGCCTTGATGATTTTCTTGCTCTTTCCGCAGAAGACAAACACCGACTTATCAAAGGGTTTCAAGCCCATCTCATTCTGGACGATATAAGCCAGAGGTCGAGCTCCTTTCCGCATGTCGCAGGGACCTGGTTTAATGAAAAACGAATAGTTTTCAAGGTTGATCTGCATTCTTGGCCTCCTAAGAGAAGCCTATCGGGTTTCAACCTTGAACTGGAGAGGGATTTATTGGTCGCTTACACATAGGCACTGTACGAGAACGGTTTGATTTAGGCGGACCTAAAGTTATCGTATCTTTCCATGCCTCTTCAACAGAAATGTAATTTTCATCGAAATGGATATGCTTCCATTTAAGTGCTAGAATCTCTCCCCTACGCATCCCGGTGGTTGCAGCAAGAAAGAAACAACTATAATCAAGCACATCATTCCATATCTTACCGTAATCGTCAGGGAAAAGCATATGTAGTTCATCGATGGTAAATATTCCAGTCGGTTTTGCATTATCTTTAATATCGCTGACTCCGCTCATTGGGTTCACAATGATATCCTGTCGATACATAGCCTCATTGAAAATTACACGTAAAGCACTGAGAACCTTGTTCACAGTAGCGGGTGCAAGGTTTTTTCCAACAATCGATGAACGAAAGTCAAGGATATGTGATCGCTTGATATCCTGTAAACGCATTTTTTGTAGTCCTGATTTCAATACGTGTTTTTCCAGATTGATTCGTTGAATTGCCATATATCGTTTTGTAAGAGGCCTTCCTTCTTCACGCAATCGTAAAGCATGAGGACAACTATCCCACCGAAAGAAACGTCCCGCATAATCTTCAAATATTTCATTCCGCATTTTCGGAGCTCCAAAGTTTTTTATTAGTTCATTTACATATGACTCGGCTTTTGCTTTCGTTGTCTGCCCGGTGCTGGTAAAGTTAACAGGAATAAAGGGATAGGATAGATACCCATTTCTTAAAAATAAAAGGTACGTAAAAGGTACGAAATCCATAAAATACAGTAAAAAGCCATCCCCACTTGTTTTGAGAATGGCTTTTATACCTTTACAGTATATAGTGATATAGTATGGGCGCGATTGGATTTGAACCAACGACTTCTACCGTGTGAAGGTAGCACTCTCCCGCTGAGTTACGCGCCCTGAGGTGATGGTAGTCTAAGAAAAATATGGCTGGTTGTCCAGTAGCGCCGGGGAATATATGTGCTATGATGATCGTATGGCGATTTTGGCGGTTGGAAGTAGAGTCTCCAAAAACGAGGTGGGGATTTCATTCTATTTCTTCAATGAACAAATCGGGAGTTTGGTTCATCTGGGAGGAATTTCAGGCATCGAGCAACCGACCTTCCAACTGTTTGATCGAAGAGAACGAGTCCTGTACTCGGTGAGCGAGACGATCAACGGTTCCGTTTCCGCCTATACAATCGATGATAAACTGCACGCCGAACTTCTTTTCTCCGTTCCCGGTGGCGGTGATTTCCCCTGCCATTTGAGTCTCTGCCCTTTTGACGAGTTGGTCGGAGTATCCAACTACGGCAGCGGAGACTTCACCCTTCTAACGACGCAAGGAAAACTGTTTTTCAAAGAGCACTTTGAAGGTGTCGGCTTTGACCCGATTCGACAGGAAGGATCACATATCCACTCCAGCCTCTGGTCTCCCGATTGCTCCCATCTCTACGTCGCCGACCTCGGCCTCGATCGCATTGTCCGCTATTCATATGATCTGCACAACAAAACAGTCATCGAGCTCCCCGAAGGCACCGGGCCGCGGCACATGGCCTTTGGAAAAGACGGACTGCTCTATGTCGTCGCCGAGCTTTCCAGTGAAGTCCTGGTCTATCGTGACGGGGAGCTTCAACAACGAATCAGCACTCTGCCTCCAATTTTCAGTGGAAGCAATACAGCGAGCGACCTTCACTTCAGCAAAGACGGATCATACCTCTACTGTTCGAATCGGGGGCATGACTCGGTGGCGATTTTTCGAGTGAACCACAGCTTGCGCCGTTTCGAATACTGCAGTACAGATAAAGAACCGAGAAGCTTCGTCCTTTCACCGGATGGCTTATGGATGCTGGTCGCCAATGCCTCAAGCAACACGATTACGATTCACCGCCGCAACCAAGTCAACGGTTCGGTCGGAGAAAAAACCCATCGGTTGGCCGTCAGGGAGCCGGTCTGTTTAACATGGATGTAAGTGTCGTTTTGATATCTTCATGTTCAACGGTCCGAGGATCGAATTTGAAGATTCGGAATACCGTCTGAAGAGCGATTCCGATAATGACAGCCGCCATGATCGTCCCCCATCCGAACAGGCCGCCCATCAGGGCGCCTAAGATCGTTACGGTGATTTCAATCAGGGAGCGAACAATGCCTACTTTGATTCCGGTCCTTCGGTTGATCAGCACCATAAACGCGTCCCGCGGCCCCGCTCCAAGGCCGGTAGAGAGGTACAGGTAGGTTGCAAACACCATGATGAAGAGCCCAACCGTCATCTGAATGATTGAAAAGGAAAAACGTTTGGAAGTCGGAATGATTTCGGCGTTGAGAATAAGGTTCACGGTCAATCCGACAAAGATAATGTTGAGAACCGTCGCCATTCCTATTTTTTCTCCAAAGATGGTGGTGATCGTGATCAGAATCAACCCTACTCCGATGGAGATCGTTCCTATTTGAAGGTTCAATACGTTGGCAAGGCCGGCATGAAACACCTCCCACGGAGAAAACCCGATTCGGGCTTCTATCGTGATTACAACCCCTAAAGCGTAGAGAATGATTCCGAGAAAGACCTTGATGAGTTTTCTGATGTACGTCATGTACTATTCTCGCGCCTCATCAGGGTAAGCAGAATAATCATGATGATGGGAAAGATCGCTCCAATGAACAGTCCGCTTCTCAAGGCTGCTTCCTCGGTGGTGAGGAAATCCAGCCAGGGAGCGATCTTCACGAGATCCGGTTTGATGCTTGCAATCAGTCCGACCAGCCACGGACCGAACGCCGCTCCCGCCGCTCCACCGGCGGCAAGCGCAGCAAACAGGGAAGATCCGGCTTTGGGAAAATGATTCGCTCCATTGACCACCGAGCCGGGCCAAAGAAGGGCGCTGCCAAGACCACAGAGGACGCAGGCGATCAAGCTGATGAGTGGAGAGGGACTGAATGCGGCAAGCAGGTACATCCCAACACAGAGCATGGAGCCCATCGTCATCGCTTTCAGAAGATCGATTTTTTTTCCCAACGCTCCGTAGAGAGTGCGGGCTCCTCCAAGAAAGAGGGCGAAAAGGGTTACCCCAAGCAGATCTCCGATCTCTTTTCTCAATCCCAGCGACGATTCGGCAAATGCGCTCGTCCACTGGGAGATTGAAAGTTCCGTCGCCCCACCGAAGAAAATTCCCGCAAGTACGGGCAGAAAGTACTTTGATTTGAAAAGGTTGACCGTTTTCGTCCGCTCTTGGGCTTGAAGCGCCGGAGGAAACGGGACCCGAAGAAAATTGAAAAAATTGTAGAGGGGGAAGATCGACCAGAACAGCACGATGAAGGGCCATGAACCCTTTCCGAAGACGGAAAGAAGCGTCGTGGTGAGCACCACCACGAAGATAAGACCCCAAGCGTAGAAGGAGTGCAGCAGGTTCATCGCTCCCTCCTTGTTGTCCGTCGGGATCGATTGGATGATCGCGCTGAGCTGCAACTCGAAAAGACCCGCTCCCACCGAATAAAAGATCGTCGCGAATGCCAAGCCGAGGTAAGGAATCGAGGTGAAAAGCAGCGGGGCAAGAGCCAGAAGAATCAATCCGATGAAGACCATCAGGTGGGCAAAAAGGATGAACGGCTTTTGTCCCCATCGATCAACCGGGGAACTGAAGAGCAGGCTTGTGACGATCTGGATGCCGAAGTTCAGGAGCACCAAGCGACCGACCTGTTCGAAGTTCAAGCCGAACTGCGTCATGAAGATGACGAACAACAGCGGTGCGAGATTGACCGTCAACGCACCGATGAAACTGCCGAGATGGCATGCCCTGATCGTGGATTTGTACATAGCTCCGAGTATATGCGATAACGGGCGCTAAGGGTCAAGGATGTGGGAAAGATATCGCTCTACGATGAGCTGTTCATCACTTCCGATCCTCAAATCCTCATGCTTGACGCTGAGCTGCGAGATGATCTCCTCCTTCGTATACGCCCCATCCTCGCTGAGGAAACCATTCTTCGTCAGCCATTCGGTGATCGTCTGCAAGGTATCGGCTGAGATGTTCTTGATCTCCTTCTTCTCGGCGATCGCCTGAAGCAAGTCGGAGCCGGTAACCTTGTTCCGATGTACAAAGGTTTCGATGCTCTGATAGTAATTGGTCGATCGATTCAGGGTGAGCTCCGGATCGCTCAGGTCAGCGGCTGTCAGTGTTTTCTCCCGTCCCGCCTGAGCCAGATGCCGGGCCTCCTTCAAGAGGAGAAACCGTCTTGAAAGCAACGGTGAGCTCCATCTCGCAGTTCCCGCTTTGTCAAGGTTACGCGTGAGGAGCTCTTGCAACTCTTTGCTGTCAAGACAAAGATACCACGAAGAAAGGGTCTCGACGGGATCAAAGAGGCCGGCTTGAGCGATCATCAACGTCTTGGCGTATTGGTGGTATTCCTCTTCAAAGGGGATCTCTTTTCTGGGAACGATCTTTGGTGCGGTGAACGGCCGCCTTTCGACCGCCTCCTTCGAGCGCAGCTGCTCAAGATCGATCAGACGAGGAGGGGTTTCCGCTTGATTTTTGAGCTTAAGCACCTCATCGGTCTGGGCTGTCGCATAGAAGACTTGCCGTTCTTCGGCGATCAAGCCGATCGCTTCGGCGATCGCCAGCGATCGTTCATCATCGCTGTTCGCCATGATTTCATCAAAGAAGATCGGAAGAGCCGCATTGCTCCCCTCCTCCAGACTTTCCAAGTACCCCATTCTCAGAGCGAAAAGCAACTGGATGCGCGTTCCGCTGGAGAGCTCTTCAAGAGCAAGGGACCGATCTTCGGCGTGGTCGAACGCTCTGAAGTCCTCCTTCCCGGCATTCAGTGAATATCGGTTGTGAGTGATCCGCCCAAGCCATGCCGACGAACGCTGAATGACCGCAGGCTGGTGTTCCCGCTCAGTCTCTTCCTTCAGATCGGCGATGATCGAGTAGACAAGCCGTTTCTTAAGGGCGTCCCTACGATGGGCATCCAACGCTTCCAGCGAGCTTTCGTACTCATACAGGGCGTTCTCATGCTCGGAAGCCCTGCTCGCCAACCGATACTGCTCCTGAATCGTAATGAAATGCTCGTGGAGATCTTCAAGCTTCTCCAATGTTTGCTGAAGCGCTTCAAACTCGATATCGAACGTTTGGCGATCAATGTGCCGTGCTTCCTCCACAATTGTTTCATCAACCTTGGCAAGGTTCCTTTTTTGCAGTTCAAGGTCGTCAGCAAGACTCTTGTACTCCTCCATCCGGCTAAAGAGCGCTTCGGCGACCTCCCGGCTCTCGATCTCATAACGCTCATACCATGCTCGCCGTTCAGCCTCGGCAAGAGCAAGCTGCTCCTTGGATTCATCAAGCGATCGTTGATAACGTTCAAGCGTCTCTTTCGTCGTTTGGGCTTGCTTCAGCCGATCCAGAAAGCGCTTCGCTTCACGAACCGGGTCATTCCCAAACGTGGATTGGCAAAGCGCTTCAAGGGCCTCGATCCGCTGATCGAATGAAGCTTGAAGTTCAGCGACCACGGTCTCTTGGGAACGAACGGAACCGAGCAGGTTTGACCAGAGTCGAAGATGCTCCCCCGCATTGAAGAACCGGGCGCCCTCCAACGCGGAATCATGCGGTATTCCCAGCGCTTCGTAGATCTCTTCATAGGCGGCGATGTGTTCCTCATATCGCTTCTTCGCTTCTTCGAACTCCGCCTGTACTTCATCATTGACCTTCATCTTTTCATCGAGTTCGGCAAGCTCGGTGAAACAGATCTGCAGAATCTGGTCGTACGTAGTCGATGGTTGGGCTTCGAAGTATCGGATAAACTCCTTGATATCAACGGTATGTTCGCGCTTAAGATCCCAGACCACCTTTCGGCCGAGAACGGAAAGCAGCATGACCGACAACGCACCAAGGATGATCGGCTCCCGGGTGAACCCGTTCATCCCGAAATAGATTCCGGCACCGGTCAAGAGAGCGATGATGGAAAGCAGAATCCAATATACCGCCTGTTCACCTTTGGTGAGCTTTTTCTTCCCCGTAGCCAGTTCCAGAAGTTTATGCTTTCGCTCGATCAGCTCGCTCCGGTATTCCTTCTGATCCTCGGTGGGCTTCGGATACCGCTTCAGCAGCTTGGCATTGGCTTGGACAGCGCTCCGCAATGCTTCATCGGTCCGGGCGAGCTTACCCAAGGAGGAGACCATCTTCTGAAGCGCTTCCTCCTTCGGCGGTTCGGAAGCGAGCCATCCGAGTTGTCCGTTCCAGCTCTCCAGCTCTCCCTTCTTCCGAATGAGGTTCTCCGTACCGTTTTGGAGCTTGACATGGAGGTCTTCCGCCTCATCAAGTTCATCCTCAAACCGGTCCACCGCCTCCTTGTAATCAAGAAGATGCTCAGGAACCGCCAGCTCATCGAGTTTCCGAGTGAGTTCCAAAAGCTCCTTTTGTCCGGCATCCACGGAATCCCGAGCATTGGCTGCAGCTTTTTCAAGGTTGGAAAGCACATCAAGGTTCGTGTGTCTCAACGAGGCGAGTCGTCCGTCATGCTTTTCGACTTCCGCTTTCTGCCGCTCATAGGCATGTTTCAGTTCAAGGTAGGAACGGATCTCTTCCAGCCTCTTTCCTCTTGCCTGAAGCTCCGGTCGGTTGGCCAAGCTTGTCTTCACCCGTTGAATCTCTTCACCGAGCTCCTTGGTTTCCCCGATTCGTTTCTTGGATTCATTCAGCTTCGCTTTGGCGGCGACGACAGTTCGCGCTTCTTTGAGCCCTTTTCCGGCGAACTGGGTGATCGCTTCGAGCTCTCTTTCCGCCTGATCAAGGTCGATTCCCCCTTGCATCTGACGCTTCGCCATTTCAAAGAAGACTGTATGATGTTGCAGCGCCGGGGCGACAAGCTCGTGAAGTGCGAACCAATAGGATTCACGAAACTCTTCGTTGACCCCCGGAAGATCGATGATCGCTCCATCCCGCTGACGCAGCTGCTTCACGACTTTTCCGCTTCGTTCCAACTCCCAGACATCTTCTCCGATTCTCAGTCGACCATACGCTTCGCTCCGGGTTTCGGTTTCACGCTGATAGATGAGGGCGCGAAGGTTGCGCAAGAGCGTGGATTTACCGACTCCATTGGGACCGTAGATGATGTTCAGGGAATCGCTGAACTCCTCGATGACGGGAAATTGATTCGCTCCGAAACCGGGGGCCCGAGCGATGGTGATTGATGATAGGGAATATCGCTGTTTCATCGCTCACTCTCCACTTGGTTCATCAGCGACTGAAGAACAAGGAGGGCCTGCTCCTTCGCGATCTTCAAAGCTTCCTCCTCGCATTCGGTTTCAGGCACCAGCTGTTGATATGCTCCCGAGCGATAGGAGGCTTTTTCCAGCTCACTGTAGGTTTTTGCAAGCCGGTTCAAGGAATCGGGATCGAGAATCCGTCGGGCCAGCAGGGCGGCGGGACCGCTGCCTTGAGCAATCTCTTCAAGGTCCAACGGCGGCGTCGTTTCCTGATCGTAGATTCGATCGAGGTATATTGTTCCGTTCTGTATGGCAAACAGCTCGATGTATCGTTCATCGCCTTCAAGAAGATTTTCATCGAGAAGACTCCGGTTGACGACCCCGGTCAGCTTAAGTCGAACGAACAAGGTGCGGTCGGCCGTTCGGGTAAGTTTCTGAAGCTCCCGGGTAATTGTTTGACGAACCTCCCTGCGACTCTCTTCATTCGCCAACTCTACGGTGAACGTTTCGAAGCGATACGGAGCAAGCTCAACCTGCTCGATTCGATCCCACCGGGTCAAACGATCACTCGTTACCAGCCAGCAGCCGTGAACACCCGTTTCATTCCGGTCCAGGCCGAAGGGCGAGCCGCAGTAGTACACTTCGGCTGAATCGATCTTTCCCGGTTTGTGAATATGCCCAAGCATCCACAGATCGATTCCGCTCGTTTGGAAGTCCTCGATCTTCGTAGGAGCGTACTTGCTTTGGCTTCCGCCAAGGTCGGTATGCAACAGACCGAGCGTGAGCTTTGAGGAATCTGTTTTTGTAAACTGATCAAAAGGATTTTGGGCAACGGTTTCTTTGGGGAACGACCATCCTGCCAGCTCGATCCCGTTGAACTCCACGCGCTCCCAATTCCCCCCTTGACCAAGAATCGTGAGGAAGGGGAAATCGACGCTCAATCGGGCGAATACCGAGGAGTCATGATTCCCCGCAACCCCGAACACTCTGATTCCCGCCTCTTCAAGACGGTTCAGCCCATCCAGAATATGGCCATACACGGAAAACCAGAGTTCATTGTCGTCCACGACATCTCCGACAAGGATCAGGGCGTCAACTTCATGTTCGATCGCGCTGTCGACGATCTTTTTCCATGCCGAGGTTCCACTGAGGTTCAGCAGTCCTCCCACGCTTGGAATCCGTCCCATATGGATATCGGCAGTTATCAATAGTTTCATCTTCGCTCCATGGATGAGTATACCATAGACCTACCTTACCGCTTCAGGTATCGTAGAGCAAGGAGAAACGACTATGAAACACTATCGAAAAGAGTTGAGCTTCCATCTGCCCCACCGCAGAGGCCTGGTGAACATCACCTCGGAAGTTCAAAAAGCGATCGATGAAAGCGGCATCCGGGAAGGTCTTGTGCTGGTCAACGCGATGCACATCACTTCAAGCGTCTTCATCAACGATGACGAATCCGGTCTCCATCACGATTGGGAGGTATGGCTGGAAGGACTTGCGCCGGAAAAGCCCTACAGCCGGTATCGGCACAACGGGTATGAGGACAACGCCGACGCCCACTTGAAGCGGACGATCATGGGCCGCGAGACGGTCTGTGCGATCACCGACGGAAAGCTGGATTTCGGAACGTGGGAGCAGATCTTCTACTACGAGTTCGACGGCAAGCGGACCAAGCGGGTTCTGATAAAAATCATCGGTGAATGAGCTTGAGTGAAGAATCCGTTTTTGGGTAGAGTAAGGTGATGATTTCCAGCGTTGTCACCACTTCCGGAGTCCTCTATCGGCAACACGCAGATCTTCTTCATGAAATCGGCGATCTTCATGTGTATGTCAAGGGTCAGACGATACCGTTGCATGGAATCGATTATCACCTCGAAGATGGGTTCCGCCTTTCGGCGAACATCCCCTATCCTGCAATCGTTTCATCCGGCTCCACGTTCTTTTTCCACACGATTGAGGAAGTCCTCGCCTTCATCAGAAGATTCCCCCATCCCGCCGTTCAAGTCCCCAAGATGATCAGGGAAGCGGCGGGCCTCCTCGCCTCCGGCAAGCTGGTGGCGTTTCCCACTGAAACGGTGTATGGCTTGGGAGCGGATGCGACCAATGTGGAAGCGGTAAAACGGATCTTCACAGCAAAGGAACGCCCCACCTTCGATCCCCTGATCGTCCACATCGCCCATCTTGAACAACTCAACGGTGTCGTACTGGATTGGGATGACCGCGCCCAAACCCTGGCCGAACACTTTTGGCCGGGGCCCCTTACCCTCGTGGTGAAGAAAGATCCGGCGATCGATGACCTGGTAACGGCAGGCAGCCGGACCGTTGCGGTTCGGATGCCGGCCAACCCGATCGCCCGCAGTCTCATCGCTCTGAGCGGAAAGCCGATCGCCGCTCCTTCGGCGAACCTCTTCGGACAGACGAGTCCGACAAGCGCGGCCCATGTGCACGAACAGCTTGCCGGGCGGATTGATGCGATTGTGGACGGCGGCTCCTGCACGGTCGGAATCGAATCCACCGTTCTCTCCCTCGTCTCCGAGGTTCCTGCGATCCTCCGCCCGGGGAAGATCGGAATGAAAGAACTCCTGCCGTTTCTTCCCGACCTTGTTCTTTCTCCTCAAATCGGAGTCGGTGGGGCCCCCCTTGAAAGCCCCGGTCTCCTTGATACCCACTACGCTCCGAAGACACCGTTATTCCTCGTTGAGGATCTTTCCGCATATACCCGTCGGAAAGATCTTGGCATTCTATTGTTTGAGGAAAGCTCCCTTTCCTTTGAAGGTGAAGTGATCTTCATCAGCAGGAAAGCCGATCCCTTGGAAGCGGCCCGAACCCTCTACCGGGCGATGAGAACGCTGGATCAAAAAGGTCTTACCGCGCTGATCGCCAAACGCCTGCCCGATGAAGGAATCGGCCTAGCGATCAACAATCGCCTCGAAAAAGCCGCCTCAAAGGATCTTGTCAAACGGTGATTGACAGTCGAAGGGCCTTTGTCCATAGTCCTTTTACATGAACCCAACAAAAGAATTGATCTACAAAAAAGATACAAACCTCAAACTCTTTGTCGTGACCGTTCTGCTCACCGGGCTCGCCTATGGGCTCTATCGGGGAGTTCAGGATAACTACCTGGCCGAAATCGTCCATATCACCGAGTTTGAGCGGGGCATCGTGGAGTTCTTTCGTGAACTTCCCGGCCTCCTCCTGGTCTTCATCCTCGCTGCAATGTATCGCTTCAGTGAAACGAATGTCTTCAAAGTCGGAACGGCGGTAATGCTTGCCGGTGTCCTCGGACTTCTGTTCACGGGTTCCTCAAAAGTTGTAGTCATCCTGTTCATGGTCGTCTTTTCCACCGGCGAGCACGTCGTGATGCCGATCAAGTCCTCGATGAGCCTCTATTTGGCTCAAAAAGACAAGGGGGGAACCTCCCTTGGAATCACCTCGGCGATCGGTAAAGGAGGAAACATCCTCGGCTATCTGGTGGTGAGCATCATCTTCTTTATCTTTGCCCGCCTTGGCTTCTCCCGTCAGGATACCGTGGCGTTCAAAACCGTCTATGCCCTCGCTGCCGCTCTTTTGGTCGGGTCCACGCTGGTTGCCCTTGCGATGAAGGAAAGCGGACAGAGGGTGAAACGAAGCCGCCTCTATGTTCGACGAAAGTTTTTTACGTTCTACATGCTTGAAGTGTTTTACGGAGCCCGCAAGCAGATCTTTCTCACCTTTGCCCCGTATGTCCTCATTCTGGTGTACGGTGCGACCACAACGACGATCAGTTTGCTCTTGGCGATCTGTGCACTCTTTGGAATGCTTCTCTCCCCGGCTATCGGTCGGATCATCGATCGCCTTGGCTATAAAGTCGTGATGGTTACCGACACGCTCATCCTGGTGGCGGTATGCCTCCTCTATGGGTTCGCCCACCGCCTCTTTCCGATGCATATCGCTTTTTATGTCGTGATGGTCAACTTCGTCCTCGATTCAATCATCAGTCTGGCGAGCATGGCGAGCAACGTCTATGTGATGGATCTTTCCGACAATAGAGAAGAGCTTACAGCAACGCTGACTACCGGAATCTCCGTCAATCACTTCATCAGCGTCCTCATCGCCCTTCTTGGCGGGTTCATTTGGAAAGTAGTCGGAATCGAGGTTCTCTTTACGATTTCAGCGATTTTGGGAGTCGTCAACTCGATCTTCGCCGCTACGATCACCAAGCCAAAACCGCGCTGAGCGCAAAACCGAGGATGAAGGTAAACACGAAAACCAGAAACGCTTTGCTGACCAAGGCGATGTTTGGTTCTTTGGTCGAAGCGTTAAAACCCGCTTTCATCATCTTCCGGTAGGAGTCGATCCATACGATCAACGCAAGAAAATTGATGATTCCCGCACTGAGGGGATAGATCCCGCTGAGCGTCAACAGAACGATCCCACCATATACGATGATTCCTTCGGCAAGAATCAAATAGGGTGCCTTATCAGGACCGAGGAGTATCGCAAGCGTCTTTCGCCCATTCGCCTTGTCACCGACCAGGTCGCAGGTATTGTTCACCGAGAGAATCATAGCGATGTGAATCCACAGGGGAATCGTTATCAAAAAGTTCGCCAAGGAAAGCTCAAACCCCTGGACAAAAAGCACAATCAAAAAGAGAACCGTACCTAAAAACCCGCCTGCAAACAATTCACCGAAAGGGGTTCGGGAGATCGGAAACGGACCTCCCGTGTATACGAATCCGACAAACATGCAGATGCCGCCCACCGGAATGAGATACCAACTCGTCATCGAGGCAAGATACAAGCCCAACACGGCGGCGATGAGAAAGAGACTTGCCGAAATAAGCAAGGCGGAGTTGGGCGCAACCCCATCATGCACAAGAACCTTCCCGCTCTCCTTGGTGTACTCAATGCTGTCCGTACCTCGGCGGAAATCAAAGTAGGTATTGAAACCGGTCGTCCCCATGTCAACCGCCAAGGTAGCGAAGAGCATGATGAAAAAGATCGGCCAATGAACGGTTCCGGAAAGGTAATATCCATAGACGCTTGCCATGAAAAACGTGCCCATGCTGATGATCTTCGTTCGCATTTCAACGATTCTAAAAAACTGAGTACTCGTCATACGACAATCATAATTAATGCGCATAAGTATGCCTAGAGGGATGACTTCAACCCTTGACAATCTCCTGCCCATTATCACATTCTACCCCTATGTCTTGTAATCCATCGGATAGATTTGGTATAAATATACATTTAAACGTATGTGAGCTGTCAGCCGCATGCAACGACACATACAGGCGAAACCATTATGTTTCCCTGTTATAATGGAGGAACTTCCTTATGAAAAAATCACTCGTTTTTGCTATCATCCTTGCATTCGCACTGCTTGCAACGCCCGTATTCGCTGCAGGACAGGGGGAAGCGGCCAAAAGCACCGGCTTTGATAAGAGCAAGTATTTTGTCACGGTCGCTACCGGACCGACCAGCGGTCTGTATTACCCGATCGGAGGAGCATTCAGCGCCCTCTATCAAAACCGGCTCGGGTATAAGTCTTCCGCCCAGGCAACCGGGGCATCTGCGGAAAACCTCACCCTGCTGAAAGAAGGCCGGGCCGAGGTCGCCATTCTGATGAGTGACGCTGTCGCCCAGGCGTATGAGGCGTACGGTCCCTATGAAGGCCAAAAACCGTTCAGTGAGCTGAGAGCCCTTCTCGGCCTCTACCCGAACTACGTTCAGCTGGTCACCACCGACAAGACCGGAATCAAATCGTTCTATGATTTGAAAAACAAGCGCGTCGGTGTGGGAGCCCCCAACAGCGGTGTCGAGCTGAACGCCCGACTGATGTACGAAGCGCACGGAATGACCTATGCCGACAGCAAGATCGATTATCTCAACTATGGAGAGGCGATCAATCAACTGAAGAACAACCAGATGGATGCGGTGTTCGTCACCAGCGGCATACCGAACGCCACGATCATGGAACTCGGGACGGTCTCGAAGATCGTATTGATCCCCATCGACGGTGAAGGATTGGCAAACCTGATGGCAAAGTACCCGTTCTTCACTCCCGAGATCATTCCCGCCGATACGTATGACATGTATGGCGATGTCGCCACCGTAACCGTTCGGAACATCCTTGCAACCACCACGGCGATGCCTGAAGAGGCGGCGTATGAGTTGACGAAAGGCGTTTTTGAACACATTGCCGATATTCAGGCCTCCCACGCCACCGCGAAGAAGCACATCTCCTTTGAAAACAGTCATATCGGTGTCGGTATTCCTTTCCACGAAGGAGCCGAACGCTACTATCGTGAGATGGGCTGGAAATAAATGAAGATAAGAGTGGCATTGTTGCTGCTCGTTCCGGTGCTGCTTCTTCTTGGAGGAGCAGCATGCCGAATCCGGATGAGCGAGGATCCGGTGATTCGGGTCCGTGATCAGGAGCACGGCACCGTCCTCGCTTCGATGCCGGTGAAGGCAGGAGACGATCTCGTGTTCGAATGGATTCACTCCTATGAACATATTCCGTGGATTGAAGAGTATACGGTCACCGAAGACCTTGCCTTCCGCCTTGATGCGATCCGGGTCGCCGGCTTTGGAGCGGGAATCCCCAACAACAAAGGGGAGACTACCGTTGAAAACGGCATGGTGGTCATGCGGAATATCAATGAAACGTTTCCCTCTTTCGCTTGGATCCACTCAGAGACCGCGTTGGTTTCGATAACGGTTGGAGGCAAAACCCTGATTGAAGGAGGGGACCTCCCCCACCACAAAGCGGTCACGTTGACATTGGAAGGAATACAGCGCCTATGGACAAAATCTCCCTCAACAATTTGAATCAAGAGCAGGAATTGAAACAACAAGAGATTCTCGAGCAGTTTGAGAAGGAATCGACAACGCGCAAATTCGATTCATACGCCCTCGTCATCGGAATCTACTGGATCTCGATCGCAATCGCTCTCTATCACTTCATTACCGCAGCCGTCGGCTATCCGGCGACCCACCTCCACCGAAGTCTCCACGTCGCAATGATGCTGTTCATGACGTTTTTTCTTTATCCCATTGGAAAAAAATCCAGTCGAAAAACGATTCCCTGGTATGATATCGCCTTAGCCCTCGCTTCAATCGCGGTGGCGGTGTATGTATGGGTCGATTACGTCGGGTTCATCAACCGGATGGGCTCTCCGAACCTCATCGATGTGATCTTCGGTACGATGCTCATTATTCTTGTTCTTGAGGCATCCAGAAGAATCAGCGGGTGGCCGCTGGTGATCCTTTCCCTGATCTTCATCCTGTACGGGCTCGTCGGCCGAAGCCTTCCGGGAATCTTCATGCACCGGGGATACGATTGGAGGGCGATCGTCAACCACGCCTTCATCAACACCGAAGGAATCTACGGAACCAGCGTCGATGTCGCCGCTTCCTATATCTTCCTCTTCATCCTCTTCGGTACGATTATGAACAAATGCGGAATGGGGCGCTTCTTCAACGACCTCGCCCTCGCCTTCGCCGGCTCCACCAAAGGTGGCCCCGCCAAGGTTGCGGTCATCGCCAGCGGTCTGCTCGGTTCGATCAACGGCAGTGCAGTGGCCAACGTGGTAACCACCGGTACTTTCACGATTCCGCTGATGAAGAAGAGCGGCTACTCCAAAGAGTTCGCCGGAGCGGTCGAATCCTCGGCAAGCGTTGGCGGTCAGCTGTTGCCTCCGATCATGGGCGCCGCCGCCTTCATCATGGCGGAGATGCTCGGTGTAAAATATGGAACAATCGTCATCAGTGCTGCTATTCCCGCCCTGCTCTACTACCTCGGGATCATGGTTCAAGTCCAGCTTCGGGCAAACAGGCGCGATTTAAAAGGACTTCCGAAGGAACAATTACCGAAAGTCCGTGACGTGTTGAAGGATCGGGGACACCTTCTCATTCCGATCGTTGTTCTTTTGTATCTGTTGCTGTTCAGCGGTCTTACCGTAATTTATTCGGCATTCTGGTCGATCGTGGCGACCATCGTCATTTCCCAAACCCGCAAATCAACGCGAATGACGATCAGGCAAATACTTGATGCATTTGCCGAGGGGACGACCGCCACGGTCTCCGTTGCTATCGCCTGTGCGGTCGTGGGCATCATCATTGCGATCGTGAGTCTTACGGGCTTTGGGTTGAACATGGCCAACGCGATCATCCAGCTCGGTCGGGCGAACCTGATGCTTACCTTGGTTCTCACGATGATGACTTGCATGGTTCTGGGTATGGGCCTGCCTTCCATTCCCGCCTATCTCATCACCGCGAGCATGGCCGCTCCCGCGTTGATCAAGCTCGGCATTCCGGCTCTTGCAGCCCACCTGTTCGTCTTCTACTTTGCGATGTTCGCCAACATCACTCCCCCGGTGGCTCTTGCATCCTTCGCTGCAGCGGGAATAAGCGGGGGAGATCCGATGAAGACCGGTCTTCAATCTGTCAAGCTTTCCCTGGCAGGCTTTATCGTTCCCTACATCTTCGTGTATAACACCGCTCTCCTCTTGTTGGACACCACGCCTCTTGTCGCTCTGCGAGTCACAATCACCGCTATCATAGGGGTATCGATGATCGGCATGGCTACGGAGGGATTCGCCCTCACGGGGATGAAATGGATTGAACGTATCCTTGTCTTTGTCGGAGCGCTGCTTCTCATCACGGCGGATCCGATTCAGGACGCAGTTGGGTTTGTCATTCTGGTTGTCATTCTCTTTTTCCAATTCAGGAAAAAACGAAGAACTGCCTGAATACACGAAACCCCCTCGTTTTGAGGGGGTCTGGTCCGTGTTATGTGGAAAGTGTCCAAATCGCCGAGTGTCCTTTTCCATCTCCGCGGCACGGTGGGAATCTTTTTCCTACAACCATTTCAACGGTTCGATCGGGGTGTTCGGAACAATGGTACGTCCCATCCTCCACGCAGTAGCGTCCGGTTCGGGTTGTGATACCGTCATCCGGCGCAGCCGCTTTTTCAGCTTTTGGTTTTTTAGCTGCTTCGGTTTTCTTAGCCTCTTCAGCTTTCTTTGGTTCTTCCGCCTTTTTAGCTTCTTCAGCTTTTCGTTTGGTTTCTTCCGGCTTTTGTTTTTCGGCTGATGCTTTTGCTGCTTGTCCTGCATCATCTTTTTTGGATGTAACGTCGTCTTTTTTTAACCATTCAACAATTGTCAAAACGGCAAATGCGATGATTGTAAGGATAATCAAGATTACTTTTGCCGTTACATTGGGGATAAAAAGTGCAAAGAGAATGATGAGGATTGCAGCACCAAGGACATAAAGTCGAGCTCGTTTGTGAAAGTGCTCTAACTGTGTTCGCATTTTTATTCTCCTATTTCTTGCTTTGTGCTCTAACCGATATAGTACACTCCTTAAACATAACCAATTCACACCGGAAGCTCAAGGCAACTACTCCAAGTTGAGTCTTTTTCAAAAAAGTTGAGAATACTATGGCGTGCAGGATTTGAAGGTTCCTGGATGTCATTCCGTAATCGACAAGGAAAGCAGGAATGGATCGCCTTCATCATTTTCTACCCAGACGAGAAGACCGATAAGCGGCTTTGGGGAAAACATTCTAAAGGGGATTTCTACAAGTGCGCCAATTTTTACCGGCTTACCGATTTGCAGCTCCCCAGAAGGAAGATAACTGGAGAGAAGATGGTCGTAGGTATGAACAAACCCCTGTCTCATTCCCTCGGGGATATAGGTTTCAACCCAGACCGGAGTATAGGGTTCTTTCAACGCTTCGAGGCTCTGCTCCTCGATACTGTTTTCTGCGGGCTCGATGATTTGACCGATGTAAAAATCCACCGGAAGCTTATAGGAAAACGCCTCTTCCAATGAAGCGGCTCCGATGCCCGGTGCGGACACTGCCAGTATGAGAAACAAAAGCACCCGTTTCATCCACCCTCCATCAAGTAAACAATCATCTTTTATGTTGGTTACATTCCCCGGATTTCCTATCTCAATATTTCTGGACATTCTCAAGGAATGTGATAATGTATAAATATACATTTTTCCTTCAAGGAGGTGGACCTATGAAGATGGGAAAGGTTCCAATTCTCGACACGATCAACAAAATCCCGGGTGGATTGATGGTTGTCCCGCTGGTATTAGGCGTTCTCACAAACACATTCTTCCCCGGCGTCTTGAACATTGGTAGTTTCACGACTGCCTTCTTCAAGAACGGCGCGTTGACGTTGATCGCATTGCTCTTCCTCTGCAGCGGAGCCCAGATCAACCTGAAGACCGCCGGTGTTGCGGTATACAAGGGTGTCGTCCTCAACACAAGCAAGGTGCTCTTCGGTGTTTTTCTTGGTGTCATCTTCGCGAAGGTCGCCGGTCCTCAGGCTGCCTTCCTCGGTGTCACTCCTCTGGCGATGATCAGCGCGATGTCCAATTCAAACGGAGGACTCTACACCGCTCTTGCCTCGAAGTACGGAGATGAATCCGACGTTGGTGCGATTGCAATCATCTCTTCCAATGACGGACCGTTCTTTGAGATGATGTTCATGGGAATCGCCGGTGTCGCGAACATCCCGATCGTCGCTCTGATCGCCGTCATCGTTCCGATCATCGTCGGCATGATCCTGGGCAACCTGGATGAAAAGTTCCGCGAGTTCCTGAAACCCGGTATGTTCATCGCGATCTTCACCTTCTCCTTCCCCCTTGGAGCCGGATTGAGTCTGCAGACCCTCGGCCAGGCTGGATTGCCGGGTATTCTTCTGGGTCTTTTAACCCTGTTGATTACCGGAGTGCCCTCCTACTTTGTCTATCGGCTCCTGATTCCCAAGAAGATGCGAGTCACCAGCGCCGTCGGAGCCGGAGTCGGAACCACGGCGGGAAACGCTTTGGCGACCCCTGCGGCGATCGCCCTTGTCGACCCAGCATGGGCTCCCTATGTCGATAAAGCGACGATCCAGGTAGCCGCTTCGATCGTCGTGACGGCGATTCTGGTTCCCTTCCTCGTCGACTTCTTCTACAAGTATGAGCTCAAGCGAGGCCTTGTGACCCGTCCCATCGCCGATATCGGCGGAAAAATCGAAGACCTCGGCGAACAACTCTAGGATGTTCACTGAACCATGAGTATACTTTGGGAAGGCGGGCATAAGCTCGCCTTCTTTACCTTGTCAAGGAGGTGCCTATGAAGGTGATTAACCCGATCGATCCCATGAAGAAGGAATTAATCCTTCCTGATACAACGGCTGTGTATGCCATGAAAGCCCCGCCGGCGCTGGCAAACGCCGACAAGGCGATCATGGATGCGCTCAACAATCCGATTGAAAGCGAAAGCCTGGCTGCAATAGCCAAAGCCAAACTTGCTGTCAACAAGGATGCGACCGCCGTCATCGTCATCAGTGACAACACCCGTCCGGTTCCCTATAAAGGTGAAGGAAATATTTTGACACCGATTATTCAAGTGCTCTTTGATGCCGGATTCAAGGCGGACAGGATCACAGCCCTCGTGTCGACGGGAACCCACCGACCGATGACCGATGAAGAGCTGGAGGCGGTTATCGACCCATGGGTCTATGAACAAGGGGTCCGAGTGGTCAACCATGACTGTTTGGACGATGATGGATTGACCTACCTTGGAAAGACCGAGCGCGGAAGTGAGGTGTGGATCAGCTCCCTGTATCTTCAAAGCGACTTGAAGATTCTCACCGGCCTGGTGGAAAGCCACTTCATGGCGGGAGTGAGCGGAGGACGAAAATCCATTTGTCCCGGTTTGATCAGTGAAATGGGTACGTTCCTGTTCCATGGAGCCCCGATGATGGGTCATCCCGATTCCCGTGATCTTCTTCTGGAAGGAAACCCGGTCCACGAAGAATCCCTTGCCTTTGCAAAAATGGCGGGATCGGATTTCATCGTGAATGTTACGTTGGATCATGCGTTCAAGATCACGGGAATCTATGCAGGAGACATGGAAGCCGCTCACCTGGCCGCTTTTGAAATGATTCGGGGGTATGCAAAAATTCCCATCGAATCCGAAGCCGATATCGTCGTAACCCATGCGGGGTTCGTCGGCATCAACCATTATCAGAGCGCCAAAGCTGCGTTCGCCGCGATTGGGGCAATGAAGGAAAACGGGTATCTCATCAGTATCGCCAATTATACCGACAAGAAAGATATTGTCGGATCGGTAAACTACAAAACGGTCCTGGCGATTCTGGCGAACCATGGATCGAAGGCGCTGGTGAAGCTTCTTCACTCCCCGGATTGGCCTTTCACCCCCGACCAGTGGCAGGTGCAGAAGTGGGCTGCCGCCTTTGACAAGATTCCACTGGACCACTACTACCACTATGCTCCTCAAATCGAGGCGGGCAGGGAAGCGGGTCTTCCGGGCATCAATGCCGCCAAACTTACCGACAAGCGGGATTACACCAGTGTCGTCAAAGCGGCAATCGAGGATATCTACAGGCGCGAAGGAACCCGCGATCTGACGATTCTTTATCTCAGCGATGGTCCATACGCCATACCGTATGTGAAGTGATCGTTTACAACCGCAGGGGGCCGAACGGCCCCCTGATTCTTTTCCTTCCCGCTTCCTTTTATCTTCTTGTTTCTCTTTTTTTCTTTGTCTCTAGAGCTTCTTTCCCAACTCAATCGCCTTGAGCATGCTCTGTTCACTGGCGATCAGCTTGTCGGCGATGTCGAACGCCGTGCCATGATCGACACTGGTCCGCACCACGTCAAGACCGACGGTGATGTTCACCCCGTCATCAAACGCCAGAAGTTTGAGGGGGATGTGCCCTTGGTCATGGTACATCACCACCACGATATCCCAATCCCCTTTGATCGCCCGGAGAAACACGGTATCGGGAGCGATCGGGCCGGTTACATCATGGCCTTCTTTTTTTGCCGCCTCGATCGCCGGAATGATCTGTCGAATCTCCTCATCGCCGAAGAGCCCGTTCTCCCCTGCATGGGGATTGAGGCCCGCCACGGCGATCCTCGGATGAGGGTATCCGAACTTCTTCATCGTCTCCGCACCAAGCCGGATGACCTCCAGAACGCGCTTCTTCGTCACAGCGTCGCACGCGCTTCTCAGGCTTTGATGGGTTGAAACGTGGATGACCGTCAGCTTGGGACTGGAGAGGAGCATTGCGTAGGAATCCCCTTTGGCGTAGTGGGCGAAGATTTCCGTGTGGCCGGCAAACCGGTGTCCCGCCAGATGAAGCGCTTCCTTGTTCAAGGGAGCGGTGATTACGCTGCTGATCTCCTTTCTCCGGGCAAACTCGATCGCCGTTCGCACCGCTTCAAAGGCGACTTCCCCGCCCAACGCGCTCACCTTTCCGATAAGGACGTCCTCAAGCTTGACCGGATGGGGATCCACGACATTGATCATCCCCATTTTGAACTCTTCGATTGTTTCGATCACGTTGAAGGTGAAGTTCGCTTTCAATCGTTTGTTGTAATACTCCAGCACTGAAAGGGGACCGAAGAGGAGCGCTTCCCTTTGATAGGAAGGTTCCTTCAGCAACGCTTTTATGGTGACTTCGATGCCGATCCCACAGGGATCGCCCAAGGTAATGCCAAAGATTTTCATAATTGCCGTTCCTCCAAACGTCTCAGGCTATAGGTCAGTGCATCTTCCTTCCCGAAGCCCCCGGCCTTTGTAACGATTTTCATCCCCTGATAGGGTCCGTCAAGCACGAGAGTGATGGGAATTCCGATATCCACCTCTCCGATGATCTTCACTTCATTGATTCCCATCATCTGCATCAGCCCGAATGCGGTCTCACCGCCACTGAGAAAGAGGTTTTTCACCCCGCTTGCTTTGATGATTTCCAAGGACACCTTCGAGAGGCAATCCTTTATCATCGTTCCGACAACAGCGTCCTTCAAGCCCAACGCTTTTCCCACCTCGATCGATTGTTGGAATACGGACCGATCCAGGGCTGAAGAGAGGGTGAGGATCAGATCCTCTCCCCCTTGGAGGATTTGTACTCCTTGATCGATGATTGGAGTAAAGTCTCCCCCTTTGAGGATCGAAAGGACATCCACGGCAAGGATGGCGACCCCTCGACTCTTGGCGTAGTCAAGCTGCGCACGGCTTGCTTTGCTCAAGCTTGCGAGAATTGCAAGGGCCGGCTGTTTCGGACGGTCGTATTGGATCAGCGCTCCTGCCAAGCCGGCACTGCCGACATACAAAATTCGTTTATCAAGACCTCTCGCCCATTTGACCGTTTCAAAGAGATCGGCTTCATGCTCCGCGTCGCAGACGATGACCTGTGCATCCTTGATGAGGGGAAATGCTTTGCTTCGGATCTCATCCACCGAGAGGTGAATGGTCGAATACTCGGAAGCAAAGAGGGTGATAAGATTATCCTCCGTTACCGGTTTGAGCGGATCGTGGGCAAACTCCGTATCCAAGAGCTTTACCGAGTTCACGAATACGGTTCCTCCGACGCAGGTTCGTCCCATCTGGCTGAACGCCGGGGCGACGAGAATAAGATCACTGTTCATTTTTTCGTCAATCGCCCGGATCTCTTCCAGAATATTCCCTCGAAGGGTCGAATCAATTTTTTTCAGGACGATGTCGTATGAGTCGATATCAAGGTCTTTGATGAGAGCCTTGGTCATCCTGTACGCCTCATCACCTTCTCTGTTTCGGGACTCCGTATCCAGGACATACGAGTCTACCGTCCCTTTCGGCGAAGAGAAGCCGATGATCGTGGAGAGCCCCCGATGAGCCAGTTCAAGAGCACTGTCATTGGAACCCGTAAAATCGTCTGCGATAATCAGGTAGGTATTCATTTGATACAGTATACTCCGTGACAGAGGTTTACACAAACTCATTTCATCAAGTACAGTGGCGGTATATGAGTCTTACGTACACTCGGTTTCTCACCGATTCGAGCTTCACCCACGCTCAGACCTTCCGCGATCCGCTGTGGAAGGATATTTCGATTCCAACCTATATGGCTGAGGTGGTTCAAAGCCCGAGCTTCATCAAACTGGGGAGAATCAAACAGCTCGGCGTTGCGTTTCACCTGTACCCCGGAGCGGTGCATACCCGGCTCAACCACAGTCTCGGAGTGTTTCATCTCTCTCGGCAGATCATCGGCAGTCTGCTGAGGCGAAAGGCGGATGAAGGGTTTCTCACGATCGACGGTGTCCGGCATTTCCTTGCCGCCACCCTCCTCCATGATATCGGACACTTCCCGTTCACTCACAGCCTCAAAGAACTGCCGCTCAAATCGCACGAACAATTGGCGACGGAACTGCTTGAAAACGACCGAATCCTCCGTACTGCATTGAAAGATGCCGCTCTGGATACAAAAATCATCGGTGACATCATCGATGAAGAGCGGCCGACGAACAACGAAGAAGTGCTCCTGTATCGCTCGATCTTAAGCGGTGCGCTTGATCCCGACAAGCTCGACTACCTCAACCGGGATGCGTACTTTGCCGGCGTTCCCTATGGAGTTCAGGACGTTTCCTACATTACCGATCACCTCTACCTCCACGAAGGAGCGCTTGCGATCGGCTTTGAGGCGCTCGGATCGATTGAACATCTTCTGTTTTCAAAGTACCTGATGTACCGGAACGTGTACTGGCACACATCCGTTCGGAGCGCAACGGCGATGATCAAGCGCTGCCTCTATGAAAACCTCAAACGGGGGACCCTTGACGAAGACGGGCTCTATGGCCTTGATGACGAGAGCTTCTTCCTGCTCAGCCAAACCGAAAGGCCATTGGGGAATCTCCTGACCCGGGTTCGGGAAAACAGGCTTTTCCAACCGGTGGTCGAAGAGCTCTTCGATGAAAAGAATCCGATTCACACCAATGCCCTCAGCCTCAGGCAACGCAGTGAGTATGAAGAACGGATTGAAAAAGACCTGAACCTCATAGGCGGATCGATCGTCATCGATATCCCGGAACGGGTTTCCTTTGAATCCGATATCCCGGTTGTCAATCATCAAACGTTCCTGGGGAGGTTCGAAGATGTCGATCCCCTCTTCACCCGAAGCCGGGCAATGGAGTTCACCTCATCGCTGAGGACCGTTCGCCTCTTTGCCGATCCTTCCATCGATCCGACGGTGCTCCGCCATGCTTGGGAGCATATCCATGAGTGAGAAACTCCCCTATCAAACGCTTCTTGAGGGAGATCTTCCCCCGTGGGTGATGCGTCTGGTGAAAGCGACGGGGAGGGCGATCAACCGGTACTCGATGATCAGGGATGGAGATACGATTCTGCTTGGTACCAGCGGCGGAAAGGACAGCCTTGCCCTCGCCTTGGCGCTTTCGCTGCGGAAGAAGTGGCTGCCGATCGACTATACCCTCAAGGCGGTGATGATCAACTGGAAGGAGCATCCGATTCCCGAAGAGTTTCGGGAAAAGCTTGCTGTGTTCTTTACCGAGCTTGGGTATGCCTTTCATATTGTTGACGAAGAACAGCGCCCTCCCTCCTTTAAAGGGGAATTCAACTGCTATTTGTGCAGTCGGAACCGCCGGCGGATCCTCTTCGATTGGGCGGAGAACGAAGGGATCGTCAAGATCGCGCTGGGACATCACCTCGACGACCTTGTTGAAACATCCCTGATCAACCTGTGTTTTCGGGGATCATTTGACACGATGAAACCCGTTCAACCGTTTTTCAACGGGAAGATTCAAGTGATCCGTCCGATGATCGAAATCCATGAACGCCAGATCCAACGCCTTTCTGAAATATACGATCTTCCGGTCATCAAACCGGTGTGTCCCTATGACCGGACCAATATCCGCTCCAAGCTGAAGCCGATCGTCAGGAGCCTGGTGAAGATCGACCCGTTGACCCGGGAACACATCTATAAAGCCCATCATTTCTTGGATGACTAGAGATCCAGACTGTCCGGATTGAGCAAGAAGTCAAACAGATTGATGATCAGAATTCCTTCTTCATTCATCCATGCAGGAGAATTTCCACCTACAACGATTATTTTTTGAACGAGTCGGGAATCTGTAGCATTGAGATATACATTTCGCTCAATGATTCCTCTATTTTAAATATTTGCACATTGTGCAATAATTTTAAATACCATGCCTTGCTCTTGGTGTTTTCTCAATAGCTGTCTTATATTTTTGCATATGTGACTTTTTTTAAAACTGGGAACCGGTCTTGACTGAAACCTTGCAGGTTCTCAACATATGAACATTCATATCTTTGTCAATCTCCAATGATGCTCTGAAACGGATCGCCGGCCATAGGTGTTTCGTTGCCCACCCGAATGCAACAATAGGATAGTGACATGAGACGGACTGCAGCTGTAATCGACTTTCCGGAAAGTGTGTAACACCTGTCCAATTCATCGGTTTAATGATATGGTACACGTAATGTTCGGACGATGGAAAAAGCACTCAGTTATATTGCTTTTCATGCTCCTCCTCTTTCCCTTTTCGGCGGGAGCGGAAGAGGTCGCTCAGCCTCCTCAAAAGGAGGGTGATTTCCGGGTACATAATCATTCCACCTCAATCACGATCCTCAATCCCCTCGATGGTTTGGGCGAGGAATCCACCGATGACGGCTTGATTCAGGCCGTCGCCCTCTCTGACGGATCCTTCGGGGTGATTATCAAGCCCGCCTTGAGCTATGGTCCTTTCTCGACCAGACTTTCATTTCCCCTGAAAGGAAGATTCACCTTCGACCCCTTTGACTTCCAGTTTGATTTCTCCGATTGGATTCCCCCCGAGCGGGGTGCGGAAGAGTCGGCTTTGGAGTATGCCCTTCAACTCCTTCATCACTACTCTCGGTTCATCCAAGCCCTTCAATTCGGAAACCCCTATGACCCGATCTACATCCGCTACGGCAAGCTTCTCGGTCCTACCCTCGGGGACGGAGCTCTGATCAACGGATATGTCGATCGCTCCGTGGGCCTCTTGACCTCCAAGCCCGGGCTGAATCTCATGATCGATGCTTCATCCTTGACCGGTGTCCAAAGCGGATTTCATTTTCTTGTCGATGATCTGTTTGATCCTGCGATGAAAGCATGGCGAATCTACTCCAATCCCTTTTATGAAAAAGCTTTTCTCTCATCCCTGCAACTCGGTTTTTCCTATGCTCATGGGATGAGAGTCATCGATGAGCGAACGATTGAACGGCACTTCTTCAGTCTGGATTTCGCCCATCCCCTTGTTGAGAAAAAAAACATCAAAAGCGATCTTTTTATTGATGTTCTCTTTCAAGGGTTCGATATCTCGATCCCGCAGGAGGCCATCGGGATTCGGGGCGGAATCAACGGTCGGCTCGGAAGGTTGTTCACCTATAACTTTGCGCTTACCGCTCCGGTGTACGGCAACTATTACGCAAGCTTTTTCTCCAATGAATGGGCGATCGAACACGAACAGCAGATGATCCTTCCACCGGGATCTTCTCGATTTGAATCGTTGATTTCTTTCACCTGGCCCAAACAGGAAATCTTCTTCGGCGCGAAAATTGCCAGCGATCTTACCGACGGAGTGTTTGAAAACACCCGATTGTTCGCAAATCTTCGTTTTGACCGCTTTCTCTTCAACATTCTTTCTCTGGACTTGAGGTATGAAAAGCTTTATCCTAACGAAAGAGATGGAAGCTTTTTTGATGAACTGATGGCGTTGCGCATGGTTGATATTCAAGCATTGGCCATCATCAAAGTAAAGCCATATGTGATTTCACTTGGAGTCAGTTTGGCATACGATGAAAACACTCATCTGACATCGACTATCGACGCTGTGGTGAGGATCGTCCTCCTCTAACCGGAGCGTTTAGGAGAGACTATGAAACGACTAGAGACCTTTATCCTCGTAATCTTACTCACCCTCATTGCGCCGTTAAGCATCTTTGGTCAAGAGTACGTGAGCGTCATCGAAGGAGATCTTGCCTCCTTGCGCCTCTATGAGCCCAACGGTAAACCCATCTCAATCGAAACAATCGATATCAACGATCTTCAGCTTGGAACGATCCTCGTCAGCGGCGACGAGCCGATCATCTTGGAAACCAGCCGAGGAGATATCAGGCTTTTCCCTGACTCCATTCTGATTCTGGATGAGGTCAGTGCGACAAGCACTACCCTTTTGTTGATCGATGGATCGGTAACGGCGAAAACGACCCAGGGTACCTTGTCAATCATCACCCCGGCGACCTTGTATGAACTTGACCGCGCCGGTGAAGTGTTTGTCACTTCGACCCGGAATGAGGAACGAGTCCAATCGTTTGACGTCGCAGTACGCGCCACGAACTTGATCACCCATAAGACAACGACGATCGAAGCGCTCCAGGAGCTTGAACTCTCCAATCCCAAATTGGCGAAACGAACCCTCGCTCCGGCCGAAGCCGCCGCAGGGCGAATTGTCAGACCGGCCCGGATTCCGGCACAACCCGGTGCCATCCAATGGACTGTGGGATTGGAATTCGTCGAAGAAGCTGAAGAAATCAAAGAGCTTGTCCGCTCTCTTCCTGCAAAACCGGTTGTGTTGTCCCCCAGTGTCAAAGCAATGCCGGTCGTCAAGGAAGCTGTCGCCAAACCCCGGACAACCCTTCGGGACAGTGCGCCTGCTCCCATCCAGTCCAAAGGAACCTATGGCATTGAAGCCGGATACACCCTCACCTTCCCGATAAAAAGCGCTTCCTATTGGCCGGGCCACCGCCTTGAAGTGAAGCCGTTCATCTCCTACAACTCCCTTGCCCTTCGGCTGAATGTACATATTGAAACGGATTCCTTCACCGCATTCGATACGAACTTCCTGAACCTTGATCCATCCGCTCTTGGGATTGTTTCCTTTGTCTTCGGCATCGTCGATCATGTGAAAGTCGGTTATTCGACAAGCCCCTTCTACCTGCTGATTGAAGAGGGCGGGTATCCGGGAACGCAGCTCGCCCCCTTTATCGCTTCCACCTTCCCCTCGGGAAAGATGGCGTTGTATAACTCGATCACGATCGGCGGCTTCAAACTTACTACCAGCTTTGACGATTTAAGATTTACGAACATCATCAATGACAGCGGAAGTCAACTCGGTTCGACCGTGTTGGAGTACACCTTTGGCGGATCGTATCCCATGGGCATCGCATTGGGAACCTTGGCGATCTTGGATTCACAAAGCTCCCGGATCTCCAAAGCCGAGCTCTATCCGGTGCTTGAGCTCTCCTTCCCGATCATCAATACTCGCCTGACACAGTTTTCCGCTCTCCTCTTGGCAAGCGGCTATCTGCCGGTTTACCCAAGTGTAAAGTTCGAAGAGTTCTTTGACATGAACTCCACCTATTTCTTCCCGAACCACCAGCTTGGTGTCGGACTGACTGTAAACCATAAACCGTTCAACGGTCAGATCATGGCTTCTTTAGCGAAAGGAAAAAATCATTTGCTGCTCTTTAACGACATTGCCGAAGCCCACGATCACATCGATCATAATGGATTTATCGATGTATATGCTTCAGGAACCTGGAAGAGCAAAAACCTCACCGCCAATGCGATTCTCAATGTTCCGTTCACCAAGGAGTTCGCTCTCGCTACGGTGAAAGGTGAAACTCAGGACGCCGACTTCAGTCAAATCGGCCTCACCTATACCGCGGATGCGTTTCATCTCAGCTTGGGAGCGAGTCGGGTCGGATTCCTGCGTACGCTGAAAACAGCCTTCGAAGGCGGCTCGCTCAAACCACTCTTCTACGGCAAGTGGGCCTCCTCGTTTCTTGAAGCTTCCTACACCTATAAAATCTTCACCTTTACCACGCGCTTGAACGTGCCGATTATACTGAACAACCAAAAACCTTCTGTTGATATCAGTGTGAAGGTACGATTCGATGGTGTCTTCTAGGATGCCCATTGCCCGCCTGAATCCGCTGGTGGCGCAACGCATCGCCGCCGGCGAGGTCATTGAACGTCCATCATCGGTCATCCGGGAGTTGATCGACAACAGTCTAGATGCAGGGTCCACCGCGATCACCGTCTCGGTGACCGAGGGGGGAATCGAAGAGATGCGAGTCCTCGATGATGGGAGCGGAATCGCCAAGGACGATCTGCCCTTGCTCGGCGAAAGCCATGCAACGAGCAAAATCAGAGATTTGGATGACCTGTATCACATCACCAGCATGGGCTTCCGCGGTGAAGCCCTTTACTCGATCGCTGCGGTCAGCTCGATCACAATCGCCTCCAACGGATATGAGATAACGATCGATAATGGTAAACGTGGAGAGATTCTTTCATCAACGACCGCTTCAGGCACGCTCGTCATCGTGAAAGACCTTTTTGGCGAACTTCCCGCCCGCCGACAATTTCTTAAACGGGCGGCTACGGAAGCCGCGATGGTTCGAACGGTTTTACAGGAGAAAGCCCTTGCGTACCCGAACGTTGCGTTCAAGCTCATCGTCGATGGTTCTCTTCGCCTCAATCTGCCGGTCACCACGGCGAAAGATCGGGTTGTCGACGTGCTGACAATCAGTCAACGGGTCGTCAAGGAAGAGCTGACGGAACTATTCGATGACCACGGGCGCTTCAGCCTCTATGCTGTAGCTTCCTCCGCCGCCTTGTGGCGGAGCGACCGCTCCCACATCAAGATCTTCGTAAACAAGCGACCGGTTGATGAGTATGCCCTTGTTCAGGCGGTAACCTACGGCTATTCCAATCTCCTGCCCGGTGGATCGTTTCCCTACTGCTACCTCTTCATCACGATCGATCCGAGTCTGGTCGATTTCAATATCCATCCCACCAAACGGGAGGTACGCCTTCGCAACAAGGCGGAGATTCACCATCGGGTGGTCCAAATGATCTCCTCTCAGGTCAGACGGCCCATTCCCCGGCTCCAGAAAAAAAAAGAAAGCCCCTCCCCCACGCTCTTTGAAGAGAAAAATGATCATCTTCAAACCCATTCAGCGGTCGGTGAACGCTCATTCGCCTATACGCCGAAGGAACAAATCGATCCTTCCTGGTTCGCCAAAGCACGGGAAGCATTGAAAGAGCCCGCCTTTGAGACGAAGCGAACCGATGAAGAGGCAGATATCTGGACCCTCCAGCAAAGTGATGAGAGCTTCACCTACCTCGGTCAGGCGTTCAACCTCTTTTTAATCGCACAAAAGGGCGACGATCTTTTTCTGGTCGATCAACACGCCGCCCATGAGCGAATCCTGTATGATCAGGTACGAGCAAAACAGCCAATTCAAAACCTGATGATTCCCATCGTCTTCGAGGTGGAGCGGTCGATCGACGAGTACCTGATGTCAAACCTCGACAGCTATCTCAACCTGGGAATCAAGCTCAGGAAGGTCGAAGACCTTGCCTGGGAGCTGCTCGGTGTTCCCGCTCTTTATCGGACGATCGAGCATGAAGTCATCGCCTTTCTGCAGACGATGCAGGGGGAACCGAGCGAGATTGAAAAAGGGCTTTATTCGGTCGTTGCGTGCCATGCTGCGATTAAAGCGGGAGATCGCATCGACTCCACCGCCGCGACGGAGCTCCTGAAAAGCGTCTTTGCCCTTGAAGAGCCGATCTGCCCCCATGGCCGAACCTTCGTCATTCGCTTGAATAAGGATGATTTGATGACCTCGGTCGGTCGAACCTAAAGAGTGACCCGAACGATCGTCGCCCCCTGATCGAAGGCAAGGTAAAACTCATGATCGTCGGGGCCGAAGATATAACTCTCCCCTTCCGCAAGATCAACATGATCATTCCCCACTTGGAGCGTTGCACTCCGGTTCATCACCAGTGTCCGGGCATCACTGTCAAATGACCCCCATTGGAGGGGATCGACGGTGGTGTTCGGTGAGCGGACCGGAAAGGAATAATCGATCGTCTTTCCCTGTTCATTGAGAATCACCATTGAATACATCCCTTCGGTGAGGGTGTTTCCCTTCCCCATCGATAGCGGTCCGACGGTGAACCGTCCCTGTTTATCGCGCTTTACCGAGACGACCCAGCGGGAAGTCTTATCGGGGGTGGAGACTTGCACCTCCAACACGGAATCATCGCTTGTTACTTCAAAGCTCACTGTGAGGATCGAGGCACTCGCTCCTTCAGGGAGAAAGTACAGCGCCGAGAGAGACGATTCGACATTCAGAACGTCGAACTCCTCCCCTTTGCACCCGCCAACACTGAAAACAACGAAGAAGATCAGAAAAAGACAGAACAGTTTATGAGAGACGAGCTTGCTGAGATAAGAATGATCTGACCGGGTTTGCATATGCATTAAGGGCAAAGTCTCGAACCTCCTCTCGACGGAATGCAAAGCGACGCAAGAATGTCTCATGATTGAAATCACGATACTGTTCGGCGAATGTCGTGGTGTTGTTTACATGATCATACGCGAAATAATTGGTTGGCCAAAGCTTGTAGTTGAGATGAATCTGTCGATTGATTTCATTGGCCACTTCCTCGGGTGTGTGATACTCAGCCTCGGTCAACGGTGTGCCGAAGGCGATATGAATTCGACCCTTGAACCCTTTCAAGCCTTTATTCATCGAAATCACATCCTCATACGGACGTTTATCGCTTTGTTTGCGGAGTTGTTCCGCTGCTTTATTCACATCCAGAGGATCGTACTCATAGCTGACCGCTACCGGAACGATGCGCGACAGCTTGATCACTTCACTGAAACTGACGCCTTTCCTTTTCTGGGACAGATGAAGCATCTTGATGATGGCGGGGTTTGTTTCATCGATTCCATCCTTGCTCCTCCCGCTTTTTTGGGCGACCCAGATCGATTGGTTTCGCTCGCTGATCGATTCGACGAAGTATGCGGAAAGGCGTAATGACTCAAGGTATTTCTCCCTCAGCGGAAGGGTACGTTTGACGACGATCCCCCCGTTCAGCTTGAAGAGATCGGTGACAAACTGGTTCGTCAGCAGGTTGTCGCCAATCGCCATCTCCATCAACATTTGATCCGCTTGGGCGAGCGCAAGATCGATCAAGGCGCAATCGAGAATGATGTCGCGGTGGTTGGAGACGTACAAGTATGCTTGATCATTCGCAAGCTTCTCTGTCCCGCTGTGGGTAAATGCCGTTACCGATTTTTCCACGATCTTCGGAAGAAAGAATCCGGCGGTGATCGTGCGTTGAAACTCCTCGTACGTGGTGACGTGGTCAAGCAGGGAGACGATGTGTTTCACCGACTCCTGAAGGGCAAGGCGTTCATCATTCGTCCGCGGCGGATCCAGCATAGCGATAAACTGGGCAATTGCCTTCTCATGAGCTTTGACCCGCTCTACCGCATCCAACACGTCTTGGCCGCGGTAGGGGGCAATATCACGATAGGAATTGATATCCATCTTTTACATCCTTTGGGCCTCGAGCATCGTTTTGAGGTATTGAACTCGAATCCACTCGGAACCGTCCGCCTTGTACTTCTTGGCAAGCTTCCCGCGGAACGCCTCGATATCCTTAAATCCATGCTTCTGCATCCACACTTCAAGATCCCCGAGCATCTTCGCGACACTGTCCACCCCCTCCTTCATGAGGACGGAGCACAGTTGAACCGCTTTCGCACCTGCGAGCAGCAGTTTGACGGCGGTGTCGGCGCTGTGGATTCCCGTAGCGCCGATGAGGTCGTACCGAACCTCTTCACTCATCAAACCGACCCACCTGAGGGTAAGGGCATATTCATCTTTGCTACTGATCATCTGCGCTTGAGTTATCTTCATGTGCTCAATATCGATGTCGGGACTGTAGAAGCGGTTGAACAGAACGACCCCGTCCACCTCCTCTTCATCGAAGCGACGAAGCAGATTCGCCAATGAGGAATAGGCGCACCCGATCTTCAGACTGAGCGGGACATCAATCGACTTCCGGGCGGAGCGGACCAGTTGGAGAAACTCCTTTTCCATCTCCCTGCCCTCTGTTTCAGGATCGGCAGCAACCACATAGTAGTTCAATTCAATCGCATCCGCTCCGAGATCGATGAAGCGTTTTGCATATTCCAGCCATGTTCCATCCCGGTAGCAGTTGATCGAAGCGATGACCGGGATGGCAAGGCTCTTCTTGGCTCCTTCAAGCAAGCCCAGGTATGCATCGATCTGTTGTTCCATCGAGGTGGCTTTCACGAACTCATAGCCATCGGTATGGCCAAGGTAGCTTTCGGCATTTTTGAGGGCGGTCATACCGTCAAGCTCGATCTGCTCTTCGAAGATCGATTTCAGGACAACGGCGCCAAGGCCGGCATCTTCCAATCGTTTCAGGGAATCCAGTGATGCGGTCAACGGGCCTGAAGCTGCTACGAAGGGGTTCCTGATCGGTAATCCAAGGTAAGTACTGGACAAATCTGCCATCGGGTATCTTCTCCTCAATCCAAAGGTATTCATCAAACCAAGACGGGGCAAGTATACCATACCTGCCCCGATTCCTCTACCCGGTTTCGCTCAGAGCACGTATGGAATTCGGTAGTTTGCCGATTGATAGACGACGAATGTTTCGACTTCCAGAACCTCGCTCATCTTGGAAAGCTCCTCTTTGAAAAAATCGAGCAGACTCAGATCCTCTTCTTCGCTGAGAACCAGTTGGACGATAAGATCGTAACGCCCCGTCACCACAACGGAAGAGATGACACCGCGCAACGTGCAAAACTCCTTTGCTTTTCGTTCCAGATCGAGCGTTGACAGTTTCACTCCCATGAAGACGACTTGGAGACCGGGAATCATTTCGGAGCGGATCAGACCGGAGATCTGGAGGACTTCTTCATCAATCAGCTTGTTGACGCGCGAACGGACGGTGTTCTCGGTGATGCTCAACTCATCGGCGATTGCACTGAAGGGCTTCCGTCCGTCGATGAGTTGCCGAAGAATCGCTTTGTTCGTCTCATCCATTTTTATTTTCATAAGCTTATCCATGACGCGTCTCAAACTCACGCATAAATTGGGCGAGCGCTTCAACGGCGGCAGGCTCGAGCGAGTTGTACAGGCTTGCCCGCAGTCCGCCCACCGAACGGTGTCCTTTCAGGCCGAGCATCCCCTCTTTCTTCGATTCCTTGATGAACAGCTCCTCCAATTCCTCGCCGGGAAGGCGGAACACCACGTTCATCGTCGAGCGATAGCTCGGGTCGACGGGGCTGCGATAGAAGGAAGAGGAGTCGATCACATCATAGATGAGGCTGCTCTTTGTTTCAGCCCGCTTGGCCATTCCCTCGATTCCGCCGTGGCTCTCGATCCATTTAAGTACAAGGTTCACCACCCAGATGGCGAAGACCGGCGGGGTATTCGCCAGCCCCTTGTTCTTTCCATGGAGAGCGTAATCAAGATAGGACGGAAGATTGGGATTCTGCTTTTCCAGGAGTTCTTTCTTATAGAGCACGAAGGCGGCTCCGGCCGGACCAAGGTTCTTTTGAACTCCGCCGAAAATCATTCCAAATTGATTAACGTCGAAAGGACGGCTGAAGATGTCGCTGGACATATCGGCAATCAGGGGAACCGAATCGGTTTTGGGAAACTCTTTATATTCAATACCCCCGATCGTCTCGTTGGAACAAAGATAGAGATAGCTCAAACTCGGATCGACCCTAAGAGTCTCCATCTTCGGAAGAGTCGTATAGCCGCTCTCTTTCCCGTCCCACACGACATCGATATCTCCAAGTTTCTTTGCGTCGATCAGCGCTTTTTCCGACCACGATCCGCTGTTGATATACCCCGCCTTTCCACCCTGAGGCAGAAAGTTTATCGGTACCATGGAGAATTGCAGGGTGGCTCCCCCTCCGAGAAAGTAGAAATCGAACTCATCACCCGCCCCGATGAGGCGTTTGAAGAGCGCGAGCGTTTCATCGTACATCTCTTCAAACATCCCGCCGCGGTGACTGGTTTCAATCATCGAAAGTCCGTTGCCCTTGTAGTCGACCAACTCCTCCTGTACCTGCTTCAGCACCTCAAGCGGCAATACACTCGGGCCGGCAAAAAAGTTTTTCTTGCGCTCCATCAGATAATTCCTCCTTCCAGCAGTTCTTTGATGATATTGAATGTTTCCTGACCGATTCGTCCCAGATTCTCCACGCTGTTCGCCCCGACATGAGGAGTGAAGGTAACCCGCTCGCAATCAAGAAGCGGATAATCGCCCGCCGGGGGATCGGTTGGGTAGACATCGGTGCAGTACCAGGATACCGAACCGCCTTTCAAGGCTTTGGCCATATAGTCGGCATCCACGCAGAGCGCCCGTCCGGTGTTGATGACCACCGGCTTTTTCTTGCAGTGGCTGAGCAGCTCTTCGTTGACAAGGTTCGTCGTTTCATTGGTCAGCGGAAGGTGCAGAGAGATATAATCGGCGTTCTCAACCGCGATTTCGGCACTCGGAAGCATCTTTGCAAACTGATGGGTAGTTACATACTTATCATATGCAACGACGTTCATTCCGAATGCCTGAGCCCGCTCGGCAACTTTGCAGGCGATATTCCCCATACCGAGGAGGCAGAGGGTTTTCCCGTACAGCTCGGTGCGTTTGAGATTCTTCAGCCAATTACCCCCTTTCATTCCCTGATGGTATTCGATCAGGTTGCAGGGAACACTGATCATCAACGCCATCGTCAATTCGGCTACGGCGATCGAGGAGGAGGTTGGAGTATTTCGTACCACGATGCCTTTGCTGAGCGCATATTCGGTGTCGATGTTGTCCACACCCACTCCGCCGCGGATAATCACCTTCAGGTTCGGGGCTCCGTCGATGTACTCTTTGGTACATTTCGTTTTCGAGCGGACCAGAACGACATTCGCTTCGGAAAGACGATTGTGGTCGGTGGTGACTTCTCCAAAAACGGAGAGCCTGCCGGGCAGGGAAGCATCGAAGGCGTCTGCGACAAGTATCAACATAAGAAACACTCCTTACAGGATATTTCCGGCACGATCCGGATTGGATGCCATTCTAGCGCATTTTGGGAATTTGTTCCAAGCCTTTAGAGAAATATTTATTGATTTACCGTAAAATTATATGGTATTTTTGTTATTTGCCTAACTAATTGCGGTATAAAATGAATAAACCGGCAACTTTTAAAGCTGCCGGCGGTAACACCAACTTGGTATCAGTAGCCTTTGGAGCTGTATTGCTTCCGGGCTTTTTTCATCTGCTTGCGAGCAAGTGCTTTCTTTTTCCTGTTCAGGAGGGTGGAGGGCTTTTCAAAGTATTCACGACGTTTGTATTCGCGAATGATCCCCTCTTTCTCGACCATGCGCTTAAATCGCTTGATTGATTTTTCGAGCGGCTCGTTTTCGTCTACTCGGACGTATGCCATGTTTTCGTATCACCACCTTTCCCGATTACTGGGTTCGTCTTATGGATGAAGATTGCAATAAAACCGCTCATCGTGTCAAGGAGCAAAGGAATCACCGGATATCGGAACTGAACCTCACCACCATGTGAACCATCGCTTCCTTGCCGCTTTGATTGGAAATCGAATGTTCGATGTCGGCGTGGTACATCAGGAAGTCTCCCGGTTTGAGGTGAGCGGAGTTCTCCCCTGCCCGGACATCGACCGAGCCTTTGACGACCGTCAGATACTCCTGGCTACCGGCGACATGAGGCTCGCTTGCAAGGGTCGAGTTCGGTTCGAAGGTAAGGAGATACATCTCCAGATCTTCCACGGAAGACAGGGGGCTGAGGATTTTGATCGTGATCCCGTCCTTCCGCTTCTCGAGCTTCGATCCGTCATCGGAAGCGGGATTGAGCGAAAACACCCTTGTCGGTTCATCAACTCCTTCCAAAAGGTCGTTCAATTCGACATTCAGCCCTTTGGCGATCTTCCATACCGTGGCAACGGTGGGATTCACCTTGTCGCTTTCGATTTGACTGAGCATCGCTTTGGAGACACCGCTTCGCTCACTCAAGACATTGAGGGTAAGCTTGCGAGCCGTTCGAATTCGCTGAATGTTTTTACCGATCATCGGAGGGGTTTGCATCGGGAACTCCTTATAAAGTTTGACATACTAAACCCTGTTCAATATACTGAACCTGCTTACAGATTGTAAAAGCACGCTCCGTTCCTGTCAAGAAACAAGCGGAAGCGAGGAGAAATGAAGCGCATATTGATCATCGGTGCACTCGGTCAGCTCGGCAGTGAAATCGCTCTCGAATGTCGCCGTCGCTATGGAACCGACAACGTCGTATTGGCTGATATCAGGAGCGACGTGAATCGCCCTCTGATCGAAGATGGTCCGTTTTATCTTCTTGATGCCCGCGACGGGAAACGGATCGACGAGGTCGTTCGCACCCACCGGATCGATACGATCTACCATTTGGCAGCCCTGCTCTCCGCCCGTGCCGAACAGGACCCCATGGAAGCGTGGAATCTCAATATCAACGGCCTGATCGCCGTGCTGGAGGTCGCCCGACAGAAGTCGTGCGCCGTCTTTGTTCCCTCTTCGATCGGCGCGTTCGGGCCGACGACCCCTAAAAAATTCACCCCTCAGGATACAATTCAACGCCCTACTTCGATCTACGGTGTCACCAAGGTGACCGGGGAGCTGCTCTGCGACTATTACCACCACCGCTGGGATGTCGATACCCGGGGAATCCGCTTTCCGGGGATCATCAGCAGCTTGACGCCCCCGGGAGGCGGAACCACCGATTATGCGGTGGAGATCTACTACGAAGCGATCCGGAATCAACACTATACCTGCTTCCTCCGCGGGGATACCTACCTCGATATGATCTACATGCCGGATGCCGTGGAAGCTGCAATCAAGATCATGGAGGCGGATCCGGCGAGGCTTCGCCACCGGAATGCGTTCAATATCGCCGCGATGAGCTTCTGTCCCGAGGAGCAGGCGGCGTATATCCGTACCCACATTCCAACCTTCACGATCAGCTATGCGATTGATCCGGTTCGCCAGGCGATCGCCGATTCCTGGCCGGATTATATGGAAGACTATGCGGCTCGGGTCGAATGGGATTTCAAACCCCGCTACACCCTCGCCTCGATGACGGAAGACATGATCGGGAAAATAAGGGAACGGGAGGGACTATGAACAGCCGATTGGAACGGGAACTGACCGAATTTCTCACTTCATTGAAGGAAGAAGGGCTCTATAAGGAGGAGCGGATCATCGAAGGCTCCCAAGGCAGGGAGATCCTTGTCGGCGGCAAAACGGTTCTAAACTTCTGTGCAAACAACTACCTTGGCCTCAGCGATGACAAACGAGTCATCCGAGCGGCAGCGGACGCGATGGAGACCTTCGGCTTCGGCCTTTCGTCGGTCCGATTCATCTGCGGAACCCAAACGCTCCACAAGCAGCTTGAACAAGCGATTTCATCGTTTCTTCGAACCGAGGACACGATCCTCTTTTCATCTTGCTACGATGCGAACGCCGCGCTGTTTGAACCGCTTCTGGGGGAAGAGGATGCCGTCATCAGCGATGAATTGAACCACGCCTCAATCATCGACGGAATCCGGCTTTCAAAAGCCGGGCGCTTCCGCTACAAGCACAGCGATATGAACGCCCTCGAACAGGCCCTCAAAGCGAGCGCTTCCGCTCGCCGCCGGTTGATCATTACCGACGGGGTCTTTTCAATGGATGGCGATGTTGCAAAGTTGAAGGAGATCTGCGCCCTGGCGGAGACTTACGACGCTCTTGTCGCAGTCGATGACAGCCATGCAACCGGATATCTCGGCGAAACAGGCCGGGGAAGCGTTGAATTATGCGGTGTTGAAGGAAGGGTCGATCTGATCACCACGACGTTCGGCAAAGCGTGCGGCGGGGCCAGCGGCGGATGCATCAGCGGACGAAAGCCGCTCATCGACCTGTATCGCCAGCGGGCCCGCCCCTATCTCTTCTCCAACACTCTGGCTCCGGCGATCTGCGGAGGAACGCTGAAGGTGCTCTCCATTCTCCAGGAAGATCACTCCTTGCGCAAGCGAACTCTGGCAAACGCCGATCACTTCAGGAACTTGCTGAAAACGGCGGGGTTCGATCTGATCGACGCGACTACGGCAATTGTTGCCGTTATGGTGTATGAAGAGGCGAAAGCCGTTGAATTTGCCGAGAAGCTGCTGAATGAAGGAATCTATGTGATCGGCTTTTCCTATCCGGTAGTTCCCAAGGGAAAAGCACGCATCCGCGTTCAACTGTCGGCATCCCATACGACCGAGGATATCGAACGAGCCGCGAAGGCATTTATCTCGGTGGGAAAAACGATAGGGATCATCACAGAGCTTTAGTCGGCTTCACATCCACGATGTTCAGCTGCAGCGTCTCATTTCCCATCCAGTAGTTTCGGGCAAGTCGAAAGAGGATGTCCAGCACACTGCCCCGATCGAACACCTTTCCAACAAGCGGAGCGGCGAACCAATAGACCGCCGGCCAGCGGTAGTGACCGTATCCTATCGTCAACTTGACGTGGCGGTCCCCGCCTTGGCTGTTGTTCAGATAGCCGATCTCTTCGACGACCGCTCCCTGGATTTCAAATACGAGGGGTCGATTCCCTTCTCCGTACGGCTCGAAGAATTCTACCAACCGGATCAACTCGGGGTGCATCTCCTCTTCGCTGATCGTTGCATCGATGAAATACTCTTTCACTCGTTCCTCGGGACAATCGATCGTATCCACATATTCGTGGAGCGCCTTCATCAATTCTTCAAGCCGGTCCGATTCCATCGTGAATCCCGAGGCGTTTGCATGTCCGCCATAGTAGAGGAAATAGGAACCTTGCCGATCGAAATGCTCCAGAAAGTTTCGGGTATGGATCGTCGAGTCATTGGCGCGCATCGAACCCTTTATCCGTCCGCTACGGCTCGAGGAAAGCACCAGAGCGGGAGCATTGTACGCTTTCACCAAGCGCGAAGCGAGGGAACTGGCGACGCCCATCTCGATCTGTTCATCCTGAAGGATGACCATCTTGGAGCCGGTCCGCTCAAAGCTCTCCTGAGCTTTTCCCCGGACGACGTTCCAGATCTCATCGCTGAGGCGTTTGCGCTCCGTATTCATCGCAAGCACCTCGCTCGTCAGCCGTTCAATCTCGTTCGGGTCGGTGCTGAGCAGCATCTCCAAGGCGACCGCCGGAGTTCCCAGCCGGCCGGTGGAGTTGATCGGCGGGGCGATCCGCCAGGAGATCTCCGTCGATGAAATCCGTCTGTTCAAAAGCCCCAGGGAAGCAAGAAAGGGAACCAGGCTTGGTCGAGGAGCGGTGGACAGGACTTTGAGACCCCGTCTTACCATCAGGAGGTTTTCATTTTTAAGCTCCATCAGGTCGGCGACCGTCCCGATGGCAACCAGATCCAAGAGTCGTTCATACTCGTTGTCCAATGCAGGGTGCTTCTTCAGCACATAGGCGATGAAAAGGGAGTAGAGCGTAGTAAGCTCATCCCTTCCCCCCTTGACGTAGCGAGCCGCCCGACTCAGCTGGGTCAGAGCGAAGAGGCCCCGGTTTCTTACCGCCGGAAGCACCTTTTCCAGCTCGTTTCGCAGATCAAGCAGGTGGATATCGACGCTTTTACCAAACGCTTTGCTCAATTGAGCGTGTTCAACGGCGGCATCCAGAACTAGAATCGGCACGTTGCAGGAGAGAAACGCGAGGGCTTTGCTCCGTTCGGTTTTCAGTACCCCGGGATTGATCTCCTCGATGATTCGATCGGTGACCAGCAGGTTGTTCACCTTCATCGCCTGGATGATCACTGTGTCGTTCCCCGGCTGGGCGTGGAGTAGAATGAGTTCTTGGCGATACAGATCCGTCCGGGCGAACCTCAGCGCCCAGATCGTTTTGGCGGCGACACCGACTCCGGCCAGATGGACGAAGGGATACTCCGATCCGCTCATCTTCGGATTGATGATCGCAAGAGCCGGGGGAAGCTCCTCCCCCTCGATGTGGTGATCGAGGACGATGACATCGATGCCGAGAGAGTTCGCCAGGACGATCTCCTCGATATTGCTGATTCCGCAGTCCACCGTGATCAGAAGGGTAACGCCATCGGCCGCCGCCTGTTCGACGCCGCTTTGAAGCAGTCCATAGGGCTCATCCCCTGTTGGCAGTGAATAGGAAACATCAACGTTCAATCTTCTCAGCTCTTCAACAAGCAGGGCGGTTGCGGTAATTCCGTCGACATCCCGATCACCGAAGATTCTCACCTTCTCCTCTTCCTGCACTGCGTCAAGAATCCGATCTACCACATCCTCCATCTCGTCGAAGAGAAAGGGGTTGTGCAAATAGGAAAGCTCCTGTTCCAGGAAATACTTCACATCATCCGCTTCGGTGATTCCACGGCGACTTAAGATCGTCGCCTGAAGGGTGCTGAATTGATATTCTTCCAGAAGGCGCTTTATCGCCTCACTTTCAACAGGTTCCTTCACCCACACTCTATCATCCATCGTCATTTCCTCATTACGTGTTACAAAAGACCGCTCTGCAGCGTCTTCAGCGGTCTCTGGGCCAGCAGCTTGGCGTATGAAAGGGCATAGCCTTTGATTCTGGCGGTAGCCGTCTCGCTGAGCGGAACGTTCAGGCTTTCCCCATATTCGAGGGTAGAAGTCAGCTTCACATAGCGGCGAGCGCCCGGAGGCAACGAAAGATCGGCGCTTCCGCACTCCGAACAGCAGGGACTGAGCAGGTCGGTGGTGAACCGAAGCGTTTCATCATCCCGGTATTTCCTGGAGCATACCGGACACGCTTCATAATCGGCGTGCACCCCGAGAATCCGGGCAAGGCGCAGAACGAATTGGATCAGCACCCGATCGGCAATACCGCTCTGTAAGAGTCTCAAGCCCTGGCTTAACAGTTCATATTCGAGTTCGCTTTCTCCTCCATGGGTTTTCATGATCAATTCCGCCATAAAAAGTCCCCGATAGGTCAGCGTGATCTCCGAGCGCAGATGTTCGTTGCTCTCAATGATCGCCACATCTTTGAGCGTATAGTGATCGCGAATCGGATTATAGTACAGATAGACGGTAGCGTTGGCAAAGACATTTGCTTTTGGCGCCCGCATCGATTTGGCCGATCCGTAGCTTATTGCTTCGATCAATCCGAAATCAACGCTCAACAACGTCAATCTTCGGTTCATCTGACTTTGTTTTTGGCTGTGCACCACGATTGCCCGGGAGGAAACATTGCGCTCCATGTCATCAGGGTAAAGAGCGGGAAAGAAAAAATCAACCAGTTGGAAGATGGGCATTCATCTGGTATACTGCGAATCATGAAACGATTGATTGGCGTAACAACACTCCTCCTGCTTTCTTTCGCTCTTTTTTCTCTCTCAGTAGTCCCGTTGGAGATTGAGCAGCCCTATGACAGCATCGAGTCGCTTTACTACGCAAACTTCGGTCCGTCGCTTGCCCAAAACCAAGAGGATTGGGTCGCCAAGACCCGCATCCAGCTCTTGACGGTAGGACCCGGGGAGGATCTCTATGCGTGGTTCGGCCACACCGCCTTGATCGTGACCCAAACCAACGGTCGAAAGATCATGTATGACTGGGGAATCTTCGATGACACGAAAGAAGGGTTCTATCGGGACTTTGCCTTTGGAAAGATGTACTATCGAGTGAGCGTCAGTGATGCTCTCTGGCGGATCGAGGATTCGATCGCCGAAGGAAGAGATGTTCGGATCGTCGACCTGAACCTCGATCCAAGCGCTCAATTCGCATTGATCGATTTTCTGTACCATGAGATCGGCCCCACCGGGCGAACGTATCTGTATCATTTCTATGATGACAACTGTGCGACCCGCGTCCGTGACATTCTGGACAAAGCAACCGGTGGACAATTCAAAGCATGGGCTAAAAGCCGGGAGGGCACATCACTGAGAAGTACCGCTCTTCCTTACATGGCTCATGATCCCCTTCTCGGGCTCGGACTGAACCTCCTGCAAAGCTGGCGGATCGACAAACCGACGACGCTGTGGGATGAGATGTATCTCCCCGAGACACTCCATCAGGCGGTTCTCGATTTTACATTGGCTGACGGTCAGCATTTCGGCATCAACAATACGGTCTTGAATGAAGGCTCGCTTTCTCCTCCAAAACACGATTTCCTTACGATCGACGCCCTCTTTTTCGTCGGCCTGATCACCTCGATGGTTCTGATCATCCTCGGCTTGTACCTTCCCCGCTTCACCTCGCTGCTCTATGGACTACTCTTTATCGCCCTTGCTCTGGTGGGTACCCTGCTCTTCGTGTTGATGGTTGGAACCAACATGAACGTGACCTATTGGAACTTGAACATCCTGTTCATCAACCCTCTTCTCTTCTGCGTCGCGTTCCGTCCCAAAAAACAGGGCAAGGTTCTCCTCTTCGGTCTCGGGTCGATGATCGTCCTGCTTGCGTTGGAGCTTTTAAACGCTCCGTTCCATCAGGATTCGACCCTTCTCATCGCGCTTCTGCTGCCGATCTATCTTTCACGGGCGGCCTTTCAGGGAAGAACCGAAATCAAACAGTAAGAGATCCTCAAGATTGTGACGTTTTGCGGCCAAGCGTGCCGGAAATCCGCCCTTCTGCGCATTAAAAAATTCAGCGCGTTCCTGATAGTGGGCCGAGATGTCGACCAGCTCCAGCTCCAACAGATACATCCGGTCAAAGTACGGCGACCAGGCGCGGTATGATTCATGTTCGACCGCCTTTCGTTGAAGAAGGGCAAGCTCATCGTCGAGGGTTTTGTAAAGAACGCTTGCTTCATCTACGGAAGCAGCTGCATCCCATCGACCGATCACTTCTTCCACTCTGTCGGTATCCACTTGATTATCAATGATGCGAACGAGCGCCTTGGCGTAGCCGAGGCGCTGTTCGATCAGTGAATAGCACGCTTCTTTAGCCGCTTCCGCTTCCCACAGATAGCGATGAAGGCGCCGGACGTTGTTGTGATCGGTAACAACGACGGCAAAAATCAGAAGAAGAAGGATGACGACCGTTGAGACGATGAGGGATTTCAGATCGGGAAAAAATCTTTTAGCCTTTGACAATCTTCGTCCCTTTGTCCCGATAGAGCGCTCCGTGGATGTTTGCCGGGTCGGTGATCAAGCCCGTGTTGTTCGTAACTTCGACGAAATCAACGATTGCCTCGACTTTCGGAAGCATCGATCCGGGGGCGAAGTGTCCTTCTTTGATATACTGTTTCGCCTCGGTGGAGGTTATCAGGTCCAAGCTCTTTTGCGTGGGCTTGCCCCAGTTGAGAAACACTTTTTCCACCGCCGTGGAGATGACAAACAGATCGGCGTTCAGTTCCTTGGCCAGCAGGGCTGCTGCAAGATCCTTGTCGATGACCGCTTCCTTCCCTCGGAGCATTCCGTCTTCATCCCTGATCACCGGAATCCCTCCACCCCCCGCAGCGATGACGATCGAGCCGTTTTCCAAAAGGGAACGGATCGAATCCAGCTCGACGATCCGTTTGGGCTTGGGCGAAGGAACCACCCGGCGATAGCCGCGTCCGGCATCTTCGACTACGTTCCATCCATCCTTGGTTTTCCGCTCTTCAGCTTCATTTCGGGTCAGGAAGGAACCGATCGGTTTGGTGGGATTGTAAAAGGACGGATCATTCGCATCGACCTCGACCTGCGTTACCACCGTCACGACCGGGCAGGTCACTCCCAGCTCGGTAAGCTCATTGTGCAGAGCCATTTGAAGCTGATAGCCGATCGCTCCCTGCGTGTCCGCCACGCAGCTGTCAAGCGGCACCTGGTGCAGAACATCTTTGGCGATATCGCTTCGAAGCAGGACGTATCCGACTTGAGGACCGTTGCCGTGGGCGATGAGCACCCGGTGACCGGCTTGGATCAGACGGGCGATATGGCTGGCGGTTTTTCGGGCCGCTTCATATTGGCTTTGAACCGTAACATGCTTTGGATCCTCGATCAGCGAGTTTCCCCCGATGGCGATGACGATGAGTTTGCTTTCCATGGTTGTTTCCTTATGTGCAGGTATTCTATCACAAGATACCCCTTCGTGGGGATGTGTATTTGACCATTACCATAACTTTGTATAGACTCAGCGCAAGTGAGGAACGCAATGGAAACGTGGACAAAGAAGGATCTTTTCTTGTTTTCCCTGTATATCACGGGAATGGTGCTGGTAAATACGGTCGGCAGCAAAATCATCAGCCTTTTCGGTGTCCGGGTTTCCGTTGGAATTTTTTTCATGCCGGTGCTCTTTCTGATCACCGACATCGTCGGAGAAGTGCGCGGACGGAAGCAGGTTACACATTTCGTCCGCTTCAGCACGATCATGCTTGCACTCATGCTTGTTGTCACGGCGATCTTCGTTTCGGTAAAGCCCCACCCAACCTGGGATTTACAGCAACCATACCAACAGGTTTTTGGAATGAGTATGAGAATGAGTCTGGCAAGCCTGATCAGTTTCGGAATCGGCCAGTATGTTGACGTTGTGATTTTTATGACCCTTAAGGAGCTTACAAAGAACAAGATGCTTTGGCTGAGAAACAACGTCGGAACAATCACCAGCCAGTTCATCGATACGGTAATCTTCATGTTCATCGCCTTTTACAAGCTTACCCCCACCTTCACGGTGAGCTATCTCTTTTCCCTTATCATCCCCTACTGGCTCTTCAAGGTGGTTTTCGCCCTCATTGATACCCCGTTCTGTTACCTTGGCGTGAAGTGGCTGTCCAAGGAGTAGCCGTACCTTTCCTTTACGGGAAAGTTTGAGTACCTTTGATGCAGGCGGGCAACTCGGTTCGCCGCATGATCATTTGGAGGCGCCATGAGCGAACAGGAACTGATGCCGATCGAGCAACTGCTTCCCAACAACTTGTTTATTCTACCGGTAAGCGGAAACCCCGTGTTTCCCGGCTTATTCACGCCGTTGATGATTACCGATAAAAGCGATGTCGAAATCGTCAACCAGGCGGTAAAGCATGGTGGATTTTTAGGGTTACTGTTAGTCAAAGAGGACGTTGAAACGGAAACGGTCGGAGCGGAAGATCTCTATACGGTGGGAACGGTAGCCAAGATTGTTAAAAAAATTAAACTCCCCGATGGGGGAATGAGCATATTCATCTCGACCCTCAAACGATTTGAAATCAAGCAGTTTTATCCCGGCGGCAAATACATCATCGCCGAAGTCACCTATCTCGAAGATATCGAAGACGACCGCGAGGAGCTCAGAGCATGGACGCGCCTGTTGCTCAACGAGATGAAGAGCCTGACGAAGAACAACCAGCTCATCAGCGAAGAGATGCGGTTGAACATGGTCAACATCGATCATCCGGGCAAACTTGCCGACTTCATTGCATCGATTCTCAATGTCGACCGCACCGATCAGCAGGATATTCTTGAAACGCTCGTAGTGCGGAGCCGCATCGAAAAAGTGCTGGTCTTTATCAAAAACGAACAGAATATCGCCCAGGTCCAGGCGAAGATCCAGGCTCGGGTAAACAAGAAGCTTGAAAAGAACCAGCGCGATTACTTTCTCCGTGAGGAGCTTAAGTCGATTCAGCAGGAGCTTGGTCTTACCACCAACCCCAAAGCCGAATTGATCGAACGGCTTACGAAAAAGTTCAAATCGCTCCCGTTGAACGAAGAAGCCCGGGAAACGGTGGAACGGGAGTTGAGTCGCCTTGAGATGATGGAGAGTACCTCCCCGGAGTATTCACTCACCCGCACCTACCTCGAGATCATCAGCGACCTGCCTTGGAAAGATCCCAAACCGGAGACCTTTTCAATCGACAGCGCCCGAAGGATCTTGGAAAAGGACCACTACGGGATGAAGGATGTCAAAGACCGAATCCTTGAGTTTCTTGCGGTTCGAAAGAAAAAACAGGACACCAAAGGCTCGATCATCTGTCTGGTCGGTCCGCCGGGAGTCGGAAAAACGAGCGTCGGAGTTTCAATCGCCCGGGCGCTGAAGAAAGAGTATTTCCGGTTCTCCGTCGGAGGGATGAACGACGAGAGCGAGATCAAGGGCCACCGTCGGACGTATATCGGTGCGATGCCCGGGAAGATCGTGCAGGGCCTGAGGATCACCAAGAGCAAGAATCCGGTGTTTCTGATCGATGAAATCGACAAGATGGGCATCTCCTATCAGGGAGATCCTGCAAGCGCTCTTCTGGAAGTGCTCGACCCCGAGCAGAACAGCGCCTTCAGGGACACCTACTTGGATATTCCCTTTGATGTAAGCCAGGTGCTCTTCATCGTCACCGCGAACACCCTCGAAACGATTCCCCGCCCCCTCCTGGATCGGATGGAGGTGATCCGCCTCAGCGGCTACACCAGCGATGAGAAGCTCGCGATCGGCCGGAAATACCTCGTTCCCAAGTCGTTGGAAAAACACGGCCTGAACAAGCAGGAGATCAAATACACATCCCCGATCCTCCGAAAAATCGCCGATGAGTACGCTCGGGAAGCGGGGGTGAGAAACTTCGAGAAATCCCTTGATAAGATCAATCGGAAAGTAGCCCTGAAACTGGTGGAGCAACCCGATCTGGACACTCCGGTCGTGATCAGACAGGAGGATCTGGTCGAATACCTTGGGCAGCCGGTTTTTGTCGAAGACGAGATCCTCAAAGCGGACAAGATAGGAATGGCGCTCGGTCTGGCATGGACGAGCATGGGTGGAGACACGTTGATCATCGAAGCGCAGAACACCCCCGGAAAAGGTGAAGTGAAACTCACCGGTCAGCTCGGGGACGTGATGCAGGAATCGGTTTCCATCGCCCACACGTACATCAAAGCCCATGCCGATCGATTCCGGATCGATCCCCTCTGGTTCGACCACAACAACGTCCACCTCCACGTACCCGAAGGGGCGACCCCCAAGGATGGACCGTCGGCGGGAATCACGATGACCGTAGCACTGTACTCGTTGATCACCAACCAAGTGATGGCTCCGAATCTGGCGATGACCGGCGAGCTCACCCTGAAAGGGAAAGTCATGCCGATCGGGGGATTGAAAGAGAAGATTCTGGCCGCCAAGCGGAACAAGATCAAGGAGATCATCATTCCGCAATTCAACAAGCGGGATCTGGATGAACTGGAAGATGAGGTGAAGAAAGGGGTGGTGTTCCACAGCGTCGCCACGATCGAAGAGGTCCTCCGCCTTGCCTTCCCCGAGGATGCGAAGCGAAAGCTCAAACCGTTCCATCCTTCCCAAGAGACTTCTCAATCCCAAGCCAAGGAGGTCGTCTCAATCGCCGAAGCTGTAGCCAGGGCGGTGAAGGAAGCCCTCTCTTGAGCGTCGAACTTCTGAGCCCGGCCGGGAATCTCGAAAAGCTGCGCCTTGCCTTGGAGTATGGAGCCGATGCGGCGTATCTGGGTTTTTCTCCCTTTTCACTGAGAACCAACGCTGGCAACTTCACCGACGCTGACCTTGACGAGGTCAGCGCCCTGAAGGAAAGAACGGGGAAAAAGCTGTACTGCACGGTGAACATGCTATTTGACCAAAATCGGTTGGCATTGTTGGAAGACCAGCTGCCAAAGATGAAAGCGTGGCCGTTCGACGGGTTCATCATCAGCGACATGGGGATCGTTTCCCTGCTCCGCAAGCATCTTGGTGAAGATGTTGAACTGCATCTTTCCACGCAGGCTTCCTGTACCAACAGCGAAAGCGCCAGGTTCTACCGTCAAGCGGGATTCAAGCGGATCATTCTCGGGCGGGAAGCTACCCTCGATGACATCAAGGCGATCAAGGATAAAAACCCCGACTTGGAGGTGGAGGTCTTTGTTCATGGGGCGATGTGCATGGCGTACAGCGGCCGTTGCCTGCTCAGCGCCCATCTGGCCGGTCGAAGCGGTAATCACGGGGATTGCTCCCATTCCTGTCGATGGAACTACCGCATTGCGCTGGAGGAAAAAGAACGGGAAGGAATATACTATCCGATCGAAGAATATGAGGATTACACGACGATTCTCTCCTCCAAGGACCTGTGCATGATCGATCATCTCGATGAGCTCATCGAAGCGGGGGTCTCCTCCCTGAAGATCGAAGGGCGGATGAAGAGTTCCTACTACGTCGCCGTGGTAACCCGGGCATACCGGAAAGCTCTGGACAAGGATCCCCACTGGAAAGATTACCGGGAAGATCTCATCGATGTTTCGCACCGCGAATACTCAACCGGTTTTTTCTTCGGATCCGGTCCGATCGATCCGACAAAAGGATCGATGATTACCAAAAAAGACTATCAACAACGCACTCTGTTCTGTGGATTCATTCGTGAACAAAAAGCGGACAACCTCTACCGCTTGGAGCTGAAGAACTCAATCCGAACGGAGCACATCCTTGAGATCATCGCCCCCGATCTTCCCAACTTCGCCTTGGATGATTTCATCCTGTTCGACGAAGAAATGAAGAAGATTCCCCAAGGGGATCACAACAAACCGTGCTACCTTAGGACCGATGTTGCACTGAGCGACGGGTACATTATTCGTCGATCGCTGGAGGTGAAGCCGGAAACTCCAAGAAAAACGATGGGATTTGACGGAAAATCCTCTTAAAAACACGCAAATCCCGCATATTTTAACGTTATTCGTATGTTTTGTGTTTGCGTTGGCATTAAATCGTGGTAAAATAACGCAACATAGCAAAAGGAGTTTTCTATGACAATCCACGAACAAATCGTTGCGCAGTATGAAGCCTATTTGGAAGAGAATCGAAAGTTCACCGAAAAAGGCGTGAAAGCTGCGGCAGCACGCGCCCGCAAAGCCCTTGCCGAGCTCGGCAAGCTTGCCAAGGATCGCCGCAAGGAAATCCAAGAGGAGAAAAACGCATAATGAGTGAGAGGCGCCTATCCGGCGCCTCACTCATTTAGACAAGAGTCTTCAACAAGGCGATGTGTTGTTCACTCTTCTGAAGTTTTTCTTCAAACTCGACGCGCTTGGCCTGTTCCTTTGCTATCGCTTCTTCCTTGGCGTTCCGTAGAAATCCTTCGTTGGCGAGCTTCTTGAGCGTCCCTTCGAGATTCTTTTTCGTCTTTTCAATCTCCCCTTCCAATTTTGAGATCTCTTTCTCAACGTCGATCGCATCGCTTACGAAGACGAAGCTTTGGTAGCCGTTGCCGGCAACGGGAAGAGCACCATGAATCTCGACTTCCCGGTCAACTTCAACGCTCAGCGCATTGGTGAAGAGGGACAGCAGTCGCTCATGAGCTTTGAAGAACGAGGCACCGATGAATGAATCATCGCTTTGGATCGCAACCCGCACTTTTCGATCAAGAGGAATCTGCAGTTCACTCCGCACCGCCCTGATCGAGGTAACCGCTTCCTGGAGGCGGGTAAAGACCGTATGCTCTTCAGGAAAGACCAACGATTCGTCATACTCGGGATACGGATGGTTGATCAGCAAGCCCTTCTTGTTCGGCAGCTTCGAGTAGATCTCCTCGGTGATGAAGGAAAGATAGGGATGCATCAACGCCATTGAACGCTCGAGGAGGTCCAACAGAAGGGAGATCTGCCGATTTTTAGGCTCCTCCTCTTTGGAGTACATCCCCTCTTTCGCCGCTTCCAGATACCAGTCACAGAAGTCGTTCCAGAAGAAGTCGTAGACAGCCTGACTGCCCTCATTGAACTTGAAGAGGTTCATCGCCGCATGGACTTTCCGGACCGTTTGGTTGAAACGGTGATAGATCCACTTGTCGATCGTGTTGAGCTTGATCTCCTCGATGTTCTGCAGAGTGACGCCTCCGATGTTCAAAAGAACGAATCGGGCGGCGTTCCAGACCTTGTTGGCAAAGCGACTGCCAAGACGGAACGTATCCATGTCGATGAGGATGTCCTGGCCTTGCGTCGCCATGTAGGAAAGGGTGAAATTCATCGCATCGGCGCCGTATTGATCGATGACCTCCAAGGGATCGATCCCGTTGCCGAGCGATTTGCTCATCTTTCGTCCTTGCTTGTCGCGAACCAGACCGGTGATGTAGATGTCTTTGAAGGGGACCTCATCAAGGAATTCCAAGCTCGCCATGATCATCCTTGCCACCCAGAAGAAGATGATGTCGTACCCGGTGGTCAAGCTGTCGGTGGGAAAGAATCGCTTCAAGTCCGCCGTTTCTTCCGGCCAGCCGAGGGTGGAGAACGGCCAGAGCCACGAGCTGAACCAGGTATCAAGCACATCCGACTCTTGAACAAGATCCGTTTTCTTGCACTTGGGGCACTCGGTGGGATCTTCCCGACTGACGATCAGGTGGCTGCATGCTTCACACTCCCAGACGGGAAGGCGGTGCCCCCACCAGAGCTGGCGGCTGATGCACCAGTCATGGATATTCTCAAGCCAGTGGGTGTAGGTGTTTTCCCAATGCTTCGGATGGAACACGATCTTCCCATCCTCCAACGCTTTGAGCGCCTTCTTCGCCATCCCGTCCATCCTCACGAACCATTGATTGGACAGATACGGCTCGACTACGTTGTGGCAGCGATAGCAGTGTCCGACTTCGTGGGTGTACGGCTCCTCACTCTTCAGATATCCGCCCGTTTTGAGGGCTTCGACCACCTTCGACCGGGCAACGTCCGCTTTGAGGTTTCTGAACTCTTTGGGCACCTCGTCATTCAGCGTTCCGTCGGCATTGAGGATATTGACCTTTGGCAGATCGTGCCGAAGGGCGGCGGCATAGTCGTTGGGATCGTGAGCAGGCGTTATTTTTACGAACCCGGTCCCGAACTCGATATCGACGAAATCATCGGCGATGATCGGAATGATCTTATCGGTAAGGGGAAGATGAACGTACTTGCCGATGAGATGGTTGTGCCGCTCGTCGTTGGGGTTCACAGCGACCGCCACGTCTCCGAACATCGTCTCCGGGCGGGTCGTGGCGACGACGATCTCCCCTTCCCGGTCGCTGAACGGATAGGCGATCCGGTAGATCGCCGCATTGCGGCTCTGGTGCTCGACCTCGTCATCGGCCAGCGCGGTCCCGCAGGAGGGGCAGTAGTTGACCAGATACTCCCCTTTGTAGATCAAACCCCGTTCATAGAGGGTGACGAACGCCTCGCGCACTGCGTTGCTCAATCCCTCGTCGAGGGTGAAGCGCTCATGCTTCCAATCACAGGAACAGCCGATCTTCATCAGCTGCTCCTTGATGATTCGGTGGTGTTCCTCTTTCACCTTCCAGGTTCGCTCAAGGAATTTCTCCCTTCCCAGATCGTCCCGGGTCAATCCCTCTCTGGCAAGCTGACGTTCGACGACGTTCTGTGTCGCTATTCCCGCATGGTCGGTTCCCGGAACCCAAAGGGTCGGAATGCCCATCATCCGATGGTAGCGGATGAGGATATCCGGCAGGCTGTTGTTCAACGCATGGCCCATGTGAAGGATTCCCGTTACGTTCGGCGGAGGCATTACGACGGTATAGGCTTTGCCACTACCCTCGACCGGCTCGAAGCTTCCCGAGTCCAACCACTTTTGGTAGATTCGTTGTTCAAAATCTTTTGGGTCATATGCTTTGCTCAATTCGACAGCCTTCATCACAACCTCCGCGTGTGAGGCTATCCTATCAAAATAGTAAAGGCTCTACAAGAATGTAGAGCCTTCGTCCGGTATGTGCAAGGGGTTATTCAAGCGGGGTGATCGCCTTCAACTCAAGCTTCACCGCATAGCCAAGCTTGTCAAGGTGATTGATGATTTGCTCAAGGCTGAAGGAATCCAAGGAAGGACGCGGCGCGTCGCTGACTTGTCTGATATGTGTGGAATCGATCGGATCGGCAACACCGGGCAGAATCTCCTGACGTTGTTCGGGGTTGCTGGAAAAGAGGACGAATGAGGCGATGAAGACCACTACGAACGCCGCTGCGCTGGTAAGAATCGCCGGCATCAATTTTACCTGAACCCGTTTATGCCAAAAAAGCTGCTTGGTTGACTCTCCGCTGAACCGGTTCTTTTCAAAATATGTGAGAACCCGCTCTTTTGACGGAGCAATCTCATCATCGTTCAAGGTCGCCGAGGCGAGTCGGTTTTGAATCTCTTGAAGAGCGGAAAGGCGAAGCCGGCAGGCATTGCAGTAGGAAAGATGTTCTTCGACCTGCGTTTTCCACGGCTCTTTCAGCTCTTGATCCAAGTACGTATTCAACAGTTGGTCATCTACACACATGTACTACTCCCGGTTGAGGATCGACTCAAGCATTTTCCGTGCCCGGTGGACCCTCACCTTCACGTTGCTTTCGGAAATACGGAGCACCTCGGCGATTTCCCGGTATCCCATATCGGTATATTCCTTCATCACGATCACCAAGCGGAACTTCTCGGGCAGCTGGCTGATCGCCTCCTGCACCTCCGCTCTGGTCTCCTCTCTGATCAGCACGTGCTCGCCGTCGGTGGTGTTTGCACGGGAGGTCGGCATCTGCTTGAGCTTTTCCACCATCCCCTGCTCGCGGACCTTCCGTTTGACTTGGTTGATCGCCAGATTCTTCGTAACCCGGATCAGCCAGTACTTGGCGTCGTCGCTTGAAGGAAAGAGCATTCCTTTGTCAAAAAACCGGATGAACGCCTCCTGACAGATCTCTTCAGCAAGATCCCTGTTGTTGGTAACGTGGTAGGCAACCCGCATGATGATCGGGAAGACTTCCTCGTATACACCCCTGAACGCTCGTTCATCGTTGCTCTGTATTTCCATAAGATTAACAACTCATACGTACAATCGTTACATTTTTTCTTCGAGAACACTGCCGGAAGGCAGATCCTTGACCACATATCCCATCTCAAGAAGCTCGGCGCGAAGCCGGTCGGCCAGGCCCCAATCCTTCGCTGCTTTCGCCTCGTTGCGCTCATCCAACAGGCGGAGCGCTTCATCATTGGCCGCAACGTCTTTCGGCTTGGTGATTTCATCAAAGCCGAGACCCAGAATCGTATTGAAGAAGAGCATAAGCGAGTATTGTTCGTCAATGGTCAATCCGCTCCCCTTCACCACCGCCCAGAGCGTCGAGAGCGCTTTGGGGGTGTTGAGGTCATGCTGAACCGCACGTAAAAACGCTTCCTTGTACTCAAGGGCGTTCCTGCCGGAAAGCTCAATCTCCTTGGCCCCCTCTTTGAGCAGGCCCTGGATGTACTTCACGATGTTGCCTCGGGCGTTCTTCGCAGCGGCGAGGTTCTCAAAGTTGAACCGCAATTGAGAGCGATAGTGCCCGCCGAGGGTGAAGTACCGGTAATCCATCGGATCGAAGCCTTTCTCCTTCAACAGGCTGAGCGTAAGAAACTCCCCTTTCGATTTACTCATCTTCCCCGTCTCATCGAGAAGGAACTCGCCGTGGAGCCAATAATTGACCCATTTCCTTCCAGTGGCCGCTTCGCTTTGAGCGATCTCGTTGGTGTGGTGAACCGGAATCGCGTCGATTCCTCCACAGTGAATGTCAAATTGATCGCCAAGATAGGTCATGCTCATCGCCGAGCATTCGATGTGCCAGCCGGGGAATCCCCTGCCCCAGGGCGATGGCCACATCATCTCCTGTTCACCGAATTTGCTTTGGGTGAACCAGAGAACGAAGTCTTTGGGGTTCTTCTTGTGTTCATCCTCCTCCACCCCCTCCCGGACCGCCGTTTTCAGCCGATCGAGCTCAAGGCGGGCGAGCTTGCCGTAATCATCGATCGTATCGATCGAGAAGTACACGTTCCCTCCGCTTTGGTAGGTATGGCCTTTCTCTTCCAGGCGGAGAATCAGATCGATCATCTCCTGGATGTGGTCGGTCGCCTTGCAGGTCGTGCTCGGTCGAATCATCTTCAGATCGTCAAAGTCCCTGAAGAACGCATCGGTGTAATACTTTGCGATCTCCCACGCGCTCTTCTTCTTTTCCCGGGCGGCTTTTTCCAGTTTGTCCTCACCGTCATCGCCATCCCCGCTCAAATGGCCGACATCGGTAACGTTCATCACGTGGGTCACCTCATACCCGCTGGCGATGAGAACCCGCTTCAGGAGATCCTCGAACAGGAAGGTTCGAAGGTTTCCGATGTGGGCATAGTTATAGACGGTGGGACCGCAGCAATACATCCCCGCTTTTTTGGCGGTGATCGGGATGAACTCTTCGATCGAGCGACTCATTGTATTATACAGGCGAAGCGCCATGACAAGCTCCTTTGGATTGCTTGACCCGATAAATAGGGCTAAGATGTCTTCATGCCTATCAATGTAAGCAATAGGGTTGAAAAAATCAACCTTGAACAGGATGTCAACCTAGCCAAATATTCAACAATTAAGAGTGGCGGAACGGCGGATCTGTTTTGCTATCCAACTGATATACAAGAACTTAGAGCTGCCCTTGCATTCGCTCGTGAAAGATCGATCCCCGTTACGGTTCTCGGAGGCATGAGCAACACCCTGATCAGCGACGAGGGGATCGAAGGTCTTACCATCGGAACCGCTCGATTGAACAAGGTGAAAAAGCGGGGGAACCTCCTCTCCGTTCTTGCAGGGGCGCAGCTGGAAGAAACGGTCAATGTTGCGATCGAAGAGGGGTTGGGAGGCCTTGAACACTTCTATGGGATTCCCGGTACGATCGGTGGGGCGCTTTGGGGAAATGCCGGAGCCCACGATCACCAGATCAGTGAAACGGTGCTGTTTGCCGATTTTCTCGATCTTCACGGCAACCTCTTTCGAAAGCAGATCATCCAAAGCGAATTCTCCTATCGGATGAGCCCGTATAAAGGGCGGAGCGATCTCATCCTCTATGAAGTGCATCTGGCCTTGAACCCGATCAGCGATACCCACACGCTCAAAACGATTGCCTTGGGATATAAACAACGACGGATCGAACAACAGCAGTTTCGCCACCCTTCCCTCGGCTCGATCTTTAAGAACCCGCCCGGTCATAAGGCAGGGGCGTTGCTGGAGGGGTTAGGCCTCAAGGGAACACGGATCGGAGGGGCTCAGATCGCTCCGCACCACGCCAATATGATCATCAACGTTGATGGCAGCGCCACCTCCACCGATATCCGCACCCTGATCGATATGGCCAAAGAGAAGGTCTTTCAGAAGTATGGAATCACCCTTGAAGAAGAGATCACCTTCGTTGGCCGATGGTGAACCGGCCCGTGTAGGCGATGGAAAATACCCCTTTGGATGTGAGCGAAATCCGAACTTCACCCTGCTCCAAGTGAGCGGCAAACTCGTACGCAACTCCTTCTTTGGAAAGAACAATCGATCCATTCCCGCCCTTCAGCTCGAAAGACCACCCTTCCTGTTCACGCCAGACAAGGTATATTCGATTCGATGCATGCTTGATCGTCGCCCGGATGCGAAGATCCGTTCGAACCATCCTGTCTTCTTTTGTTTGCAGAGTGTGAAGATAATCAAGTCCGATGACAAAGGAGCCGATGGATATTGTTACGTTGCTTTTTTGGGAGACTCGAAGCACTTGCTCGCTTCCGCTGTAGATCGGTTCCCTACCAACGCTGAACTCATGTGAAAGTGAAGCTTTTCCACCTTCCAATCCGAGGGTAAGACGATAGGGAAACGCACTTGAATCAAGAACGCTCCGCATTGTGAAAGCTCCTGCATGAAGCACGACCGACCCTTGGAGCGAAAGCGGTGTGTGGGCGCTGCCTATGCAATACACCGTGACCGGTCCCCGGGAATAGCGAAGAAACACCGTCAATCCTTGGTGTTTTCGATGAGGAAGAAACACGTTCTTCGGCTCAAGAATCGGAAGACGGATGAATATTCCCGTAAAGGCTCCCCATTCAAATCCAAGACCGATATGCCTCCCATCCGCCCGAAAGAGGGAAAGCCTTCCCCATTGGGGGTGTTCAAGGCGAGTTTCGAACAATTCATTGGCGAAAAGAGGATGAAGTGTCGTATTCCTTACGGTGATTCGAGTCGTTTTGATTCGGAACGGGCCGAGAGCAACGGAAGGTGCAGGCATCTCCGAGGTGAAGCGGTAGGAAAGATCGAGGGACAATCCCGCAGTCTCGACCGATGCCTTGAAGGTTTTTTGCAACGGCTCAAAGCACAGAAGAAGGTTCGCCTCCGCCCAAAGCGCTGCGGATGCGAAGAGAAGAAGACAGAGAAAGGAAAAACGTCTCATTTCTTCTTAAGGAAAAGAGTTTCCATCTCTACTTTATGTTGATTCTTCGTCTCAATAATGGTTTAATACTTTGTGGCACCCGTGCCAACCGAGCTTTGTAATGTTATATCCAAAATGAGGAGTGCTTCATGGTAATTTTAACCCTGAATTGTGGCAGTTCTTCTGCAAAGTACCAAGTCTATGATTGGGAAGAAAAAGAAGTGCTTGCTGTCGGCGTGGTCGAACGTATTGGCCTTGAGTATTCAACGATTGAACACAAGGCGGTCGGTAAAGAGGAGTATACCGCCGAGTTTTCTTCCCCTACCCACAAGGAAGCGATCGAGCTGATCATCCGCATGCTCTTGGACAAAGAGTATGGCGTAATCGGGGATCTGAAAGAGATCGGGGCCGTGGGACACCGGGTACTGCACGGCGGCGAAGCCTTCAAGAAATCCGCATTGATCACCGACGAGGTCATTGCCCAGCTCAAGAGCTATATCCATTTGGGTCCGTTGCATATGCCTGCCAACATCATGGGCATCGAAGGCGCGGTAAAAGCGATGCCGGATGTTCCTCAGGCGATCATTCTCGATACCGCCTGGCACCAGACGATGCCCGAGGATGCATTCATGTACGCAGTGCCGTACGAATGGTACACGAAGTACAACGTCCGTCGCTACGGGTTCCACGGAACCAGCCACCTCTACTGCGCCAAACGAGCGGCGGCGATTCTCGGAAAGAAGAACAAAGACACCAACGTCATCATCTGCCACATCGGAAACGGCGCATCGGTCAGTGCGGTAAAAAACGGCATAGCCGTAGATACGTCAATGGGCCTCACCCCCCTCGAAGGTCTGGTGATGGGCTCCCGCAGCGGTGACATCGATCCTGCGATCATTCCCTACATGATGGAAAATACCGGGATGAGCGCCCGCGAGATGGATACCGTGTTGAACAAGAAAAGCGGGCTCATCGGTCTGTGCGGCAAGAGCGACCGGCGGGATGTTCAAAAATCCGCCCGGGAAGGTGATAAAAACGCTCAGCTGGCGATTGATATGGAAGGACGGCGAATCGGCAAGTATATCGGTTCCTATGCGACGTTGCTTGGAGGCCGCCTTGATGCGATCGTCTTCACCGCCGGGGTCGGTGAAATGGGACCGCACATTCGAGAAAAGGCGTGTGAAGGACTTGAAATCATCGGGGCAAAACTTGATTTGAAGAAAAACAAAACAAGCTTGAGCCGAAACGGCGAGTTTGAAATCTCAACCGATGATTCAAAAGTAAAGATCCTTGTCATTCCCACCGATGAGGAGCTTGTCATGACCGAGGATGCGTTTGCTTTGATGAACGGAACATACGATGTCCACACCAACTTCACCTATTCTTTTGAGTCAAGGGAGTATGTGAACAAAGCCCGGGCCGCCGGCTTGAAACGGGATCTCGAAAAGAATCCCGCCTTGAAGGATATTCTCGCCATCAAATGAAGATCGGATCAGGTTTTGGCTTTTAAGTACCTGTACAGTCGAGCGAAAAAGGAATCCTCCTTCGGATCGGGAAGATCGATGTCTTCAACCAAAGGAGGGTTCCCGTTTTTCGGATAGCGCGATTCGACTTCAAGACGGATCATCTCCTCTACATCGCTCGGTGTGGCGTTTCCGTTGATCAGCCGCTCCATCAACGGACCGACGGAATCGGTGAATTCGATCAATCGATCAAGCTCCTCCTGTTGCTTGGCAAACATCTCTTCCTGCTCCTTTTTTGTAAGGGCGGTATTCTTCACCCCTTGATGAAATGCCAAGAGAGCGACGAATCTCGCCATCCGCTTTCCGTTCTTGATTCCCGAGATCCGGTAGGCTTCATATCCCCTGTCGATGCTTACCGCCGCTTCCCCGAATCGATGAACTGCGGTCGTGCTGATCGGATCGGGTGGCATCACCACGGTTCGGCCTTCAATCAAAGAGAAGAACTTTTCCTGTCCGGAAGGCGTATCGCTTCGCCCGCTATAGTACCTTGGAGCCTTCCCCTCCTCGTTGAGGAGGCACACTACGTACCGTCGGTCGACGATATCGACTCCCGCCACTGGCTTCTTGTTGTCACTCATGGTTCAAGCGTACCCGGGGAAAGACCTCAAACCCAGTTGTAAAAATCCGCGCTTCTTTTCTTTTTCTTCGCTTCTTAGTATTCTTACTGATAGGAGGAAACCGATGAAACAGAATGAACGCCTGTTGGTCGTAGTGGATATGCAGAACGATTTCGTTACCGGCTCGCTTGGAACGGAAGAAGCAAAACAGATCATCGATGGAGCGGTGGCGAAGATCAACGCGGAAAAAGGATCGGTCGCCTACACCCTTGACACCCACTTTGACGATTACCTCTCCACCAGTGAAGGTCGTTCCCTTCCCGTCGAGCACTGCATCAAAGGCAGTGAGGGACATAAGCTGATCCCTGAGCTTCGAAGCCCCCTCAAAGATGCCAAGAGCTTTGAAAAGCACACCTTCGGCTCCGTTGAACTTGCCGAGTACATTCGAGACAATCCCCAGATCAGGGAAGTTGAACTCTTCGGTCTTTGCACCGACATCTGCGTCGTCTCCAATGCGCTGATGATCAAGGCGATGAGACCGGAACTTGTCGTTAAGGTAGACGGACGAATCTCCGCCGGAACCACCGTTGAGAAACACAACGCCGCTTTGGACACGATGGAGTCCTGTCAAATCGTGGTAACACGGTAATTATCAACCTTTTCATAGACAAGTTTCTTTCCTCCGAGTAGGATAGTGTATACCCTTTTGGAGGAGATCTTGATGCTGCAACCCCTATCATATGTTCTTGTTACCCCCTACACCGTTGCGAAAAGCAGAACCGGTGGTGTTTTGTCCCGCTTGCTATCCCGAATTTCACTTGAACTGGTCGGCGCCCAAATGGTTGCCTTGGACAAAGAGACTACCGAAGCGTTCGCCCAAATTATAGAAAATCGAAATCTTGCAGCGTGCTGCGGTGCAACGCGAGGCATCCTCGGTTCCTATATTCGACAAAACTTGGGCCCATCCGATGACGGTTCGCTCCACCGTTCCCTCTTTCTCGTCTTCCGCGGTGACAACCCGACGAAGGAGCTCAGCACCGTCTGCGGCACCTTCCAGAAAGACGCTGACGACCTTGAAGCCGTCACCGGCGAATCGATTCGGGACACCTATGCGGATCTGATCTATACCGACGAAAGCCAACAGACGCTCCGTTACTTCGAGCCGGCGGTCATCACCGCCAGTGAGCAAAAAGAAGCGGAAGCGGTCATCCGGCTGTTTGCCAAATGGCTTCCGACCCAAAACAATTTGATTCACAATCGCTTAGAGGAGTACTACAAAGGCGTTGAGCGAACCTTGGTGATCATCAAGCCGGATAACTGGCGGTACGCTTCCTCGCGACCGGGCATGATCATCGACATGTTCAGCCGCAGCGGATTGAGAATTGTCGCAATCAAGGTCTTGAAGATGAGCGTCGCCCAGGCGGTCCGGTTTTACGGGCCGACCAAAGAAGGACTCAAAAAGCGACTCGCCCCGATCTACGGGATGCAGGCTCGCGAGCTTCTTGAGCGGGAGTTCAATATTCCCCTGACGGAAGAGCTTGAGAAGACCCTGACGGAATCATTCGGCGACATGTACGGTGAAGAGCAGTTTGAACGGATTATCGAGTTCATGGCCGGAATCAAGACGTATGAGCGGCCTGAAGAGGAATGGGAAGAACCGGGCTTGGTAAAATCAATGATTCTCGTCTACGAAGGAAAGGATGCGATCAGCAAGATTCGAACGATCTTGGGAGCGACCGACCCGACCAAAGCAGCCGCCGGAACGATCCGACGGGAGTTCGGTTCAAATATCTGCATCAATGCGGCCCACGCTTCCGACTCCGTCGAGAGCGCCGTCAGGGAGATGGGAATCCTCGAAGTGGAAAAAAACCACCTCGGGGGAGTTCTCCAACACTACGTGGCACATCGCTGAGTTATCCCCGTTCAAATGCGCCCACATCATCAGTCAAGCCGTTCTCCACTTGTTCATCGTATAGGAAACCAAGTACAGTAGGATCATGACCATAGCGCCATTCCTCCACATGCTTCCCATCCTCGTCGTGATCCTCTCAGGGTATGTGATGGGTCGCTTGCTGCCGATCGATTCAAAAACGCTTGCCACCGTGGCTGCGGATTTCTTCATGCCCGCCCTTCTGTTTATATCGATGGCGACGACGGATCTGGAAGGTTCACTCGTTTCATCCCTGATCGGCTCATCGATCTCCATCACCGCAATGCTCTTGGTCGTTGCGTTCATCTGGGCGAAGCTCGCCGGGCAGGAGCCCTCGAAAACCGTTCCTTCCCTGGTCTTCATGAACTCCGGCTTTCTTGCAATCCCCCTGATGAAGCTCTATGGTGGAAACCTTGGGATGAATATGAGCGTGATCTTCGACTTCACTCAATCGTTTGCGATGTTCACGGTCGGGGTGTTCATCATCACCGGCGGATTGAAGGCTTCTTCGGTCAAGGCGGCGTTTGCCTCCCCGATCATCTGGGCGACCGTCTCGGGCCTTCTGGTTCGCACCCTCGCCATTCCGATACCCGAGACAATCCGACAGATCTTCCTCTATGCCGGCGATGGCGCCCCGGCTCTTGCAAGCTTCGCCCTTGGCGTCTCCCTGAAAGACTTCAAGCTCACCTTGAAAGTCGAGTTGATCAGCGCATTGTTCGTTCGCTTTGTCGGAGGTTTTTTGATCGGACTGTTGGCGGCGAACCTCTTCGGTCTTCAGGGAATGGCCAAAGTCGTCGTGACGGTCACCGCCGCCCTTCCCTCGGCGATCTTCACCAGCGTTCTGCCGATCCGTCACAACAAGGACGCGAACTTTGCCACCACGATGGTTCTCCTCTCCACTCTTCTGGGAGCCTTCACGATCCCCCTTTCGTTTGCCCTGATGGGATAAGGAAAGAGTTCCCTCTGGAGACAAATGTCCAAACACCACCCATAATCGGCTTGTTTACCCCCGGTGTGTAAGCTACACTGGGTGGTAACGTGCAGAGGAGGGACTATGCTTACACGGCGAGTAAAGTTTGGTTTTGGCATCGGTGACTTGGGGGGCAACCTTTTCTTCACGATTATCGGTTTCTATCTTCTCTACTATTTCACCGACATCGTCGGCCTTAATCCCGCCTTGAGCGGAACCGCAGTGATGATCGGAAAAGTGTGGGATGCGATCACCGACCCGATCACCGGCTACTACTCCGATCGAACCAAGAGCCGCTTCGGCCGAAGAAGACCGTATATCTTCATCGGGGCGATCTTCTCCTTTTTCTTCATGATCCAGCTCTTCACCCCGGTCTCCATGAAGAACGAGATGAGCCTCTTCCTCTACTACACCTTGGTCTACTCCCTGTTGAACACCGCCTACACGCTGGTAAACATCCCCTACACGGCGCTGCTGCCGGAGCTCACCGACGACTATCACGAGCGCACCATCCTCACCGGGTATCGGATGAGCTTTGCCGTCTTGGGCACCTTCGCCGGAGCGGCGTTGGTGATGCCGATCCTGAACGCCACCTCCTGGCCGGTGATGGGCGGGGTGATGGGGGGAATCATGCTGGCGTCGGCGATGATTACCGTCTTTGCGATCCGGGAGCCGAAGGAGCATTCCAAGCCCGGCGAGGACGGATTTCTTTCCACCTTCGCCGAAGTGCTCAAGGAAAAGGTGTTTCTTCAAGCCCTTCTGCCGTGGACGTTCTTCATCACCGGTACGATGATGATCCAGGGAGGCCTCGTCTACTACTTCACCTATATCTACGGCAACAAGGATCTGTTCCAGCTTGCCCTCGTCGGCCTGCTCTCCTTCAGCCTGCTCTGCATCCCCTTTTGGGTATCCGTCTCCAAAAAAATCGGCAAGAGAAAAGTGTATATGATCGGCATGTCGATCGTGAGCATCGGAGTCCTGCTCTTCACCACGCTTGGAGCCGTGTTCGGACCGATCTTCGGCATCGTGGTGATGAGCCTGGCGGGGATCGGTCTTTCGACCCACTACGTGATGCCCCATTCGATCCTGCCGGATGTCGTCGAGTATGATGCCCATACCAATAAAAAAGGTCGCCGGGAAGGAGTCTTTTCAAGTATCTGGACGTTCAGCAGCAAGATCGGCCAAGCGTTCGCCCTTGCCCTCAACGGCTGGATTTTAGCGATCTTCGGCTATCAGGGAGGATCGTTCCTGCCTCAAACAAAACCCGGCATCATCCTCATTGTCGGTCCGCTTCCGATTCTTTGGTACATCCTCGGCCTCCTGATTCTAAGGCACTACCCGATCGACCAGGCCTACTACAATGAGATGATCAAGCGTGGCGAATAAGGATCGGTTTCCGGCACCCGCATACTCGCCGCTCGCCCGGATGATCGTACCGCTGTTCGGGAAGCTGTATCTCAGGCTCGCCTTGGGGGTATCGGCGATCGTGCTTCTCGAGGGGGAAATTCTTCGCAATGAGCTGCGGCGGTTCGAAGAAAGAAGATCATCCCTCATCCTTGCCTTCCGCCATACAGCGGTCGAGGACGCTCCCACGCTTCTCGTCGGCGTGAAACACCCTCATCTCCGGTTCCTCTATGGGCGGGATGTCGTCAACTGGGCCGGTTGGCCAACCAAGATCCTCTTTCCCGCCCTCGGCTTCGTCGCCGTGGAGAACCGGGGGAACAACCGGGAAGGCGCCCAATATCTCCGCAAAGAGGTGCAAAACCCCCGTTTCCCGATCGCCCTGGCTCCGGAAGGTCAGGTAACCTATCACGCATACACATGCGCCTCGATCGAGATGGGAGCGGCGAACATCGCCTCGTGGGCTCTTGAGGGTCCGCGGGAGGAGGTCGTCATTCTTCCGATCGGCATCGGATACCGATATGCGAAAGACAACGACCGTTTCCTCCTTGATCTCATCACCCGCTGGGAGAAGGAAGCGAACGTCACCGTCGATCGGAGTCTTCCACCGAATGAGCAAATCCGTGCCATCGGCTATGAGACCCTGAAGCTGGTCAACACCTTCTGGAACCTGAATCTGACCTTGAAAGGCTCCTTCATCAAGCAGCGGGACGGGTTGTGTGATGCCCTGCTCCGTTACTCGGAGTCGCTGGGCGGTCTGGAAGACTCAAGCGGCTCGATCATCGACCGGCTCTTCAGAGTTCGGTACAAGGCGGTGGAAATCCTGAACGACACCGACCGGTCCTTGTTGAGCGAGGAAGAACGGCGTCTTCATGATGAAGAGGTCACAAAGCAGAAGATCTCCGACCATGCCTCCCAGGTGGTTGATGTGCTTGAATATATCGATTTGAACTATTTGGAAGGGAAACATGCCGTTCAGCGTTCGATTGAAGTGATGCTCTCCCTTCTTGACGTGCTGAATCGGCTCCAAGGTGGAATGATCAATTCGCGCTTCAGCCCCAAGGGCAAAAAGGCGTTCATCCTTGGCGGCACCCCGATTGAAGTTCGAAAAAGCTTCGGACACATCACCGGGAGAAAAGAGCGGCTGAATGCGATCAATCAGGCCCTTGAGGAGGGCTTGAACAACGTGAGCCTCACCCTTGAAGAGATAATGTTTCAGTCAACGTAAAGGTTGGATCGAAGGTTTTGTAATATCCCTGATGGCGCTCATCCATCAACGAGGCGATGCGGACCATCATCTCATCGGCAAGAACCTGCCGTCCTTCGGCATCCAGGCGTCCCCCTTGGGCAATCGGCCGGAACACCTCACCCACCTTGATCGTGATCCTTGTCCGCCGCAATCGCAGAAGGTTCCGTCTGAAGTTTTCAAAGCCGGTTACAGCGATCGGAACCATCGGAGTCCGGTTCTTATAGGCGATGAAGGCGATTCCGCTCTTTCCCCGCTGGAGGGCGCCGTCCCTGCTTCGGGTTCCTTCGGGAGCGATCGCGAAGATCTCGCCCTTGTCGAGCACCGCAAAGATCGCATCCATCGCTTGGCGGTCGACATTGCCCCGATCGACCGGAATCGATTCCCAAAGGTTCATCAGATACCGGGTGACGGGATTCTTCCAAAGCTCCTTCTTGGCAAGGGCGTGCATCGCTCGGGGTTGAAGGTACGCATAGAGCATCGGCCCTTCGAAGACCGAGGTATGGTTGACGATCATCATCAAGGGACCTTCGAGAGGAACCTTCACCAATTCACTGCGATCTATCTTGAAAAAGAGTCTGAAATAGGTTCTCAACACGCTGTTGACGAAACGCTTGGCAAAACTCATGGCTCATCCTACAAAAGAGGATGAAAAGAAACAAGCTTTAATGAGCGCTTTTCAGCCCCGCCCCGGTAAGGGGAATCAGGGATGTTTTATCAGCCAGCATTGGATCTTCCTTCAGGGCGACCCGGTAGCCGGCGTAGTTGGCCGCTCCGGTGTACTCCACATATACGCCCTTCTTTGCAAGGTCGCCATGCGCCTTGAGGATTTCTTCCTCCGTTACCGTAACGAATCGCCCACCCAGGTCATGAACCGCTTGCAGGATCTCCTTTCCTCGAGCGGGCTCTCCCGTCGCGATTCCCTCGGCCAGCGTCGGTGAAACCAAGACTGATTGAGGGGAAAGGGATCCTTGCTCATAGGCTTGGGCCAGAGGGGCGCAGCCAGCCGCCTGGAGGACGATGACAAACGGATGGGAATCGATCAGGTTCCATGCTTTAAGTTCTTGCAACGCAAGATAAACACCCATCAGAAGGGTCCCGTTGCCGACCGGAATGATGAGAACCTCCGGCAACGACCCGAACCGTTCGTAGAGCTCGTAGACGTAGGTCTTCGTTCCTTCCCAAAAGAATGGGTTGAAGATGTGGCTGGCGTAAAAGATCTCGGATTTGTCCACGTAGTTGATCGTCGCCCGGGCGGTTTCATCCCGCGAGCCTTCAATGGCATGGATCCTCCCGCCATGCGCTTCGATCTGGGTCAATTTCTTTGCGCTGGTCGAAGAGGGCACGAAGACTTCCGTGGCGATCCCGGCCCGGGCGGCATAGGCGGCAACGGCGGTTGCGGCATTGCCGCTGGAGTCGATCGCACAGCGCTTCACCCCGATTTCCACCATGAGCGCGGCGAGCATCACCGCCCCCCGATCCTTGAACGAGAGGGTTGGCATCAGATAGTCCGCTTTGCCGTAGAGGTGTTCCTCCAATCGGATGACCGGAGTCCCGCCCTCGCCCATCGTGACACGCTTGATCGTCTTTTCTTCAAACGGCGGCAAGACCGACCGATAGCGCCACAGAGAGCGATCGCCTCCCAAGGAGCCGAAGGCCGGAGCGGTCTTGGGATACGAGAGGTGGAACAGCGAACCGCATTCGCAGGCATATCTCTTTGTTGAAAGCGGATAGGTTTTGCCGCACTGCTTGCAGATATACGTGATCATTCGACTTCATCCTTCAGCTTGGCGGGCTCGGTATGCAGGATCGCCGAGCGGGCGAGCACCACGGTGGGGTCGATAAGCGGCAGCGAAATCGTCTCCCTTGTGAGCGCCAGCGGCAGTTCCGTGCACCCGAGAATCAGGGCTTCGGCTCCCTGCTTGTGCAGCTTGTACGCCTCTTCGATCAGGATCGTCAGCGCTTCCCGGCTGACCGGCGCCCGGGCCTTGATTCCATACCGTTGATTGTAAATCGCATCGTGTACCCGCTCCCTGCTCTCCCTGTCAGGTTCGATCAGGGTGATGTGCGGATACGCAAGGAGGGCGTTTGGATAGGTTTTTAAGGCATGGGTGCCCTTTGTCGCAAGCAAGCCGATCGTTGTGGGCTCGGGAAACCGCTTGGCGATGTGCCCGGCCGTCTCCTCGATCATGTGCAGCAAGGTGATATCGGGATGGGAATCCCTGAGTTTCTTCCTAAGCGGATCGAAGATCGGAGGAGCATGGGCGGTGTTGCAGGGAACGATTAGGGTTGAAGCGCCCAGACCGATCAATTGAAGGGCGTTTCGGTACAACCCTTCAGCGGGATTGCTTCCCCCTTCGAGAAGAAACTTGGTCCGGTCTCCGATCGACCTCGGCGTAGAGGTGAGGTACAGGTCGATGTGCTCCTGGTCCGTTGCGGCATTGGTATTCTCAAAGATCTTTTGCGCTGCATCCGCGCCCGCCATGGGGCCTACTCCCCCGATGATTCCGATTGCGTTCATGCATACAGAGTACCGCACCATTTCCTCCGCTACAAGAAGTGTTGTATGCTATAGTGGATTTTGGAGGAAGGAAGAATGGCTTCAATCGGATCGATTCGGGAACGGATGCAGGAACTCTATGTCTATGACCTCTATGGGTTTCGAAGCGAAAACAAGGCGTTGGCCGGTGTTCTCTATCCCCATGAAAAGATCAACAGCTTCGCCGTCGGCCTTCATGAAGGGCTGAAGAAGATGCTCGTGGTTACCACCCACCGCCTCATCATCATCCGATCCTCGTTTGGGAAAACACCCGATGTCCAGGCGGTCAAGCGCGAACTGATCGAAGAACCGTCCTACACCAAGCGGTTCTTCAATTCTTCGCTCTCTTTCAAGCTTCATGGTGAAACCTTCACCTTTACCATGGTCTCGCGCCGAGTCCTGGAGCTCTTTGTATGGGCGGTTGAACAACCCTTGGAATAAACAAAGGGGGCCCGAAGGCCCCACATTGGTTTACACCGGATAACGGTTTATTCCCAAGCTTTCTGGTCCAACAGACCCATGTTTTTGGAAACGACCGTCGTACAGACCAAGTCTCCGGTTACGTTCAGGGCGGTTCGACCCATGTCGAGGATCGCATCGATTCCGAGAATCATCGCATATGCGCCGGCGACTGCGGATCCTTCGACGACCGGAAGTCCGACGGATTCGAGAACCATCAGAAGCATGATCGCACCGGCTCCGGGGACACCGGCCGTTCCGATCGATGCGAGGGTCGCCGTTACGATGATCATACCCATCTGACCCAAGGTGAAGTTGGCGCCGGTTACCGTCAAGCTGATGAAGATCGCGCAGACACCTTGATAGATCGCCGTTCCGTCCATGTTGATCGTCGCCCCGAGGGGAAGGGAGAATGAATATACGTCTCTGGGAATTCCAAGTCTCTTTGCCGCTTCAATCGTTACCGGCAGTGTTCCGTTGGAAGAACGGGTAACGAATGCGGTGATGAAGGGATCTTTTGCATCGTTGAAAAATCGTTTGATCGAAAGCTTGTTGATCATCAACATTCCGCCGTAGACGAGCACGACGTGAATCGCATATCCAAGGAAACATGCGATCGTCACGACCGCCAATGATCCGGCCACTTTGGAGCCCTGCTTCGCAAATACTTCGGCAACAAGAGCCAATACTCCGATCGGAGCATACTGCATGATTCCCGTTACCATCCTCATCATGACTTCCGCTACACCGTCAAAGACGACGATCAGCGTTTCACCTGCGGTCTTCAAGCGCTTATCCTTGCTGATGTTCAGATAGGAGATGCCGATGCCGAAGATGATCGCAAAGAAGATCACCTGAAGCACCGTTTCGTTCACGACCGCTTGAGCAACACTCGTAGGAATGATATTGAGGAGCACCGTTGAAACGGGAGTCTTGGCCGCGGCTTTTCCTGCGGCACCGGCTACAAGGGCGCCCATTTCCGCACTCGGCCGGAAGATGGAACCCATGACGAGGCCGACAAAGACCGCAAATGCTGAAGTAACGAGGTAGAAGAGGACGACTCTGAGACCTACCTTACCCAGTTTCGCCGGGCTGATGGATGCGGCGCCGACGACCAGTGTGGAGAAGATGATCGGCATCATGATCATCTTCAACAGTCGGACAAAGAGACCACCAAGGGGAGCGATCCAGAGCATCTTCTCACCAAGAATGATTCCAAGCAACGCACCAAGTACGAGACCAATCAGGATCCGATAGAGCAGGTTGAAGTTGAAATACCAACTTAACACACCCTTTTTGACCGGGGCCTCCTCCTTCTTGACCGGAGCCTCCTTTTTGACCTCTGGTTCTTTTTTCACTTCCGCTTCTTTTTTGACTGGAGTTTTCTTCTTTTCGTCTGCCATACTAACCTCCTGAGGAACATGCCAGTTTGTCGCTCAACAATTGAGCTTCTCTAATCATAACATTACACTACCAACGGTTAGAATGAAACAAAAATCTTTGATTATACCGATTCATTTGCTCTTTTAGAGGACATTTAGCCGTTATGTTGTGATTTTTGCTCATATTTTGAATATGTATGCTATCGTGGACTGAAGACGTTCTCCACCCTTCCGCTTCCCTTGTGCCATAAAAGAACGTCAGCTATACTTTACGATGTGAGGAATTCTATGAAGACATGGCAACCATATGCCCTTGTGATACTGGGAATCCTGCTGATATTCAGCGGTTCCCTTTTTGCTGCGATCCGCTATGACTCGACGGAGATTTCCCTCGGCGCTACGCACACATTCGTGGAAGGAGATCCCGCCTATATTAAGAGCATCGGCATTGCCGTGCAGCCCTCCTTTGCTTCCAAAGCCCATCCGAATGATCTGTTTTTTGCCTCCCTCCGATACTTTTACAACTTCGATCGCTACTCCAAGCTGTTTGACCCGACCAGGACGGATTTTCTTCACACCCTTGCGTTGAGTCTGGGGATAGAGCAGAAGAGAGGAATGACCTCGATTGCCTTGGGTCTCGGCGGTGAGATCGATCTTCTTCACAAACCCGCAGGCATCACCATGCAACCGAGCATCTTCGTTCACATCACTCCGAAACTCCTTTTTCCGATCGGAAAAACCTCCTTTGTCATAGCACCGGAGCTTGTCGGCCGGTTCGTGTTCGGCAAAAATCCGGCATATGAAGTTGAAGCGCGGGTAGCAATCGGCTTCCGTTTCGGCTCAAAGCCGAAAACCGCCGTTCCCCAGCCGCCGGCCGTTTCCGCTGCATCGACCCCACTCGTCCCGCCGCTGCCAACGATCCAAAGCGCCGTGGCGATCCGTGAAGAGGTAGTTTCTCAACCGGTTGTTGTGGAGGAACAGATCAGGCAACCCGAAAAACCAACCGTTGATCCGGAAGTTCGAAAGGAACAGATCCGGCGCCTCTGGTGGCTGCTTGGCAGGCCCTAGAAACCCATCGAACCTCCTACGCTGATAAACGAGCCCTTGCTCATGTGGAACGCAAAGAGGGGGAATCTTCCCCAGTGATAGGTGACCATGACTCGTGCTTTCAAGCCCTCTTCCCGCGTGGTGAGCGATTGGGCCAACACGATCTGGAACTCCGTTTCCCAAGGGGCATCTTTTTCATAGGTGAATGTATACTTCTCATGCTCGCCGTTGATGACGGTTCCACTGCCCTGAGGAACGAATTTCCCCATTTCATGCAACGTCATATCAAAAGCTACGGTGAAATCCCCTACATACGGAATGGGAAGACTGAGCTCCGCTCCCACTTCAAGCTCGCGGGCCCGGTATCCGTCGGCGACCGCTTCATCGCCTCCGTACTATTCTTCCGTTGGAGCGGAGACGCGGGCCCGGTATCCGTCGGCGACCGCTTCATCGCTGATGAACTTCGGCTTAAAAATCTGTGCCGTGTCTCCCAACCTCAGCTCGCCATACACACGAAGATGGTTCAGGGCATTGAATGAAAGAGCGAAGGTAAGAGGATCCTGTCGAACATAATCTATCTGCCGGTCATGCAACAGCGAACCGTCCACCGGGTCTTTTTTGTCGATCGTGGCGATGATCTCGTCGCCAATATGTCCTGAATGATGCTTCTTTCCAAAGGAAAACGTCAACAGGTTTCCCAACTTTGCGTTCATCCCTAAATAGTATGTTCCGTCAAATCCCAAGAGATCCGTCCCCCTGTAGGCAAAAAAGAACGCTCTGAATCCCCCTCGGATGTTGGCTTCAACTGCTAGAGGTCCCACACTGATCCGGGCGAGAGACACGGAAGAGCCGGTTCTCATCATGATCATATTGGTCCCGTCGGTATAATACTTATTGATCTCCAGCCCCGTATATTCAACGCCGCTGCTGCCGCTCGTCACCTTGTACAGATACGCCGGACGATCTTCTTCTGACGAGAGGTACATATATCCAAGAGCCAGATCCGTATTGAACGGATCGGCCAGATAGGGAAGATGCAACGGTGTCTGCGGATTCAACTCAAAAGAAAATGCGCCGAGCTCCATTGCCGAGAAGCATACGAGCACACACAATAAAACGGAAATTCGCATCGTTTTTTTCACATTGACTCCTTAAACCTGTCAAGCAGAGAAGACGTTACGAGATCAACATGTTCGGCAATTATCAAAATCCACACCGCTTGAGCAAAAACGTATAAACCGCATTATCCCATAGATGCATGTTTGCCGCAATAAGAGATGAACAAATATGTTCCAAAGGTTCATCTTTCTTTTTAACGCTTTACCCGATACGCTTGGACGACCGTATTGAAGACGATGCAGGAGAAGACGATCGCTCCCCCTAAGATCGTGTGAAGGGACGGGGCTTCGTTTAGGAAGATCCAGACATAGATAATCCCGATGATCGTTTCCAGACTGCTGATCAGGGCACTCTCCGCAGCCGGGATGAACCGGGTTCCGTGTCCGATCGAGAGCTGGGCGAACGGAATCACGATCGCCCCGAGAACGATGAGCGGGAGGAGATTCTTGAAGGGGATGACGATGTGGAATCGGGAGATGAAGAGTGCCAATATCATCGCGGTGAATCCCCCCAGAATACTGATCCCCTGGCGGTTGAGCGTCGGATTATTGCGTAGATAGGCAAGATTGGTTCCATACAGGAGCGGTGACCAGATGTTGTAGAAGAAATCTTTCGCTTCAAGGGTGCCGAGCTGCGAGCCGAACATATAGACGATTCCCCCTACCGCTCCGAGGGCGGCAAGCAGAGTCAACGGGTGGGGTTTTTCCCGGTAGAACAGAAAGGACTGAAACGAAGCGAAGAACGGACCGAGGCTGATCATCACCAAAGCGATAGAAGCACCGCTGTTGTGTACTCCGATCGCAAATGCAACACCGCTGGAGCCCCACAGCAAGGCGGGAAAGAGCATTCGCTTGTACTGAGTTTTTACAATAGTTGCGGCCTCTTTCTTGTTGGTGATGAGAAAGATGATTGACACGGACAAGAAGGTAAACAGTCCCCTCCAAAAAGCGGCGCGAAACCCGGGCACACTGCTCATTCGAATAAGCAAGGCATCACTGCTTAAAACAAGAACCCCCACAAACGTGATGAGGATTCCTTTGAGGTACTGAGAATCCTTCTTCATGTCAGATCAGAATGTGCATCTTTTCCTTGATCCGCTCAAGGTTCTCATTGCCGATCGAATTGGCCTTCTTTGATCCTTCATGGATAAGTTCTTTGACGATATCGATGTTGTTCTCATAGTAGGCACGGCGTTCGCGCATCGGCTCAAGCAGATTGTTCAACACCTCGTTGAGCCGCTGCTTGCAGGCAAAGCAGGAAAGCGCTGCGCTGGTGCACCCTTTGCAGATCTCATCCGCCTCCTCGGGGTTGAAGACCTGATGGTACTTGTAGACGTTGCACACCTCGGGATGCCCTTCCATATGGGCATGAACCCGGGAGGTGTCGGTTACCGCCTTGCGGACGTGCTGCCAGACGACCTCGGGGGAATCGGAGAGGTAGATCGCATTGCCCATCGACTTGCCCATCTTCGCATTGCCGTCAAGACCCGAAAGCCGCCCGACTTCACTGACCTTCGCCCGGGGAACGGTGATATTCGTACCGTAGAGCTTGTTGAACTTCCGGATGATCTTTCGGGAAAGCTCGATATGGGGGACTTGGTCCTCACCGACGGGCACGAGATCCGCGTTGATGAAGGAGATATCGGCGGTCTGGCTGACCGGATATCCCAAGAACCCATAGGAGAGATCCTCGTAGCCGTAGTTGGCCGCTTCGGTCTTGATCGTAGGATTGTGCCGCAGCTGATTGACGGAGACGATCATCGAGTAGAAGACGGTCAGTTCGGCGATCGAGGTGATTTGGGACTGTTGAACAAATGTTACCTTTTCCGGATCGAGCCCTACTGAGAGGTTGTCCATCGTGACATCAAGAATTGATGAATTAATCAATTCAGGTTCGTTAAAGTGGGTGGTGAGCGCCTGAATATCGGCAAGGAGGATGAACGTCTCGTACTCATCCTGCAGTTCCACCCGGCTCTTCAAAGAACCGACATAGTGACCGAGGTGCAGCTTTCCCGTGGTTCGATCCCCGGTGAGAATTCGTCTTCGGCTTCTCATCTCTTCTCCCCCTCTTTCTCCTTGGTTGAGACAGGGATATTCACCCGGACCATCGTGTGCTTCATATTGCAGGAAGGGCACACCTCGGGTACCTGGTGCTTACCGACTGATTGCACCAACTCAATTGTTGCCTTGCATAAGCGGCATCTGTACTCATATGACGGCATGAGCGGACTCCTCTATATCAAGCCATCCAAGCCCGCAAGGATCTTGAACAGCTCATCTTCCGTTATCTCTATTCCTTTGATTGTCACAAGCTGACCGTCAAGGAGGAACATCTTCATTAATTCAGCAATCACGTATTTCTGATTCGCTTTTTTCAAGTTCGCGATGTAGCCGCTGCGAACCATCTGCGAAAGAGTCTTCGCCTTCTTCTCATCGCCCATCGTGATGAACGCATTCAGGACATACCCGCCTTCTTCACTTCGATCAAAGAGGAGAAGAATCGACTCGCTTTGGCGAACCACCTCTTCACTGACTCCCAGATTGAGATCGAAGAATGTCCTTGGGTACTCGGCGTAGAGGGCTATGGCGCTTTCTTTCATCCTTTCGGCGATCTCGGCGGAAAGCCGCTTCCCGTCTTCTTTCGAAAGGTGCTCATACACAGCCGGGTAGTCATCGAGGGTGAACAGGAGCTTGCCGTTTTTTGGCGAATACAGCTCAAGATCGCTTTCCTTCATTTGGAAGTAGGAAGGGTCTTCATGGAGATCTTTTTTCGTTTTTGAAGACCACATGAGTGCGGTGTTCATGGCAACTCTTGAGTACGTCGTCTCCATCACCCCATAGATTCGGCTTGCCTCGAGGTTCAACGGATACGCATCATCCTCGGGCTCGATGACGACACTGATCCGTTCGCTTCGATCCGCAACATCGGGAAGAACCGTTTGAATGATTCCGGGATCGTTGGTCGTAACCAGAATCGTCCGATGCATCGGCAGCTCTTCAATCGTGAATGCCGGCCGCTTGCGCACCGTTGTCGTGGTGCAGCTGCCAAGCAACATCACCGCGAACAGAGCCAACAGTACAATCTTTGCTTTCTTCATCATACCTGCTTGAGCTCCAAACGAACTTGATATTCCTGCAGTTGAAGGGCTTCCCCGTCAAGCGGCTTTGAGGTAATTTCATCCGCAAGCGTTTCATCGCTGATGATCGATTCAAACTTCGTAAAAACGTCGTGGATCTTATCATCACCCTCATAAGCGATCATGATCCGGTCGGTGACGTCAAACCCGCTCTCTTTTCGAAGATTTTGAATCGCTCGAATAAGATCGCGCATCAATCCTTCATCCAGCAGCTCTTCGGTCATCGTAGTATCGAAGCCGACGGTGAGCGTTCCGTCGTTGATCACCTTCACTCCTTCGATCTCGCTTCGCTGGACGATGATCTCCTCGACACCCAGATCAATCGTACCATTGGAGTAATGAAGCGGGTAGACCCCTCCGTCAAGAATGCGGGCAATCGTCTTTGAATCCAGTTCCTGGATCAAAGCCGCCACTTCCTTCATGTCTTTACCGAGCTTTCCGCCAAGCAGCTTGAAGTTGGCCTTCGCGCTGTAGGTGACAAGCGCAGTTTCATCCGCTTCGATTGAAACGCTCTTCACGTTCAGCTCTTCGGCGATGCTCTCCTGCATTGAAGCGAGCACTTTGCGCTCATGTTCATTGCGATCGACGAGGAAGAGCTTGGAGAGCGGCTGCCGGATCTTCAGGGTGTGAGCGGCCCTCAGGGCACGGCCGAGGGCGATCGCCTTCTGGGTGAGCGCCATCTGCTCCTCCAAAATGAAGTTTCGCTCCTCTTCCCGGTACACCGGATAATCGCAAAGGTGGATCGACTCGGGCAGCTCGTTGGAACGGAGGTTCTGATAGATCTCTTCAACGGTGAACGGAATCACCGGAGCGGCAACCTTGATGAACGTCATCAGGGCATGGTAGAGGGTATCATACGCCTGCTTCTTGTCCTCATCGTTCTCCCCTCTCCAGAACCGGCGCCGACTGCGGCGGATATACCAGTTGTTCAACTCATCCAGGAACGGAATGAAATAGGAACATGCCTTTTGGATATCATAGGCATCGAAGGCGGCGGTGGCGTTTTCCACCAGCCGGGCGGTCGCGCTGACGATCCACTGATCCATCGGATTCTTCAGATCCGCATGGTTCGTTGCGGACGGCTCGTAGGAGTCGATATTCGCATAGGTGACGAAGAATGAGTACGCATTCCACAGCGGAAGCAGAAGACCTTTAAGGACATCCTTGACCGCCTCTTCGCTGAACTTCAGGTCTTCCGCCCGAACGACCGCGCTGCTCATCAACGCGAAGCGGAGAGCATCCGCTCCATACTGATTGATGAGTTCCATCGGGTCGGTGTAGTTCCGCTCACTTTTGCTCATCTTCTTGCCTTCGGCGGTCAGGACGATTCCGTTGGTGATGTTGTTGTAAAATGCGGGTTTTTCATACAAACCGGCCGCCAATACGGTAAGGGTATAAAACCAGCCGCGGGTTTGGTCCAACCCTTCACAGATGAAATCGGCGGGGAAGTGTTTTTCAAAATACTCCCGGTTTTCAAAAGGATAATGCAGCTGTGCATACGGCATGGACCCGGATTCAAACCAACAGTCTAAGACATCGGGAATCCTCCGCATCGTCGATTTGCCGTCGGGACTCGGCCAGGTAAGATCGTCCACGAAGTGCTTGTGCAGATCGGTGACTTTCTGACCGCACTTCGTCTCCAGCTCTTCCAAACTGCCGATCACCTCAATGTGATTTCCATCATCGCTCTTCCAGACCGGGATCGGATTGCCCCAGAAGCGGTTGCGGCTGATCGACCAATCGCGGGCGCCCTCAAGCCACTTGCCGAAGCGGCCGTACTTAAGGTGTTCCGGCATCCAGTAGATCTGCTCGTTCGCTGCAAGCATGAACGGCTTGATCTGATCGATATCGACGAACCAGCTGCTCATCGCCCGATAGATCAGCGGCATCTTGGTTCGGTAACAGAACGGATACGGGTGAACGATCGTTTCTTCGAGGAAGAGCAGATTATGCTCCTTTAAATACTCGATGATGTCGTCATCGCAATCCTTGACGAACCGCCCCGCATAGTCGGAAACCTCTTCGGTGAAATTGCACTCCATGTCGATCGGGCAGATCGTGGGGATTCCGGTTCCCTTCAACACCTGATAGTCATCCTCGCCGAAACCCGGGGCGGTATGAACGATACCCGATCCGTCTTCGGTCGTAACGTAATCGCCCAGAACGGTGACAAACGCTCCGCTCTTCTCTTTTTCATCGGCGAAGTACGGAAAGAGCGGCTCGTAGTGCAGCCCTTCATAGAAGGAGCCCTTTCGGGTATCCACGACCTCGTACAGCTCTTCATCGGTGTAGTAGTGGGACAGCCGGTCTTTTCCGAGGATGTAATAGTTGCCGTCCCGCTTATCGAGAACCTTCACATACTCGATCTGTGGCCCGAATGCGAGAGCGAGGTTGGAAGGCAATGTCCATGGTGTCGTGGTCCAAGCGAGGAAATAGGTGTTCTCCTCGCCGTCAACCTTGAAACGAACGGTGAGCGCGGGATCCTTGACATCCTGGTATCCGCCGAGGTTCACCTCGAAGTTAGAAAGCGGACTGGCAAGCTTCGGACTGTAGGGAAGAATATTGTATCCTTCGTAGATATATCCTTTTTCATAGAGCGTCTTGAACACCCACCAGATCGATTCCATATAGGAGAGATCCATCGTCCGATAGCTGTCCTCCCAATCGACCCAGCGACCGGTCCGTTTGATCGTGATCTCCCACTCCTTGGTATAGCGTAATACGATTGAGCGGCACATCTCATTGAACCTGGCTACGCCAAACTCGACGATTGCCGAATAGCCGCTGATCCCTTCGCTCTTTTCGATCTCATATTCAACCGGAAGGCCGTGGCAATCCCACCCGAAGCGGCGGTTCACCCGCCTTCCCTTCATCGTTTGATATCGAGGAATCGTGTCTTTGATCGTCCCGGGCACGATGTGGCCAAAGTGCGGAAGACCGGTGGCGAAGGGAGGTCCGTCATAGAAGACGTACTCTTTTTCTTCCGGGCGGTATTCAATCGACTTCTTAAAGATATTCCGCTCTTCCCAAAACTGAAGAACCCCTTCCTCCATCTTGGGAAAATCTACTTTCGGATTAACGGGACGAAACATATTTGCTCCTCGCCTCAATCGGGCCTTGTGTATCAGTGTCATTCTATTCATTCATCGCATAAATGACAACCATGAATAGACCGTTGACCTCATCCCGATGAGGGAGTACTGTCATCATATGCGAACCTTTCCGATAACCGGCAGAATAAAACGCTTTGCCTCCGTCTTCCGTGACAACGGCTACTCTCTTTTTGTTGTCGGCGGTGCGGTTCGTGACTTTCTCTTAGGCTTGGGGAACTCCGATCTGGACTTTACCACCGATGCCCGTCCCGAAGAGGTGATCGCCCTCTTTCGAACCGTCATTCCGACGGGAATCGCCCATGGGACCGTTACCGTCATCTTTGAGGGGGAACATTACGAAGTTACGACGTTCCGAAGCGAGGGGGAATACAAGGATGGCCGAAGACCTTCTTCCGTTACCTTCATTCCATCTCTGGAAGAGGACCTGAAGCGCCGTGACTTCACGATCAATGCATTCGCCGCTTCGGCGATCACCGGAAAGATCATCGATAATCACAACGGTGAACAGGACCTGAAAGACGGGACCATCCGGGCGATCGGGAATCCCTACGAACGCTTTGATGAAGATGCCCTGAGGATCATGAGGGCCGCTCGAATCAGCGGAAAACTCAATTTCACGATTGAAGACCAAACCTTCAATGCGATGGGTGCATTGAAAGAGAACCTCAGGCTCGTTTCGGTTGAGCGGCTGCATGATGAACTGGTGCACTTGGTGAAGAGCGACCATCCAAGAAAAGGATTTGAGTACCTTCATGCAAGCGGTGCCCTTGCGGTCATTCTTCCGGAGCTTGCCCAAGGTTCCGGAGTCCTGCAAAAAGGGTTCCACCATGAGGACGTGCTGCAGCACTCCTTCACCACCTGCCAAAAAGCGGCGGACATCGGCTCCTCCGTGCATGTTCGCCTTGCAGCCCTCTTTCATGACATCGGCAAAACAACCACCCGGGAACCGAACGGCGACCGCTACTCTTTTTACAACCATGAGATCGTGGGAGAAGCGCTCACGAAAACGATCCTCAGGCGCCTGAAGGCCTCCAACGAGGAGATTGATACCGTCTCCCATCTGGTGCGCCACCATATGTTCTCCTACACCCCCGAGATGACGGACAGCGCGGTACGCCGCTTCATCGTTCGAGTCGGAATCGAGCATATTGAAGAGCTCTTCAAGCTGAGGATCGCCGATCAAATGGCGATCAGCGGCCGGGCCGATACCGATCTTCTGGATGAATTTTCCAAGCGAATCAACGGAATTATCTCATCCGACGATGCCCTCTCCATCAAAGATCTTGCAATCGGGGGAAACGACCTCTTGGCGTTGGGAATACCCAAGGGCAAGCGGATCGGTCAAACGCTCCAATACCTGCTGGAGACCGTACTGGATGATCCCGCTCAAAACACGAAAGAGCAGCTCTTCAGGATCGCTCTGGCCTATCAGGAGCTCTGTGGATTTACCAGCGATTGATATGCGATTTTAGCCACCGCCTGCTCGGCGGCCTTCTTGCTTCGCCCATGGGCGGGACCGAAGACTTGTCCGTTCACGTCCACTTCGACATAGAAGGTGAAATTATGATCGGGTCCGGTCTTTGACACGAGCCTGTAGGTGGGTACGATTCGCCACTTCTTCTGCATGTACTCTTGAAGAGCCGTTTTATAGTCGCGATGATAATCATCTTCGACGACAGCGGTAATCCGTTCTCCGAGGGCTCGACTGACGAACGCCTTCGCCGCCGGAAAGCCGTTGTGCACATAGCACGCCCCAAAGAGCGCTTCCGTGCAATCCGCCAAGAGCGCTTTCTTTCTCCGCCCGCCGGTCTGCTCCTCCCCCTTTCCCAGAAGGAGATATTGAGCGACGTTCAGCTTCTTGGCGGCGAGAGCCAGGCTGTCTTCGCTGACGACGATCGATTTGATCTTGGACAGCTCTCCCTCCTCTTTATCGGGATATGCTTCCAAGAGCAGATCGGCGACCGCAAGACCGAGAATCGAATCGCCAAGGAATTCAAGTCGTTCATTGTTCCTGGTCCGGTCGCCCGTCTCGTTGGCATGGGAACGATGGGTGAATGCAAGATCGAGGAGATCGAGGTCATCGACCCCAATCCCGCTTGTTTCATTAAATGCAAGAAGCTCCCGTTCTCGCTCTGGGGCAAGAGAGGGAGCTTCCTTGGTACGCAGCTCGTCCATGGAATTTTAAAGTTCGGATGCGAGGAACTCGACAGCGTCCTTGACGGTTTCAAACTCGTTCGCTTTTTCGTCGGGAATGGAGATACCAAGCTCTTCTTCAATTGCGTATACCAGTTCATAGGTATCAAGGCTGTCGGCACCGAGGTCCTTGCGGAAGGATGCTTCCATCGTGATCTTGGATTCTTCGATCTCAAGCTTCTCAGCGATTAGGGCTTTGACTTTCTCAAATACTTGCGTATTATCCATAGTTAACTCCTGATGTTCTTATTTATCTTGCAGTTCAATGACCTGCACACCCCGATAAAAGCCACACTTTGGGCATACTCGGTGAGGAACGACCATGTTCCCGCACGTACCACAACGTGAAAGTGTAGGAGCGGCAAGCTTCATATTCGCCGATTTGCGGCTCGCCGATCTTGCCTTTGAAGTCTTATATTTGGGTGTTGCCATAACGTAGTCCTCTTATTCTTTTCAAAATTTTGACACGGTTGGTAGGATAGCTAAAAACAATTAACGCGTCAATCACCGGGTGGTTACACACCTCAAAGACATCTCATTATCCAAAACCAATATGACATTTTTAAAGAATGTGTAAATATAACATATCAAGCCTCTTTCGTTCAAGAGGCTGCTCTCGGTATACCACAATTCAATATAAGAGTTTTTCTTACTCTTTAGCGGTCTTGAGCCGTTGTTTCATGATTTGAGCAACCAACGGGGGAACCATCGAAGAGATATCAGCGCCGAACGCCGCCATTTCCTTGATTGCGCTTGAACGGAGGAGAAAGTATTTCGGACTGGTGGGAAGGAAGAGGACTTCGAGGCCCGGATACAGCTGCTTGTTCGTCATTGCAAGTTCAAACTCGTACCCGAAGTCGGCGAGCGCCCGGACGCCTCGAACCATCACTCCGACCTTGTGGGTTTTGGCAAAATCGACGACGAGACCGCTGTGAGCCACCACTTCGATGTTTTCATGCTCTTTTAAAATCTCTCTGAGCATTGCAAGGCGCTCTTCGGGGGTGAACAGATAGGATTTATGCACGTTATCTGCGATAACGACATAGAGCCGATCATAGAGCCGGGCGCTTCGTTCGATGATATCGACATGGCCAAGCGTCGGGGGATCGAAGGATCCGGGAAGCATCGCGGTACGGATGTTGCTGTTCACGCTTTCATCTCCTCAACGTATTTTTTCATCGCCGCAAAGGATTCGGGGGATTCCCATTCGATTCTCTTGACGAATGTGTACGACCCTTCACTGTTCTTTTCTGCAACCGCGAACATTCCCCGACCGATATAGCTGATCGTCTGGTTCTCCTTCAACTGTTCTCTCTCGGTGAGGAAACCAAGCACGCAGTCGAAATGGCAGTATCCGCCTTGCGGATGGGTAAGCGCGTTGGCGATCAGGGTGATCGGCTTCTTGCACATCACGCAGACCTCTTTCGGTTCAACAACTTTCTTGACGGGAAGCGGAGGCAAGGTCGGAGTGAACTTCTTCTCACTTGGTTGAACGAAAATCTCCTGCTCGACTTTCTTTTGGCTCCCTTTCGCTTTCCGATTTCGGCGAGTGCCGCGTCGACGATCCTTTTTGGGCTTCTTTACCTGACTGTCCATAGACCAAGCGTACTCTCTTTTAGCAGGAACGACAAGCTGAGGGAGTACTGGAACGAGGGCTTCACATGGTGCAATGGATAGGCAAAGACATCCATAGTGATCATGCCTCATGTGATTCAAGCGGTATATTATCATCGATCAATCGCATGATTGATCCATTATTCGCTTTTTGAATGGATGGATGAATTTATGCATTGACTCTTTGAACACCGTTCAATATAATTGCCTTGAACAGTGTTCAGACCGGAGGATACATGAGAAAACATTCCGACCAAACTTCATGCGCGGATATTAAGGAGAAGATCATTGGTGCAACAACTGAACTGATTGGAACATCACATGGCGATCCTAATCGGGTATCCATCCGTGCCATCGCCCATCACGCCGGAGTGAGCATCGGTTTGATCAACTACCACTTTATGTCAAAGGAAAAACTCATTGAAGTTTGTGTTGAACGCATCATCAAACAAGTCATTCACTCGTTCAAGTTCGATCGGGAAATACAAGACGATCCGAAAGACCGGCTTTTCTCCGGGACGGTCAGTGTCTTCACCTTTCTGAAAGAAAACCCGGAAATTGCCAAGATTTCCATTGTAAGCGACCTTTCCTCTCCTCATAGGAATGCGAATTCCGTCACAAGTTATCAAGCGATCCTGAGTACGCTGCCGGACGGCTTCTCCGGGGAGAGAAAAAAGGTCGCCGCTTTCATGTTGCTTTCCACGATCCAATCGGCATTCCTGATTCGCTCCGTTGCAGACGATTTGCTTGATTTCGATCTGTATACCGATGAGGGAGTCCGTTCGTTTTTCAAACACGTGATCGATCTGCTTTTTACCCCTGAATCGACGCATGATTAGACAGGGAGGAGAATGTCTTGCAGAAAAACACGTCGAAATCGTCGCAACGAAAAAGAAAGAGGGTTTTTATGGTTTGGATGATCCTTGGTGTTCTGGCGCTTGTTTTGTCATATGTTGTCATTCAAGGTGTTCGTGCGGCACACGGTCTTGCACAAGCACGCAGACGTCTTTCAACCTATGACGTACAAACAGCGAAACTCTCCTACGGCGATATAACCTACCTTGATGAAGGAACCGGCGAGGTGATCTTGTCGGTGCATGGAATGTTCGGCGGCTATGACCAAGCCTATGAGACGGTAAAAACCCGGAGGTCGAAAAACCGTCTTATCGCACCTTCCCGTTTCGGCTATCTCGGATCGGATGTCAAAGGCGACGGATCTCCGAAAGAACAGGCCGACGCCTTTGCCGAACTTCTCGATTTCCTGGAGATAGACAGTGTATTTGTCCTCGCAACCTCGGCAGGCGGCACGCCTGCAATCCGCTTCGCCCTTGAGTATCCCCAGCGGGTCAAAGGGTTGATTCTCTTTTGCTCGGCGATGCCGCCGGCCCGGAAGCCGGAAAGCTACCTGCACTACCAGGGACCGCCCAAAGCCCTGATGTCGGATTTAGCCATGTATCTGATCAGCCCCTTGTTTGAACCGCTGATGGGCCTGCCGTCCTCCACAGTAGCGACCATTCAACCCGTCAGCGAACGGAAAACCGGCGCAATCCTGGATGGGGAACGAACCAATCCGGATATGGAGAAGCATTTTGACCAATACCCTGTCGAATCGCTCAACATGCCGACCCTCATTCTCCATGCCAAGGATGATTCCGTAGCCAGCTTCGAGAAAACCAGACTTGCCGTTCCCCGGTTTCCCCAGTGCACCTTTGTTGCGTTTGAGGATGGAGGGCACATGATGGCCGGACACGGACGGGAAATTGATGATGCGCTGAATCTCTTTTTATCCGATTAGCCCGGCAAGCCGGGGCTTGACCGATGTTCTGCACCAATCCGCTTAACACCAAAAATCTATGTATCCGATGCAAATGCGCCTGTTTCCACCTGCTCCCTGAAATTGAGCACCGCTTCTACAAATTCCTTGGGACAGTCTGCGTGTATGTCGTGCATGGAGTCAAATCCCGTCATATACCTGCTGTTTGGTATAAGGCGGCATACCCTCTCTGCATCCTCCCTGTCCATGGCTGACAGCAGCATGCCGTTCTCATCATAATAATTGGGAGCGGTTTCCTTGCTCGGGTTCACCTGCATGACGAGGGAGGGCGCTTGTATCGCCTTAAGAGTATCCTCCTGATCAAAACCCTCGAACCAGGAAAAGTCATAAAAGCTCACCCCGAAATACAGGTCGTAGCCGCCGGTTCCGTCTTGAATGTTTCGCGTAAGCTCAAATATCGCGTTCACGCCAAGCTCCGGCGGATAAAACCACAGGCGCGGAATCTCCCCGGGGTGCTTCTTCATGTAGCGAAGCGCAGGACCTTGTATTGCCTTCTTCCATAAGTCCCCTCCGTGCTTGTTGAATATCTCGATCATGGGGTCATGCAGAAGACTGTAATGCGTATAAGTATCTATCTCTTTCTGGTTTAGGAAGTCATGCATGGTTTCAAAGCCATTGTACGCGAATGTGTTTTCCGCCCTGCCCGGTTCGGTGGAGAAAAACGGCCCGTCCTCAAGAACAAGAGCGATGACATGTTCCGAGTTGTTTGCGGCAAGCCATGCAGCGAGCAGTGCCCCTGAAGAATGACCTGAAACATATGTTGGCCTTTGTATTACATGGTCCATGAACCACATCAAATCCCGCCCTATGATGTTCGCTTTGTATTTTGCGATATCCTTGCTGGATTTGCCGTGCCCATAATAATCCACCGCAAAAATATGAAATTCCTTGGACAAATCCGGCAGCACCTTGGCGTAGTCCTGCCATGCAGCCTGTTGCCCGTGCAATAAAAGAAGCGGAGGCCCGTTTGAAGGTCCTTCACCGTAGTTCAGTACGGAGCCGTCATCCAGAACTACCTGTTTTTCCGTAAAGCCAAGCTTTTTGCCCGTCTTCTTCATGAAGGTTTCGTTCGTATAATCGTAATTGAGATTCCTATAGGCAAACAGGGCGACCACGACAGCCAGAAAGACCAAACCGATGATCAGTATGTTCAACGCGTGCATCATCTTGCCCTCCGTGATGTGTGATCCAGGCGGAAGCCGTCCCAGACACGTTCACCTGTCAATCACCATTCCACGCCGCAAAGCCATCGTCTACCCCGGTGATGCGGCAAGGGGATAGATCCGCTCTCTTCCACTCCCCCATCAAAGAAAAACGGCATGGACGATCATCCACGCCGCTTCTGTCGGTATCAGCATTCCTGTTCTTAGGCGTTCTTCTTGCGGATAAGCTCCTTAACCTTTGCTTTCTTACCGACCCGCTGCCGGATATAGTAGAGTTTCGCTCTCCGGACTCGACCGAGACGGACGACCTCGACACGTTCGACTCGAGGCGAGTGCAACGGGAAGATCCGCTCGACCCCGACCCCATAGGAAATCTTTCGCACGGTAAAGGTTCGGCGAACTCCGCTATTGTTCTTCGCGATGACCAAGCCTTCAAACACCTGGATCCGCTCGGTTGCCCCTTCGACGATTTTAAAATGTACTTTTACGGTATCTCCGACGGAGAAGTTCTCTGCATTCTCCTTAAGTTGTACTGATTCAACAGCTTTCATCACGTCCATTGTCTACGATCCCCTTCGCCATATGTTCTTTCAATTCATTTACTTGTTTTCTGGAAACCACATCCAAAGAAGCTGTTTCCAACAGATCAATCCGCCGCTCCATCGTCCGCAGCAGCTTCTGTTTCAGTCGCCATGATTCGATCTTCTCATGATGACCGCTCAATAATACATGAGGGACCTCTTTTGGGCAAGAGGGTTCGCTTCGCGTGTACTGGGGATATTCCAACAACCCGTCACTGAAGCTTTCCTCATCAAGCGATTTGCGGCTGATCACGCCGTCGATCAGCCGGAAGACCGAATCCACGATCACCATCGTGGCGACTTCGCCGCTGGTGATCACATAATCGCCGATCGAGATCTCATCATCCACATACTCGTCGATGATTCGCTGATCGACCCCTTCATAGTGCCCGCAGATGAAGATAAGTTCCCGCTCTTCACTGAGTTCATGGGCCAGTTTCTGGTTGAGCAGCACCCCCGACGGTGAGGGATACACCACTCGCTTCCCCCTTGTCCCCAGCTCATCCAATGCTTTGGAAAGCGGATCGTACATCAACACCATCCCCGCCCCGCCTCCGTAGGGAAGGTCGTCGACGCTCTTGTGCTTGTCAGTTGCCCAAGAACGAAAGTCGATGAGCTTATATGCTATCGTCCCCTTTTCAACCGCCCGCCTCATGATCGATGAGGTAAAAAACCCCTCGAGCATGTGGGGAAAGAGGGTTAGAATCGTAATCGTCAGTCGAGGAGCCATGGGGATAACAACTCAATCGTTTTCGCTTCGAGATCGACTTCTCCGGTATACTCGTAGAGAAACGGAACCAGGAAGCGCTTGGAGTCCGGCCGTTCGGCCTCCAGAAGCAGTGCCTGAGGCCCATCCAGCACACTGACAACCATGGCAAGAGCTTCTCCCCCGGACACAAGAGTGCACCCGATCAGATCCGCAGTGTAGTACTCGCCTTCCTTGAGCGGGGAAGCAAACTTCCTCTCGACCATCACCCGGGCACCGACAAGGGTCTGTGCCTCTTCCGAAGAATCATACCCTTTGAATTTCATCAAAACGCTTTTGCCGTCCGCTCGCACATATTCGACGGCAAGTGTTGTCTCTTTGCCGTCTTTCAGGGAAGCGACGATCGTCTTGAGCTTTGTAAGGTAATCGGACTCCTCATTGTTGGGATAGACTCTGACCTCACCCTCGTAGCCGAAGGTTCGCCCGATCGTAGCGGTAGCGATGAGTCGATCCACGTCAGTCGAGGATCTCCAGCACTGCCCGCTTTCCATCCCGGGTGGCGGAGGCGCTGAGAATCGTTCTGATCGCTTTGGCGATCCGCCCCTGCTTGCCGATGACCTTGCCGACATCTTCACTTGCGACGCGGAGTTCCAGAATCGTGGACTTTTCGCCCTCGACAACATTGACATCCACCTGATCGGGAAGATCGACAAGCGACTTTACGATATATTCAACCAAATCTTTTTCCACAGTGTGCTCCTGGGACTTAGTCCCGGGCTTTGCGATTCACCTGCACGCCGCTCTTGTTGAGCAAATTGCGAACCGTATCGCTTGGCTGGGCGCCCTTCATCAACCATTCTTTGACGCGATCTTCCTTGATCACCAACTGCTCTTCTTTCTTCTCTGCAAGGGGATGATAGTGTCCAACTTCCTCGATTGCGCGGCCTTGGCGCTTCTCGCGGGAGTCGATCACCACAATTCGATAATCCGGTCGTTTCTTTGATCCAAACCTCTTCAGTCTCATGCTCACCATCGTGACAATTCCTCCATGATATCCAACTACAGACCCATCTGTTTTAACATCTCAGCCTGGTATATTTTATTTCGCGTCAACTTCCTCATCATCAGGCGCGACTTCTCAAACTTCTTGATCAGTCGGTTTACATCGCTGATGTGCGTACCGCTTCCCTTGGCGATCCTTCGGCGCCGGGTTGGTCCAAGTATAAGGTAATTTTCCCGTTCAGCATAGGTCATCGAACGGATGATCGCTTTCTCCCGTTCAATTTCCTGCTTGTCGATGTCATCTTCACTCACTTGACCTTTCATCCCCGGAATCAATTCCAACATCGATTCGAGACCGCCCATCTTGTTCATCGATTCCAGCTGCTCAAGATAATCCTGAAGATCGAAGGTGTTCTTCGCCATCTTCTGCTGCATCTTGATCGCCTGCTCTTCATCGAACACTTCCTGAGCTTTCTCGACAAGCGAGACGATGTCCCCCATTCCGAGAATTCGGGAGGCGTACCGATCGGCATAGAACGGCTCAAGGTCTTCGACCTTCTCGCCTACTCCGATGAATTTAATCGGCTTTCCGACAACCGAACGCAATGAAAGAGCGGCCCCTCCGCGGGTATCGCTGTCAAACTTCGTAAGGATCACTCCGCTGATGCCGACCTGCTCTTCAAACTCCTTGGCGATCGTAACCGCCTGCTGACCGGTCATCGCATCGGCGACGAACAGCGTTTCCTCGGGCTTGAGCGCATCCCGGACCTTTTTGATCTCCGCCATCAGCACATCATCGAGGTGCATCCGGCCGCTGGTATCGACGATCAAGGTATTGAACTGCTCTTTCTTCGCTTTTGCAAACGCTGCTTTGGCAACCTTCGCCGGGTCCTTTTCCCCTTCGATGGAAAAGACCTCGACACCGACCGTCTTTCCAAGGACTTGAAGCTGCAGAATAGCAGCGGGCCGGACCAGGTCGGCGGCGACCAGAAGGACTCTTCGGCCCTCTTTCTTCAATCGAAGGGCAAGTTTCGCAGCGGTAGTGGTTTTACCGGAACCCTGAAGACCCATCATGAGAATCGACGAGGGGGTATCGGGGCCTTTGAGGTTGAGCTTCTGGTTTTCCTCGTCTCCGAGGAGGTTCACCATCTTGTCGTAGACAATCTTTACAAACTGGTCCCCCGGATCGACCGCCTTGAGGACCTTTTCACCAAGCGCTTCCTCCATCGTGGAATTGATGAACCTGCGGACGACGCGGATATTGACGTCCGCATCCAACAGCGCCACCTTGATCTCTTCAACGGCGTCTTGGATGTTCTTTTCACTGATCTTGGATTTTCCAGCGATCGATCGCATGATCGAGCTGAACGCATTGCTTATCGAATCAAACATTGTCTCTTAACTCTTTCACTCAAATTGACCTTATACCCTACACCCTCAAACCCTGTCAAGAAGAGCTAACGGATGAGGCTTCCCTCTTCGTTGAAATCAACGGCTTGTTCATCATCATTGAGGATGACCGGTTTTCCCTCCAGCGTATCGAGACGGTAGCTGACCATCGTGGATACCCCCGGCTCCATCTGGGTCACCCCCAAAAGCGTCGTCGAACCCATGACGGTGTGCTTGTTGTGGGTTACGATGATGAACTGGCTCTTCTGCGCAAACTCCTCGAGCAGCGAGAGGAAGTAGCCGATGTTTCGATCATCGAGCGCCGCATCGATCTCATCGAGCACCGTGAAGGGGGACGGCTTTACGCTGTAGGTCGCAAAGAGCAGCGCCACTGCGGTCATCGAGCGCTCCCCGCCGCTGAGCAGCGTGAGGTGGGTAAGCTTCTTCCCCGGCGGCTGGGCGAGAATATCGATGCCGCTTTCAAGAACATTATCCGGATCGACCAACGAGAGCTCGGCGCGGCCTCCCCCGAAAAGCCGGCGGAACATCGCCTGGAAGGCGGCTGAAATCTCTTTGTATGTAGCCATGAAGAGCTCTTCGCTCCGCGTGGTGATCTCGGTGATGACACTGTCCAAATCCGCTTTTGCCTTCGCCAAATCATCCAATTGCCTTGTGAGGAAGTCATACTGTTCCTTGATCTCACTGAACTCCTGCTCGGCCATCTGGTTGATGTACCCCATTCCACTGACGCGCTTCTTCACTTCTTCCAAGCGCGCTCGAAGTACCGGACTGTCATCCAGTTCTTCCTCTTCAAGCCGATGCTCGAACTCCTTCAAGCTTTTCCCGTATGTATCGAAGAAGTTGGTATAGAGCGCTGCAATCTGTTCTTCAAGGTTTTGGGCGTGCAGCTCCGCCTTTTCCCGCTCGCTTCGAAGGTTCTGGATCTCATTAAAGGCATCCTCCTTCTCCGTTTCGCGGTTTTGGATCAATAGGTTTTGCTCTTCAATTCGGGTGGCAAGTTCTTCGAGCTCCTGATTCAAATCGACGATGCGCGTCTTGATCTCTTTCACTTCCGCTTCGGTGGCTCGAATATCCTCCTGGGTTTCATGGATCCGCTCCCGGGCGTTCGTTGCAGCTGCCAAGGCGTCTTTGTATTCATACTCCCGTTCGGTAATCGTGCTTCGAAGGTTTGCGATCCACGCTTGGGCGGATTCCTTGTTGGAACGAAGCTGGCTGAGAGCGCTTTGATGTTCGGTGATCGCATCTTGAAAGAGATCCATCTGACTCTGGAGATGAAGGTTCTCCTCCCTGAGGTGGGAAACCCGCTCCCGGTTACGGATGATCTCTTTTCGTTTCTGAGCGATCGCCAGATCCAATGATTGTTTTTTTGCGATCGTCCCTTCGGGGGCGATGAGCTCATCCAGGAAAGATGCCTGAGTTCCTTCATAGGCGGTAAAATGACCGGAAAGTGAAGCCAATGAGTCGCCTAAGGTGGAAAAAAATTCATGTTGCCGTTTGAACAGTGTCTCGACGGAAAGGTCGGCGGCTTTCAGCTTGGCGAGAAACTCCTGTTCTTTGAGAATCGATTGCTTGATATGCTCCAACTCCGACAAGAGAATGCTTCGGGCTTCATTTCGGGCTTTGGTGGTATATCCGCTTGAGCGCAGTTGTTCTTCCAGTTGAATGACGATCGCATCACTGAGCTCCTTGACCTCAAGGCTCAGCGCGTCGGTCTCTTCTTCGAGCCGGGCATTGCTCTTCTCGAGTTTGTTGATCTGATTGATATGATCTTCGATCGTCTTCCGGTTTTTCCCAAGGGAGGCCAGAAACCCTTCCAACTCTCCCTCCAATTGCCTGATCTGTTCATCGATCTGAGTGATATGTTCGGTTCGCTCGGCAATATGCGCTTTATCGCGATTGATCTGGCCTTGAATCCCCTCACTGCGGCTTTTTGCGCTTTCCTGCTGATTCAGGAAATCCCGGTACCGCACCGTCAGCAGATCAAGTTTTTCGCCCCTTCCCTTCGTCGCCTCATCAAGGCGCTGGAGCTCGGTCTGAATAGCGATGCGGGAGGCGCCCAAGGTCCTCAGCTCTTCGCGCAGATTGGCGAGGCTCTCGTCGAAGGTTTCCAGTTCCGCCCGTTTCGCCTGATAGTGCCGGGAGAACGTCCGCTCCTGTTCGAGCCGGACCTCCCTCAGCTTCGAATAGCTGACTAGGGTGGAAAGCTGGATATCGACTTCCAGAGTGAACTGCTCTTTTCGAAGCTCTCGATAGTTCTTCGCTTTTTCCGCCTGTCCTTTCTTCGTATCGTAGTTGCGCTTCACTTCCCTGAGAATCGTTTCCACTTGAGCGATGTTCTCATCGGTTCGCTCCAGCTTGCGCTTCGCTTCCAGACTTTGCACCTTGTATCGGCTGATTCCCGCCGCTTCCTCGAAGATGTAGCGCCGGTCCTCCGGCCGGGAGGAAAGGATCTGGTCGATTTTTCCCTGCTCCAGAATCGAGTAGGCGCTCTTGCCGACCCCGGTATCGAAGAAGAGATCGCGGATGTCCATCAACCGGGCGCGATTGCGGTTGATATAGTACTCGCTTTCCCCGGTGCGGAAGATCCGCCGCTTGATCTCGACCTCCGGCTCGTCGATCGGCAGATCGCCGTTCTCGTTGGAGAGGACGAGAATCACTTCGGCGACCTGAAGGGGTTTGCGCAGGTCGGTTCCATTGAAGATCACATCTTCCATCTTCGATGCCCGGAGCGTCTTGGTGGATTGCTCGCCGAGAACCCATTTGATCGCATCGACGATATTGGATTTGCCACACCCGTTCGGTCCCAGGAGACTGGTGATCCCCTCGGAGAATTGGAGCTTCACCCGATCGGCAAATGATTTGAATCCATAGAGTTCAAGTGATTTAAGAAACAACGCACACCCTCTTCTTATCTTGACGATATCTGAGAGCGATTATAGCATATCAGGCGGCGGAGGTAATAGGGTATGACGTTGATCTGTGGGGTTGATGAAGCTGGTCGAGGCCCTCTGGCCGGTCCGGTGGTCGCCGCAGCGGTAATCCTGGGAAAGCACTTCCCTGCCCACCTCCTGAAAGATTCAAAGAAGCTGGCCCCTAAGCAACGGACGATGCTTGAAACGCTCATCAAGGAACAGGCTGCAGGTTGGACGGTGGCAATCGTCTCGCATCGGCGGATCGATGAGATCAATATTCTTCAGGCGACGCTGGAAGCGATGCACAACGCAGTATCTCAATTACAGAAAAACCACCCGATCACCAAAGCCCTGATTGACGGCAATCGCTCGCCGATCCTCTCCTGTGAAACGGAGACAATCGTAAAGGGGGATGACTCGATCCCCGAGATCATGGCGGCTTCAATTCTTGCCAAGGTGGAACGGGACCGGATCATGGTCGCCTACGATGAACAGTGGCCGATGTATCGCTTCGCCGAGCACAAAGGATACCCGACCAAAGCACATAAAGAGGCCTTGAAACAATACGGGCCTTCTCCGATCCATCGGTTGAGTTTCAGATATTAACGGGTATTCTGCTTGATGAAATCGAGGGACTTCTGAAGCTCTTTCAAAAACTCGCCCAAGTCCTCCTGGTAGATGATGATCGATTGGCGAATAAATCGGTCACTGTCCGGCAGGCCTTTCGATTCGACGATGTTCAAAAACACATCCCCTCGAATATTCTCTTTCACATTAAAAAAATATGTCCGCTCATTCTTGACGAGCCTTGTTGAAAACACTTCCCCGCGTTGACCCACGCTCCTACCCTCGCTTCAGATCGATAGATCCATCTCTTTTGTATCAGTGATGTCTTATAAATGTCAACCGACGCCGGAATCCTCGAGAAGCCCCTGTAGATGGTGCCTGATATGTAGTATTGTCTCATATCTAAAACAGAAGTAAGATACTTTTCGGTGGTTATAAATGATTGAGAGCAATAAATACTAAAGACGGAATAAGAATCCGTTTTAGAAAAAATCATTTTTATCATGCATTTTTTGAGTCAAACCGGTCAAATAAAGATACTTTTTCCCTTGCTCGTGCTAGTAGAATGCCTGATGTTCTTTCAATACTTCAATCTCCATCCTCAGAATTCCGTTGTGGCTGGGATTATAAAACGAGGAAGCACTCAGCTTCAAAGCGCGTTGCATTTCATCCTCCTGATTCGTTTGTTGTAGTTGTACTGATAAGAAGGAATAAAAAGACAGGAGAGCTTGAAGGAGAATTCATCACATGCTATCCGGCCAATCCCAGAACTTATCAAAAAATTCTACAGAATCCAAAATGGGATGCTTCGATGATAAAATAAAAATACCGCTGATTAGCATAGGCTGGTTCAGCGGCAGACCTCTGTATATTCACGATCGATAGATCATGACCACCTGTAATATACCATTGATAGTCTATTATATCAAGGGCCTAAAGCCTTGGCTTACAGCCTTGAATGATGGAATCCTCAAGGTACTTGACGAAGATGAAACGATACACTATAAAAAGAGGCGGTTGATGCGCCTTTCGTATAATGGTATTACCTCAGCCTTCCAAGCTGAAGAAGCGGGTTCGACTCCCGTAGGGCGCTCTAGAGAGGCACTCCGATGGGGTGCCTTTTGTGTCCTCGTAAGGAGTGCTCATGCAGGAACGCTACGCTGAACTGGTCATCGCCGTTCAACTTCGCTTGATTGAAGGCGACAGCCTTACGATCAACACCAACGCCCGGACGATGAGCTTCGCCCGGCTTGTCGCAAGAAAAGCGACTGAAGTGACCAAACTGCCTGTAACGATTGTCGAGACATCAATGGGCAAAGTGCTTCAGACCTATCCGATCGACCCTGTTGAAAAAGGGGTCATGCGACCACAGGTACGTACCTCCGTTCTTGCCCATATCGTCGATCTGGATGAATTCCCCTACGATGAAGACGAGGATTGGAACGAGCCGCATCATGAAGTGCGAACCCTCGCCCACTACGGCCATCTTTCCGATCCGGTCTTTCTGGATCGAAGAATATCGATTCCGTGGGCGAACATCCCCTACCCGGGAACCGCCTGGGCGGCAAGCATGCTCGGCCGCCTGGTGAGCCGCGAAGAGATGTGGAGCCTGTTTGGAATTCTGATGCGCCTTACCTCCGATTGGTCGCCCGCCTACTGGGCGGAGCAGGCAAACGTGCTCTCTTATCGGGAAAAGCTTCTCAACGCCTCTTCAGGAAGGATGATCTCGATCAAAGGAAGCAACACGGAGCTCATCGGCGAACAAAGCCCCCTGACCGGATGGATCAGCGGGGTGTTCCGCCTCCCCTCGGGGCGCGAGTATATTCCGCTTCTTCCGGTCCAGTCGGTTCATACGGCGTTCAAAACCGGTTCGGTGAATGGAAAGATCCGCTCGGGATCGCCGTTTACCCTGTTCGGCACACCGGTGACTGATGCCGCCTTCATCATTGAAAACGGAGTTGTGGTGTCCTATGACGCCCGGGAAGGCAAAGAAGCGCTCAAGAAGTATTTTGACGTGGACGCGGGAACCAACGCTGCAAGCGGAATCAGTCTTGCCGATTCCAACACCCTGGAGTGCCGCTATATCACCCGCCTCGTCCATCCCCATTACAAAAAAGAGTGCCGCTCGATCCTTCATCTCGGAGGCGTGCTGGTGGATGCGATCAAAGCGGGAACCGGGGAGGATGACCTGTTTGGCCTTGGACAATCAATCGCCCACTTGGAAATCCCCCTCGCCCATGATATTACAGTAGAGATGCAAAAGCCCGACGGCTCAATGAAGACAATCATTGCCGAAGGATCTTTCACCGTATAGGAGGAGATACAACGATGACTGAACAGGATATCCGACGATATGCGGAATTGATCATCACCAAGGGCATCAACCTGCAGAAAGGCAAGGCGGTGCTCATCACCACCGGAGTGGGAACCTACTATTTCGCCCGCGCCCTCGGCAAGGCCGCGTACCGCCTGGGGGCTTCCTACGTGCAGATTCTCACCGACGATCTTGATCTGCTCTCTTCCCGCTTGGAAGCCCAAAGCGAAGAAGAGGTCCAATTCGTTCCCGCCTACCTCAAGGCGCTTGATTACGAATTCATCAGCGAAGGGTGGTCCTTCATTCGCGTCGATTCCACCGAGGAGCGATTGGATCACGGCCCGCTCGACCCTGAGAAGAATCGGCTCGCTTCCGCCGCCCGCCGAAAGGCTTCCGAAGCCCGCTCGAGGGTTCTGATGCGCCATCAGCTGCCCTGGTGCGTCTGTGTCGCCCCGGGACCGCTCTGGGCGAAGCAGGTTCTTGGCGAGGATGCCAAGCCTGAGGATCTTTTTAAGGTGCTTAAGCCGATTCTTTTGCTGGACAGGGAAGATCCCGGAACGGCTTGGGATGAAAAACACGAGACGCTGCAGAAACGGATGGACTTTATCAACGCGTTGGATTTCAAGGCGCTCCACTTCCAAAGCCCCCGAACCGACCTGACGATCGGGTTCAGAAAGGAAGCCCGATTCGTCGGGGGAGCGGAGACCCTTCCCTCCGGCAAGCGCTTCTTCGCGAACCTTCCCACCGAGGAGATCTTTTCCACTCCCGATCGGATGCAGGTCGAAGGGTATGTGACGACGACCCGCCCGGTGGAGGTGCTGAACACTCCCACCGAGGAGGTTCGTCTTGTCTTCAAGGAAGGAAAGGTTGTCGAGCATTCGGCGAAGAAGGGTCAGGAAGTGTTGGACCGTTTCTTCGAGATCGACGAGGGCGCGAGGAGGATCGGCGAAGTGGCGCTGGTCGATGAAAGCAGCCCGATCGCCCAAAGCGGCTTGATCTTCCACTCGATCCTGCTTGATGAGAACGCTTCCTGCCACCTTGCCCTCGGGGAAGGATATCCGATCTGTCTGGAACACGGTTCCACGCTTTCAAGCGAGGAAGAGCTTCACGAAGCGGGGTGCAACACCAGCCTGGTCCACGTCGACTTCATGGTGGGCTCGAGCGACATGAACGTCGATGCGATCCTATCCGACGGGTCGAGAGTCCCGATCATCGTCGATGGCCGCTTCAGTTTAAATCACTGATCAGTTTCAACCCGTCAAGGGTGTGCATCGGCGCAATCTGATTGATTCGTCCAACCAGGGGGCTGAGCGTTCGCGAAAGACCCCCGGTGGCGATCACATAGAGCTCTTCGCCGATCTCCGCTTCCGTCAGCTCGATGATCGATTTCACCAACCCCGCATATCCGAACATGATGCCGCCGTTGATCGAATCCTGGCTGGTTCGCCCGATCACCGAAGGCGGGGTTTTCAATTCGACCTGAGGCAGTTGAGCGGTCGCTCCGAAGAGGGAGTTCACCGCTGTTACCAATCCGGGAGCGATCGAGACCCCGAGAACCGCTCCCTCCCCGTTCACCGTTGAAAACGTCAGTGCAGTTCCGAAATCGATGACCATCACACATCTATCGGGGTGAACGTAGTGGGCCTGCGCCAAGTTGGCTAAGAGGTCCATCCCCAGCTCCTTGGGGATCGTCTCGCGGATCAGATTGGTGTTCACGGAATGGCTCACCATCAGAGGCTGGATCGAGAAGAGGTTGTAGATGTTTTTGGCGATCGCCCGGGTGAGGTTGGGAACAACGCTGCTGATGACCGCTTTGGTGATATCCTGACGGCTGATCTTGGCGTTGTTCATCAGCGCCTCGAGGACGACGAAATACTCGTCGGTCGTCTTCTTCTGATCGCTATGAATCCGGAACGAGTGGATCCACTCTTTTCCACTGTGCACCGCAACAACGATATGGCTGTTGCCGATATCAACCGCTATCAACATGGCACCTTCCTCAGAGCGCCAAAGCGTTCTTCACTCCTCCGTAGAGTTCGGTTCGGAGCGCCTTGATTCCCTCGTCCTTAAAATACTCTTCAAAGCTCATCATCCTGTCAATCACTCCTCCCGGAGTGAATTCGATGATCCGATTCGCGATCGATTCGACGAACTGATGGTCATGGCTGTTGAACAGAATATTTCCGGTGAATTCAATCAGCCCGTTGTTGAGGGCCGTGATCGCCTCAAGGTCCAAGTGGCTGGTCGGTTCATCGAAGATCAGGACGTTCGCCCCCTCAAGCATCATCTTCGCAAGGAGACAGCGGACCTTCTCTCCCCCGCTTAACACGGTAAGATCCTTCAGTGCTTCATCACCGCTGAAGAGCATCCGCCCGAGGAAGGAACGGACGTAGGTCTCATCCTGGTCGGGACTGTACCGGCGGAGCCAATCCACGATCGGAACATGCTCCTCAAAGAGATGGTTGTTGTTCTTCGGAAAGTACGAAAGGCTCGTGGTGACGCCCCAGGTGTAGGTACCGCCGTCCTGTTTGTCATTGCCGCTGAGGATCTCGAAGAGGGCGCTCTTGGCGGCGTGGTTCGGCCCGACGAACGCGATCTTGTCCCCGGCGTTCACGTGAAGAGAGAATTTGTCGAGCAGCACCTCTCCATCGATCGATTTGGAAAGGGAGTCGACATCCAGAATATTCCGGCCTACCTCCCGATTGGGCTTGAAGGCGACATAGGGAAAGCGGCGGCTGGAGGGACGGATATCATCGATCGTGAGCTTGTCGATCAGTTTCTTTCGGCTGGTCGCTTGACGGGCTTTGGCGACATTGGAACTGAAGCGGTAGATGAACTCCTTCAGTTCGGCGATCTTTTCCTCCCGTCTCCGTTTCTCGTCTCGCTGCTGTTTTGCGGCAAGCTGGCTGGAAAGATACCAAAAGTCGTAGTTGCCGACGTACAGCTGGATCTTTCCGTAATCAATGTCGGCGATATGGGTGCACACCGTATTGAGGAAGTGCCGGTCGTGGGAGACCACGATCACGGTGTTGTCGAAGTCGGAAAGGAAATCCTCAAGCCAGTGGATCGACTCCAGGTCCAAGTGGTTCGTCGGCTCGTCAAGGAGGAGAATATCGGGATTCCCGAACAGCGCTTGGGCCAACAGAGCCCGGACTTTGATCGAGTCTTCCACTTCAGCCATCTGTTTTTCATGGAGCGCATCGGCGATTCCGAGTCCGCTGAGCAGTTGAGCCGCTTCGCTCTCCGCTTCCCACCCTCCGAGTTCGGCGAAATCGCCTTCCAGCTCGGCGGCGCGCAGTCCGTCCTCTTCGGTAAACTCCTCTTTGGCATAGATCTCATCCCGTTCTTTCATGATTGAATAGAGCTTTTCATACCCCATAATGACCGTATCCAGAACCGAGTACTCGTTGAACGCGAAATGGTCCTGACGAAGGGTGGCGAGCCGCTGCCCGGCTGTGACGATGATCTTGCCGGTGTCCGGTTCGATTTCACCGCTGAGAATCTTCAAAAACGTGGATTTTCCCGCACCGTTCGCTCCAATGATCCCATAACAGTTTCCGGGGGTAAACTTGATGTCTACCTCCTTGAAGAGAACTTGCGTGCCGTATGACAGGCCTATGTTGGATGCTGTAATCATCGATGTTTCCTCTGTCGGAAAAACAGGGCAACCGGTGGTTGCCCTGCTTCACACTCGTAGTTCCTAGGGGAATCGAACCCCTATTTGAAGACTGAGAATCTCCCGTCCTAACCGTTAGACGAAGGAACCGATCGCTGGGATGGAGGGATTCGAACCCCCAAAGGCAGAACCAGAATCTGCAGTGTTACCATTACACTACATCCCAATTTCCAAAATCCTTCGGTAGGATACGAAAATCCTCAATCCTTTGTCAACCACCGCAAGAGTATCGGTCGGCGGAACAACTGCACGCTCACTGTACCCTCCAAATGAGGTGTTTGTCAAAGGTCACTCGGAGTCGTAGGTGATAAGAACTTCCGTCGGATACGCCTTAAGCACTTCGGTGTAGTTCAGGAAGGGCAATCCAATGACCCCCAGGATGCCGGTGACGATCGCTCCGTTCTCGTTGAAGATCGAAGCTGCGGCTTCAAGGGTTCCACCGGTTGCGATCAGGTCGTCGACCAACAGAACCTTCTTGCCGGGATGCACATCGAGTTTTTGGATGCAGATGACATCTTCCCCGTATTCGAGAGCGAAGCTCTTGCTGTAGACCTCATTGGGAAGCTTGCCCATCTTGCGGATGAGGATCAACGGAACACCGAGGCGCTCGGCCAGGGGAGCCCCAAAGACGAAGCCGCGGGCTTCAACCGCTGCAATATAATCAAATTGGTAGGAACCCGCTCTCTTTGCAAGCTCATCAATGCTGGCACGAAATGCGTTGCTGTCATTCAAAATTCCCGTAATGTCATAATACAGGATTCCTTCTTTCGGAAAATGGGGAACTTTTCTAATTGCAAGGTCCAGATCGATGTTCACACTCAGCCTCCCGGGGTGTACTGTTTCTTAAACGCACTGACACGTGCACTTGCTTTCATATCATAGCGGTCCCGGATTCCATCCTTGAGATAGTGGTATCCCAGAGCGGCAATCATCGCCGCATTGTCGGTACATAACTCCATGGAGGGAAAAGCGACCGTATATCCGCCGCTCCCAAACTTCTTCAGTTCGCTGCGAAGGTAGCTGTTTGCGGCCACTCCCCCACCGACGCTGATGCTCTTCAGCCCGGTATCCGCCAAGGCGGCTCGAATCCGCTTGATCAGCATATTGATTGCTGTTCGTTGAAAGGAGGCGGCGATGTTCGCACTCGATTTCTCGCTCTTGCCATCCCAATATTTGTCCAGATGGTTTATCACGGCGCTCTTCAATCCGGAGTATGAGATATCGTAGGGGTTCGTCTTTTCGCGGATCTTCGGCCCGGGGAAGCGGAAGGCAAGGGGATTGCCTTTTTGAGCGAGCCGGTCGATCGCTATCCCTCCCGGATACCCGAAGTCATAGTGTTTGGCGACCTTGTCAAATGCCTCGCCGATCGCATCATCGATCGTGGTCCCCAACACTTCCAAGTCATCATAGCCGGTCACCTTGCAGATCACCGTATGTCCGCCGGAAACAAGAACTCCCAGATAGGGATAGTCAAGCTCGTGTTCGATCTGAGGGGCATAGAGGTGTGCCCGGATATGATCGATTCCGATCAGGGGAACCCCTTTGGCTGCGGCGTACCCTTTGGCGAAGCTCACACCCACCAGAAGCGAGCCGAGAAGACCGGGCCGGTTGGTAACCGCTACACCATCGATTTCGACTCCGGCTTCATCGATGGCGGCTTGAACGGTCGGAGCGATCCATTCGGTATGAATTCGAGAGGCCAGCTCGGGCACGACTCCATAGTAGACCCGGTGCTCCTCGGTCTGCGTCGCAATGACATTGCTGAGAATCGTTTTTCCATCGACAACGACGCTCGCTGCGCACTCATCACAGGAGGTCTCGATTCCAAGGACGTTCATGCCTCTTCATCCTCGGCGACCATCAGCGCGATCTCCTCCAGAGCGAAACCCTGTTCAATCGCTTCCGGATACATCTCAATGAGAAAATCAGCCACATTCGGATCCCAGCTTTGACCGACGATCGGTCTGAAACGGGCTGGATGGCTGACGAGTATTTCAATCACTTCACGGGGTGCTGCGGGGGTAAATACCATACGTTTTTTCAATCAATTTCCTCAGAGCCAGCCTACTTCAAACACCAATACTGGTCAAGTTATCCCATCCCTTGCATAAAATCACTCGGTACGGTATTATGCCCTCGTTATGCCAAAATAGCTCAGGGGTAGAGCGGCTCACTCGTAATGAGCAGGTCAAGGGTTCGATTCCCTTTTTTGGCTGAAGCGGCTCTCAGCCGCTTTTTCTTTCTTTATCCTGTTGCATTGCAAGAAAAAGAATCCCGGGCCGAAGCCCGGGAAGATTGCTACTTCTGCTTGATCACCGCTTGGGCGGCAGCCAGGCGGGCGATGGGAACGCGGAAGGGGGAACAGGAGACGTAGTCGAGTCCGACTTCGTTGAAGAACTCGATCGTCTTCGGATCGCCGCCGTGCTCGCCGCAGATACCCAGCACGAGATCGGAATTCGCCGTTCGGCCGAGGTCGCTGGCCATTCGAACCAGCTTGCCCACTCCGTCGAAATCCATCGTCTCAAACGGGTCGTAGTCGTAGAAGCCCTTGTCGGGATCGTTGACGTACGGCTCGAGGAAGGAGGCCGAATCATCCCGGCTGAACCCGCATGCCATCTGGGTGAGGTCGTTGGTGCCGAAGCTGAAGAACTCGGCGTGCGGTGCGATCTCATCGGCGGTCAACGCGGCCCTGGGGACCTCGATCATCGTACCGATCTTGTACTCGATCTCCATCTTCTGCTCGGCGAAGATCGCTTCGATGACCTTGAGGATGATCTTCTTGGTGAAGACGAACTCCTTGTAGGTGCCCACCAGCGGAACCATGATCTCCGGCAGCACATCGATTCCCTTGCGCTTCACGTTGATCGCGGCCTCGATGATCGCCCGAACCTGCATGCGAAGAATCTCGGGATAGATGATTCCAAGCCGGCAGCCGCGGAAGCCGAGCATCGGGTTGAACTCGTGCATCGAGCTGATCTTCTGGGAAAGATCCTCCACGGGAATGCCCATCTGCAGGGCCAGCTCATGGCGGCTGGTATGGTCGTTGGGAAGGAATTCATGGAGCGGCGGATCGAGGAGTCGAATCGTCGCAGGTCTTCCGGCAAGGGCTTCGTAGATTCCCTCGAAGTCGCTGCGCTGCATCGGAAGCAGCTGATCCAGCGCCTTTTCCCGTTCGATCGTGTTTCCTGCCAAAATCATCTTCCGCATCGGAAGGATCCGGCCTTCCCCGAAGAACATATGCTCGGTTCGGCAGAGCCCGATTCCCTCGGCGCCGAAGAGCACCGCCATCCGGGTGTCCTGCGGGGTGTCCGCGTTGGTGTAGACCGCCATTCGCTTGATCTCCTGGACATAGGACATGAACTTCTTATAGAACCCGAAAAGCTGGGATTCCTCTTCCTTCATCTGGCCATTTAAAACCTGGACGATCTCGGAGGCCTTCACGGGAACCTCGACCGCATACACTTCTCCGGTGAATCCGTCAAGGGCGATATACTCCCCTTCCTTGATCGTAACACCGCCGACGGTGAGGAATTTCTTCTCTTCGTTGATCACGATTTCATGAGCGCCGCTGACGCAGGGGCAACCCATTCCCCGGGCCACGACCGCTGCGTGGCTGGTCATGCCGCCTCGAGCGGTGACGATTCCCTTGGCGACCGCCATTCCACCGATATCTTCCGGGCTGGTCTCGTTTCGCACCAGAATGACGTCTTCACCCTTGGCTGCCATCTCTTCCGCTTTCGCCGCGGTGAAGTACGCTTTGCCGCTTGCGCCGCCGGGGGAGGCGTTGAGGCCCTTGGTGATCACATCGACGCCATGGTCGGAGATATACTTCGAGTCGAGAACCGGAGCAAAGAGCTTGCCGAATTCACCGGCGGGAACGCGGCTGACCGCCTCCTCCTTGGTGATAAGCCCCTCTTCGACCATCTCGACCTGGCTGCGGAGCCAGCTGAAGACGGTTCGCTTTCCGCTTCGGGTCTGGAGGATATAGAGCGTTCCCTCCTGAATCGTGAATTCAAGATCCTGCATATCCTTGTAGTGCTGCTCCAGGAGGTGGCGGATATCAACCAGCTGCCTGTATGCTTCGGGGTTCACCCTCTCGAGCGTTTCAATCGGCTCGGGGGTTCGGATTCCCGCAACGACGTCCTCGCCTTGGGCGTTCATCAGGTACTCGCCGTAGAAGTGGTTCTCGCCGGTGGAGGGGTCGCGGGTGAAGGCCACGCCGGTTCCGCTCGTCTCGCCCATGTTTCCGAAGACCATCGATTGAATGTTGACCGCAGTCCCCAGGAGGCCGCGGATATCATTCATCTGGCGATACCTGATCGCCCGCTCGTTGTTCCAGGACTTGAACACCGCATTGGTAGCGAGGAAAAGCTGTTCGACGGGGTCGTAGGGGAAATCCGTTCCAACGGTGTCGTGGTAGATCTTCTGATAGCGCTTGATGACTTCCTGCAGATCGGCGGCATCCAGATCGGTATCCAGTTTCACGCCCCGCTCATCTTTCACATCTTGAAGGGCACCTTCAAAGAGAGCGTGGGGAACCCCCATGACGACATCGCCGAACATCTGCATGAAGCGGCGATAGCTGTCCCAAGCGAAGCGCTCGTTTCCGGTCTTTGCGATAAGACCCTGGACACTCTTCGGATTGAGTCCGAGGTTCAAAATCGTGTCCATCATTCCCGGCATTGAAGAAGCGGCTCCGCTTCGAACCGAGACCAACAGCGGATTGGTTTCATCTCCGAGCTTTGCGCCCATCATCTCTTCGAGAGTGGCCAAATGCTCAAGAATCTCTTCCCGAAGCCCTTCGGGATACGCTCCGTCGTTGGCGGAGTAGTACGCGCACGCTTCGGTGCTGATCGTGAAGCCCGGAGGCACCGGAAGACCGATGCTGGTCATATCGGCGAGGTTCGCGCCTTTGCCACCGAGCAGATCCCGCATCTTGACCGTTCCTTCAACCTTTCCTGAACCAAAGAAATAGACATACTTTTTTTTCTTGTTCGTCATTCATGACTCCTCTAAATTATTTCAGATTGATAACGAACAAATCCTATCGGTTCCTCCGCTTACTGTCAATCAACAGAGAGTCAATTTCTTGTTCAGAAACTATTTGAGCGGAGTAAAAAGTAAAACATTGTACCAAAAACGGAAACGGGGAAGGTGCATCCTTCCCCGTGATTGATTCTGTATCACCTTACGGTTGTTTGCCGATGTAGGCGAGAATTCCTCCATCGACATAGAGCACATGGCCGTTCACGAAGTCGCTCGCCTTCGAACCGAGGAAGAGAGCCGGACCCATCAGATCCTCGGGAGTACCCCAGCGCTCGGCGGGTGTCTTGGCGATGATGAAGGAATCGAAGGGATGGCGCGATCCGTCCGCCTGCTTCTCCCTCAGCGGCGCAGTCTGCGGCGTGGCGATGTACCCGGGCCCGATTCCGTTGCACTGGATATTGTATTTCCCATATTCACTGGCGATGTTGCGGGTCAGCATCTTCAATCCACCCTTCGCCGCCGCATAGGCTGCGACGGTTTCTCTTCCCAGCTCGCTCATCATCGAACAGACGTTGATGATCTTTCCGCTTCTTCGCTCCATCATCGAGGGAAGCACCGCTTTGGCGACGATGAAGGGGGCGGTCAAATCGATATCGACGACCAGCCGCCAATCCTCGATACTCATCTCGTGCATCGGGGTGCGCCGAATGATGCCGGCGTTGTTCACGAGGATATCGACCGGTCCGAGATCCTGTTCGATCAGCTTCGCTGTTTTTTGGACCGCCTGTTCATCCGTCACATCGCACACATATCCTTTTACATCGAACCCCGCTTCTTTGTAGGCGGCAAGTCCCTTGTCCACCAGCTCCTGATTGATGTCGTTGAACGCGATCTTCGCTCCCGCCTTGGCATATGCCAATGCGATGCTCAAACCGATGCCGTAACTGCCGCCGGTCACCCAGGCGACCTTCCCCTTGACGGAGAATTGATCTTTCAAAAAATCCATCTTCTTTACCTCAAATCTTCCGTGGCGATCCAGTCCATATCGGTATAGGTCCGGTTTTCACCGGCCATCGACCAGATGAACGTGTAGTTGCTCGTCCCCACTCCGCTGTGAATTGACCACGAGGGGTTGATGACCGCTTCCTCATTGTGAACGATGATGTGGCGGGTTTCTGTCGGTTCGCCCATCAGGTGGAAGACGGTCTGATCCTTCTTAACCTCGAAATAGAAGTACACCTCCATCCGGCGCTCGTGGGAGTGGGCGGGCATCGTGTTCCACACACTGCCGCTTTCCAGCTCCGTCAACCCCATCGAAAGCTGACAGGTGTCGAGAACCTCGGGGTGGATGTATTGGTGGATCGTCCGCTTGTTGGAGTCGGCGGCGGCTCCGGCGGGAACGTGCTTCGCCTCGGCGAAGACGATGTGCTTGGCGGGGAACGCCTGGTGGGCGGGTGTCGAGCTCATGTAGAACTTTGCGGGATTGGAGGGATCCTTGCTGGAAAAGAAGACTTCCTTCGTTTCCTTCGGAAGGTAGAGTCCATCGTAGTGAACCAGGTCATAGACCACTCCGTCCGCTTCGACGACCCCGTCTCCACCGATGTTGATCATGCCAAGCTCTCGGCGCTCCAGGAAGTAGTTCACTCCGAAATCCTTCATCGGATCGATGTTCTTTGAAAGGTTGAGTTTCCCTTTTACCGGCATCGCCCCGAGGGTAACGATTCGATCGACGTGGGAATATACTCCTGTGACGTCATCCGCTTTAAAGATGTTCTGAATTAAGAATTCCTTGCGTAATTCATCCGTTGTCATGTGCTTGAACGCTTCTTTTCCCGTTGAATAACGAATATCCATTCTTTCTCTCCTACGAATTAATACTAGACGATCGCTGTTCCATATTGTGGAATACACTTCCATTATAGTAGTGTCCCAACTCTTGTCAAGGCACTTGAATTGGAATACATTGATGCTACGGAGGCATTTGTGGCGAAAGCACCTACAGTACAATCTCTTGATCGAACCTTTGACATTCTTGAAGTGTTGGGCAGTTCGCAAGAGGGTCGAACCCTCGCTATGATCACTGACGATCTTAAGCTTCCCAAATCAACCGTTCATCGCCTCCTTTCGGTGCTCATCAGTCGTGAATATGTTCGCAAGAATGATGAAACCGGACGTTATCAACTGGGTCCCGGCTTTATATCATTGAGCGCCAACTACCTCAACAACCTCGAATTGAAAACCGAAAGCGCTCCTCACCTCGCCGAGCTTTCCGCCAGCACGGGCAATACCGTGTTTTTGGGAATTCGCCGGGGCACCAAGATGGTGTACATCGACAGCAAAGAACAGATCAACAGCCTTCGGAAATATGAGATCATCGGCCAAAGAAAGAGCCTTTATTCCACCGGCTTGGGCAAGGCATTGCTCCTGGGGTTGGAAGAGGATGAAATCAGGGAGTTGCTCGCCGATGAGGTGTTTGTCCCCTATGGACCGAACACCCATCCGAATCTCGATGCCCTGCTTGCCGATATCCGGGTAAGCAAGGAACGGGGCTGGACCGTTGATGACCAGGAAGCGGAAAAAGCGATCAACTGTGTCGCCGCCCCGATCTACGATTATCGAGGCCAGGTCATCGCCGCCGTATCCGCCAGCTGGCTCCTCGCCCAGCGGCCCGAATTGACCCCGGCCCTCATGGCTCCGTCGGTGGTTCGCTGCGCGTTGAACATCTCCTATTCGATGGGATACTTCCGGGCGAAGCCTTGAAGAAGGGAAAACGGCACCCTCTCGATGCCGTTTCCCGTCAAAACTATCTGCTTAAGCGATATACGCTTCAACATACTTGCTGACCTCGGGAGCCTTGAGCCGATCGAGGGCTTTTTTCTCAATTTGGCGAATCCGCTCCTTCGTCAGATTATACAGCTCGCCGATCTCTTTCAGGGACATCGGAAAGCGTCCGTTCAATCCGAAGCGCAGCTCAATAATCTCACGCTCCCGTTCGTTCAGCGTGCTCTCAAGAATTTTCCCGACATCCTCTTGAAGAGCCACATCAATAAGTGAATCCTCCGGACTGACCGAGTCGTCCTCGATGAAATCTCCGATTGAGCTGAGGGAAGAACCGTCTCCGAGCATCGGCGCATCAAGGCTGACCAGCTCCCGGCTGATCGAAAGCAGATCTTCAACCAAGGCGGGATCGAAACCGGTCAATTCACCGATCTCTTCCGCCGTGGGATCTTCGGTGCTGAGTTCCTTCATCAACGTCCGCTCCGCTTTTTTTATCTGAAGCAGTTCATTGGTCCGGTTGAGCGGAAGACGCACCGCCCTGCCCTTTTCATTGATCGCCTTCATCACGCTTTGGCGAATCCACCACACCGCATAGCTGATGAACCGATAGCCCTTGTCGGGATCGAACTTCTCCAAGGCGGTCATCAGACCGATATTGCCCTCATTGATCAGGTCACTGAGCGGCAGGCCTTGGTTCTGGTATTTTTTTGAAACGTTGACGACAAACCGAAGGTTGGATTCGATCATCCGGTTGCGGGCAAATTCATCGCCGGCTTTCGCTCGAATCGCCAAGTCCAACTCCTCTTCCTCGGTGAGAAGGGGGATTCGGTTGATCTCTTTGAGATATATTGAAAGGATATTTGACTCATCATATCCGGTATTTTTTCCGTCATTTCGTAACATTCGTCGCTTTGTGCTCATCTATGCATCTCCCTTGTGCAATATATGATGCAACCGGCGTGCCAATTCTTTGCAAGTTGTTTATAATTTATTATTATATAAGTAGTTATAAGCATTTCACACTGGATATGTTTCGTGAACATGAAAAGATAATGGCCTATGAGACACCATTTTGGGTCAAATTGACCAAGCAAAAAAATTTATTCACACAAGTGGGTTTATCTGACCCACTTTAGGCGGATTCCAAGGAAAATCGAATTCCAGAGCGGAAAACCACCGGTCAAGATGCTCCGGATGAACCGGCAATTCACTGTTTTTGAGATCTTCGAGAACCTGTTCATACTCCATCCGAAGCATGTCGTGAATCATGTCCCCTTCGCTCAAGGAGCAGAACAGATGGTTTTTCCCGAGCAGATAGAGCGAAAATTGTCTGCTGAAGAAGCTCATCCACCGCTCTTCGCCTTTGAAGCGCTCTTCCATGCCGCGGATCAGGAATGCATCGATGAAACAGTTGATGCTCCGCTCCAAATCTTTCATTTTGGCGAAGAGCTGCGCCATCCGATAGAAGTAGCACCCAATCTCCTGCTTGGGGGCATCCGCCGTGGGAAAGAGCTCCTGTCGTTTGATCGCTAATCGCCGTTCTTCATCCATGCAAGGAATATACTCATACATCCGGAAACCGGCAAGGTGTCCGTTTTTCGTACGTTGCTTGCCTGTTGATTGAGATTTTACTATAGTATGCAAGGCGAGCAATTCGCTGTATGATGAAACCAAGTTTTGAAGGAGATACGTATGACTATCAAGCCGTTGGCAGACCGGGTACTGGTGAAAATTGAAGAAGTTCAAGAGAAAACCGCTAGTGGAATCTATATTCCTCAAACCGCTCAGGAGAAGACCCAGATTGGAACCGTCGTCGCTGTTGGCGAAGGGACCGACAAGGTAAAAATGCTCGTTAAGGAAGGAGACCGGGTAATGCACGACAAGTACGCCGGCACCTCCGTGAAGAGCAATGGCGATGAATACCTGATCCTTTCGATGAAGGATATTCTTGCAATCATCCAATAACTGCAGCGATCACTGAACGAATGAGGCGCCTTCGGGTTGCCTCTTTTTTTGCTCATGGAAAAAGAAACCGTTCAATCTTGGCGGCAATCGAATCGGATGGACCCGTCTGGTGGAAGGATTCGGGGAGGGAACGGAGCATGAACTGGCCATATCGGCGCTGAACAAGTCGGGAATCGAGAATCAGCACCACACCCCGGTCGGTGGAGGAGCGGATCAGCCGGCCGAAGCCCTGTTTGAGCTTCATCGTCGCATTCTTCAGGGAGAGCTCGAAAAATCCGCTTCCGCCGGCGGCGTCGATCGCATCACACCGAGCTTTAAAGACCGGGTCGGAGGGAACGGCGAAGGGAAGCTTGGTGATCACGACCAGCCGAAGGGTGTCACCGGGGGCATCCACCCCCTCCCAGAAGGAGGAGGTCGCAAACAGAACCGAATCCCGCTCTCCAACAAAGGTTCTCAGGAGCGTATGCCGATCAAGCTCCCCTTGACTGAGAAGCAACAGCCCCGCTTCCTCATACGCTTCGCTGAGGCGCGATCGGAGCTCTTTGAGTAGCGCATAGCTGGTAAAAAGCACCAGAGCTCCACCGCCTGAGGCAAGCGTCGCCTCCAGAACCGTTTTGCTCATATAGGCAAGGTACTCCTCCTCAAGCTCTTTTGCCGGAAGCGGCGCATCCTCGGGGGTGATCAAGAGCAGATGGGTCGTGTACTCGAACGGTGAAGCGAACGTTCCTTTGAAGAACGGGCGCTCATCGGTATAGGGCAGGCCTACCCGCTTCGCCCAGAACTCGAACTCATCATGCAGATCCAGCGTCGCCGACGTGGATACGACCGTCTGCAGTTTCGAAAAGAGCGCTTCGACAAGGACGGGGGCGACCGAGAGCGGAGTGATCCGCACCTCGACCGAGATATCCCGGCCAAACCGCTCGGAGTTGAACCAATGGACCTCCTCGCCCCACGTGCCGTAGTCGGTAAAGGAAAGAAGAACCTCCACCATTGAATCGATCCGATTCGATCGGACGACGAGTTCGTTCAATCGACTCTCCAGCTCTTCGGGAACTTTGCAGCGTTGAGCGAATTCAAAGATCCGTTTGCTCAGCGCTTTCCCTTTTTTTGCCACCTCGACCGCCAGCTCCTTGAACGTCTCAAGGCGCCCCTGATGCTCAGCCGTCACCAGAACCGGCTGATAGTGGTTCTTTGAAAACACTCCCAGCAGGTATTGATCGAGCGCTTGGACCTCGGCGTTCAGAGCGACCAGCTCTTCGATGATTCCATCGACGCCGAGCGGATTCTCGGAATAAGGAGAAAGCTGTTCAAGGAGGGAGTTTGGAGTATATCGGGAGGAACGCTGAATTCGACTCGCTTGATGAAGCAGCCCCTTCGAGGAGTAGATATCGGTAAAGAACTCCGTGGCATTCGCTTCGATATTATGGGCTTCGTCGATGATCAGCCGATTGTACGAGGGAAGGATGTGTTCTTCGTCATAGCCGAGATCGCTTTCCAGGCGGGAGCGGGCATCGCTGAAGAGCAAATGATGGTTGGTAACGATGATCCGGGCTTTTGACCACCGGGCTCGTGCCTTGAAGTAAAAGCATTCATGAACGTAGGAACAGGTCTGCGGATTGCACAGATCGGGATCGCAAAAGATTTCACTTCGCAGCTCATAGGAGAGGGGGTGCGGGTATTCGGCGAACAGGCCGGTAGGCGTTTCCTGCACCCATGCTCCCACTTTGTAAAGCTCGCCCGTCGGATCCTGAGCGAGCAGGGCGCTCGCCTCCTTCACCTGAACATAACGCTGGATGCACAGATAGTTCGCCCTTCCCACCGCCAACGCTACGGAACACTCCATGTCCAAAGCGGCAAACAGAGCGGGGATATCCTTGTCGACCAGCTGGCGCTGGAGGTTGATCGTGCTCGTTGCGACCACGCTTCGTTCATCCGGGTTCTGCAGCGCATGGAAGAGGGCGACAGCGAGGTACGCGAAGGACTTGCCGATCCCGGTTCCCGCTTCGATCACCGCAATGGCGTCCTCTTCATAGGACCGGCGGATCAGCTCCGCCATCAACAGTTGGCCCTCGCGGTACTCATAGAGGGGAAAATGCTGAAACAACAGCCCGTCGGCATCGAAGATTTTTTCTACATCATTTATCGTCAATGTGATATTCCTGCAGCTTTCGATGGAGCGTCTTCCGTCCGATTCCCAGCGTCTGGGCGGCTTTCGTCTTATTGCCGCTCTCAAGTTCAAGCGTGGCAATGATCAGGTGTTTCTCCGCTTCGGCGAGGGTGATCCCCACCGAGAGCGAAACGGTCGAAGAGCTCTCCGCGGAAGTTACCTGCGGGGGAAGGTCTTCAAGCTCAATGATCGTTCCCCGGGCGAGGACGACCGCCGACTCGATGCTGTTTCTCAGCTCCCGGATGTTTCCAGGCCAATCGTAGGAGAGAAGCGCCCGCTTGGCGCCGGCGCTGAACCCTTCGATCGGCCGGTTGTTCTCCTTGGTGTACCGGGCGAGAAAGCTCGTCATCAAGAGAGGAATATCCTCTTTTCGCTCCCGCAGCGGCGGCACGATCAGGTTTATCACGTTCAAGCGGTAGTAAAGGTCCTCCCGGAAGTTTCCCGCTTGAACTTCGGCAAGCAGATCGCGGTTCGTCGCACAGACGATTCGGACGTCCACCGTAATCGAAGCCTCTCCCCCTACCCGCTCGAAGGTCCGCTCCTGCAGAACCCGAAGGAGTTTCACTTGGGTCGGCATATCGATCTCACCGATTTCATCAAGGAAGATCGTCCCGCCGTCGGCAAGCTCGAAGCGTCCCCGCTTCTGGGCGACCGCTCCGGTAAAGGAGCCTTTTTCGTGCCCGAAGAGCTCGCTCTCCAAAAGCGTCGAGGTCAGAGCGGCGCAGTGAACCTTTATGAAAGGGCCTTTGGCCCGGGTTGAGAGCTCGTGGATCGCATCGGCGACCAGCTCCTTGCCCACTCCGCTCTCTCCCGTGATGAGGACGCTTGCCTTCGTGGGGGCGACCTGACTGACCGTCTCCATCAGGTTCACCATCTTCTGGCTCTTGCCGATGATGTGTTCGAACTTGTTGCGCTTCTTTAATTGAGCGACTTCCGCTTTGAGCTCCTCGTGTTCCCGGGCAAGATCATGAGCGCTCAGCGCCTTTTTCACAACGAGGGTGAGCCGGTCGAGGTTCACCGGCTTGGTAAAGAAATCGATCGCCCCTCTTCTCATCGCTTCGACGGCATTCTCGACCGTTCCGTGCCCGGTAAGAACGATCACCGGAATGTTCGGATAGGAGGAGGTGATGCGATTTAAAAGCTCGTTTCCGCCCATTCGCGGCATTCGAAGATCGGTGATCACCAAGTCGATCCCTTTTTTGTTGATCAACTCCCACGCCGCCTGGCCGTCCTCGGCGGTAAGTGTCTCATACCCCTCCATCTCGAGAGCGAGGGACAGGCCGGATCGAATATTCTTTTCATCATCGACGACTAGGATGTTCCGCTTCATCATTTACCTCCCTGAATGGACCTCTTCGAGAGCCAGATGCTCCCCCGAAGGAATGGGGAAGATCAGCCGAACCGTGGTCCCTGTTCCCACGACGGAGTGGACCTGGATGTCTCCCCGGTGTTCTTTCATGATCTTATAGACGACGGTCAGCCCCAGCCCGGTTCCGCCGGACTTGGTCGTGTAGTATGGCTCAAAAATCTTTCCAAGCGCTTCTTCGGGAATCCCGACTCCCGTGTCCTTGATCGAAACGACGACGTTGTTCGAATCGATCTTTGCTCCGACTTCGATCGTTCCCGAGTCCTTTATCGCATTCATTGCATTCTTGATAATGTTGAGCAGTGCCTGCTTGATTGCATTGTTGTCGATCATCAGCCCCGGCAGCGTTGCGGGGTAGGTCCGCTTCAAGACAATTCCTTCCCCGTTCAGCTCCGGTTCGACGAAGTCGCACACCTGATCAAGCAACGTGGTTATCCGCTCCAGCCGGATCCGGACATCGATCGGCCGCACGGCGAAGAGAAAATCCACCACGATCGCATTGAGGCGGGCGATCTCTTCATCAAGCACGTCGATGTAGCGCCTGGCATCCTCAAATGTCAGGCTCTCGTTGCGCTCATACGCTTTTTTCAGCAGTTGCAGATGAATCCCCATTGCAGCGAGGGGATTCTTTATCTCATGGGCCACGCCGGCAGCCATCGTCGTCATCGAAGCGAGGCTCTCACTGCGCCTGAGGCGTGCCTCCGCCCGATTGTATTCCGTCACATCGGTAAGCCGAATGACGAAGGAGGTCTCCCTGGCGGAGGAACCGTCCTTGTAGGGATAGACCGTCACTTTGACTGTTTGAAGCTGATCCCCTTTCTGGAAGGTGAACTCATCCTCTTTGATTTCAATCTCCCGCCCCTCGACATTGGCTGTGATGAAGGAGAGCACATCCGGGTCATGCAGCACCTCGTCAAGGGCGACTCCTTCATAGGATTTGAGGCGAATCATCGGAACCAGCGTTGGAGTTACCGAGTTTGCATAGAGAATCCTCAGGTGCTTGTCAGCAAGAATGAACCCGTCCTCGATCGATTCGAGGGTCGCCTCGAGCATCTCCATCTCGCGGCTTTGGCTTTCAAGGATTTCGACGATCTGCTTTGAATCGAGTTGATCGATCTTTTCAATCGCCCGGCGGACAAAGTTCTTCATCGCTCCTCCAACAATCGGTAATACAACGCCTCGAAGGTGAACCGCTGATTCTGGTTGTACAGCAGCCCGGCAGCATAGGTTTCGTCGATCAGCGCCACCGCCTTTGCGACATATCGGCGGGAAAGGACGCTTTTTGCGATCGCCTCCCCCAATATACTCAAAACATACTCGCAGCTGTTCATTTTCTCGATCTCGGCGGTGATCGAAGCGATCGTTCGGGAGTCGAGAGCCCGTCCTTCGATCAGCGAAGCAAGCAGCCGATCGACCAGGAGCCTGCTCTCTTCGATATTCACTCCGCTTTGCGTCAGGAAGAAAGATCGAAGGGAATCGTAGTTGGATTCCGTTAAACCGTAGGAAGCGATGAAGCTCCTCCTGTTCTCCTCGCTCAGTGGAGGGAACAGGTATTGACGACTGCGGGAGAGGATCGTCGGCATGATCCGGGAGGGGTGTTCGCTGATCAGAAAGAAGTATACGCCTTTCGGTGGTTCTTCCAGGAGCTTCAACAGGGCGTTTCGCGCAGCGACATTGGTTTGTTCGATCCCCTCCAGGATGACAAAACGCAGTTGGCCGGAGATATTCGTCTGATGGACCCAGCTGTCAATCGAGCGAACCTGATTGATCGACACCGTGGTCGATTTTGGCAGGCCGGAATGGAAATCTTTCAGGGTTTTTCGGAGATCACGGACGTACTCCTCCGCCCGATTCCGTTCCAACACTCCTTCCGCCGTCAGCTCATACAGGAGATTGTTCATCCCCTCCGCCCGAGCCGCGGTGTTCTGGAGCGCGGAGCCCGCCTCCTCAAGGAGGATCGGATGAAACCCCAAAAGCGGGATGCGGATCGTTTGAATCAACCGATTACGCCACGGTCCGTTGGGGTCGTGCAGGAATGCGGCAAGCGCCGCTTCGATCCTTTGGCGGTGGTCCCGTTGACTGACGATGACCAGGTCGGAGTATGACAAGGTCGCGAACTTGGTGCAGGAGGGGCACCTGCAGTGTTCCCCTCCTCCATGGGCACAGGAGAGAACCCGGGCGCACTCGATTGCCGTGCTCATCCTCAGGGTGTAGCGATCGCCGCCGAAGAGTGAAACCCGGCTGAACGTGCCGCTTGCAAGCTGCTCGCCCAACAAGGCTGCCAGGTGCGGTTGAAACGGAGCAATCATAGGCTTGAGGCCGTTTCTTTGATGATTCGGACGGTGTCGGGCATGAAGCGGTGGACGAAGCGCAGGACAAACTGGCTCTGCTCCAGATAGGGGGTCAATTCACTCAACGAGGTCGACTCAAGGAAAAAGAGAATAAACGCGGAAACGATGACCATCTCACAGACCCCCCAGATAAACCCCAGGAATGCATTGACTCCCCCAAGCCCGATCGCCTCAAAGGCGTTTTCAAGCATCGAGCCGAAGAGGCGGATCAACGTATACCCGATAATGAAGAGGAGAACGAACGACAGAAGGCTTGAGAAGAAGACACTCAGTCCAAGGGTGTCGGAGAGGAACGGTTGCATCCAGCGAGTGAGGAGAAGCGCGGTCATGAACCCGATCAAATACCCTCCCCGCCGGGTGAACGTCTGGGCGAAGCCCACGAAGGCGCCGCTGATTCCTCCGACGATCATCAATACGAACACGATGATATCGACGATGTTAAACACAAAGCCGAAGAGTGATACGCTTACCTGCTGCATCATGCATTCCTCCATCCCAGAATGATTTCACCAATCCTTCTTGCCGCCGATCCGTCCCCCAGGCTTCCCATTGTCCGCGCCAGCGCCTCGCGCCTCAGAGGATCATCAATCAACGATCGAACCGTCAAAACAAAGGTCTCGGGATCAACCGGCTCATAGAGTACCACGGTCGCTCCCTTCGCTTCCAGATGCCGGGCATTCGCTTCCTGCTCCCCTCTGCTTGTTTTTCTTCCGAGCGGAAGCAGGATGCTCGCCTTTGCAAACAGCTTCAGCTCCTCCAACACCCCCGCCCCGCTTCGGCTGACCACGAGATCCGCCCGATGAAGCACCGCGGCAAGCTCGTCCCCGATGAACTCGACGGCGGTATAATTGGGCCGGAGCGAAGGCAGAGGGGCATTTGCCCCCACCTGATGGTATACCGAGCAGATCGTAAGCAGCTCATCAAGGGTCTTTCCAATGAGGGCGTTGATCGCACCGCTACCGCCCGATCCGCCGAGAACCAACAGAAGCGGAGGGTCGCCCTCAGGACGACTGAAAGGCATCTGCCTCGCTTCAAGAAGATCCCTGCGGACGGGATTGCCCGTCACCCTCAGTTTTTCCCGTCCCAGCCGGTCGAAGCCTTCGGCGAAAGGAACACAGATCAGATCCGAGAATCTTGCGTTGATCCGCGTCGCCAGCCCCGGGCTGATGTCACTTTCATGGCTGATCACCGGAATCTTCAAAAGATGCGCCGCGATCACCGGGGGGACGGAGACAAACCCGCCTTTGCTGAACAGGAGATCGGGTTTCCTTCTCTTCAGAATCCGGTATGCGAATCCGATCGCCCCCAGCACCTTGAATCCGTCGGTGACGGTCCGAAGGGAGGGATATCTTCGCAGCTTGCCCGAAGGAATCGAATAGAAGTCGAGGTTCGCTTCTTCCACGATCCTTCGTTCCGTCGGATCGTTTCGACCGATCCAAAAGCCCGAGTAGGAATCGGAGCTTGACAACTCCTGGTGAACGGCCAGCGCGGGATAGACATGCCCAAGGGTCCCTCCGCCGGTAAAGCACACAACCATACCTCGAGCATATCATCTTCCAATGAGCTCGTACAGCGGATTTGTATCAATTTGACCCTATGGGTATATTTGCCCCATCTCATCGTTTTCTCTATTCGGAATTATCCCAAATGAGTATACTCATACCAAGGCAGGTATCATATGGCTCGTTCATTTTTATCCACCCTCTTTGGAACCAAGCAAGAGAAAGACTTGAAGCACCTCTATCCGATCGTTCAGCAGGTGAATGACCTGGAACCTTGGGCGCAAGGTCTTGCCGACGACCAATTCCCCGATGAAACGCAGAAGCTGAAGGATGCTCTCAGGCAGGGAGCGACATTGGACGATCTTGTTCCCAAGGCATTCGCTCTCGCCCGGGAAGCCGCATTCCGGGTGCTCGGCGAACGCCATTACGATGTGCAGATCATGGGCGCGATGGTCCTTCATCAAGGCAAGATATTGGAGATGAAGACCGGTGAAGGAAAAACCCTCACCTGTGTGCCTGCCGCATATCTCAACGCGCTTGAAGGCAAAGGCGTTCATATCGTCACGGTCAACGACTACCTTGCCGAGCGGGACGCTTCGTGGATGGGTCCGGTGTATGCGTTTCTCGGTCTTGAGGTCGGCGTGATTCTCTCCAATATGGACAACGAGGCCAAACGGCGCGCCTACAGCAAGGATATCACCTATGGAACCAACAACGAGTTCGGCTTCGATTACCTGCGCGACAACATGAAGTGGGCGCAGGAAGAGAAGATTCAGCCGCTTCATCACTATGCGATCATCGACGAGATCGACTCCATTCTGATCGATGAAGCGCGAACCCCCCTCATCATCAGCGGCCAGAGCGAGGATGATTCCGCCCAGGTGCTCGGTGCAAGCAAGATCGCTTCGTTTCTGATCGAGTGTGAAAAAGATCCCGAGACCGGCGACTACTACGAGATGGATCCGCTGGCCCGGTTCGACCGCTCGGCCCCGGCGTTCGATGAACGCGGCGATTACAAGCTCGATGAAAAACAGAAGCGGGTCACGTTCACCAATCAGGGGCTCATCCACATCGAAGAGCTTCTTGGAAAACACAAGGTGATCGAAGGCTCGATCTACGATGGGCAGAACTTCGAATATGTCCACTATGTAACCCAGGCGGTCCGTGCGCTTCGGCTCTATCACAGGGACGTCGACTACGTCGTCGCCGACGGTCAGGTTCAAATCGTCGACGAGTTCACCGGCCGGGTGCTGCACGGCCGGCGCTACAGCGAGGGTCTTCACCAGGCGATCGAAGCGAAGGAACGGATCAAAGTCCTCGGTCAGAACAGGACGCTGGCGACGATCACCTTCCAAAACTTCTTCAGAATGTACGACAAGATCAGCGGGATGACGGGAACCGCCGATACGGAGGCTCCCGAGTTCCTCAAAATCTACGGCCTTGATGTCGTGGTCATTCCAACCAACCGACCGGTGATCCGGGAAGATCATCCGGACCTCGTCTTCTACAACGAGCAGTTCAAGCTTCAAGCGATCTGCCAGGAGATCGCCCGCGTCCATAAAACCGGCCAGCCGATTCTCGTGGGAACGATCTCGATCGAAAAGAGCGAATTGCTCTCCTCGCTCCTGAAGCGGATGGGGATCAGGCATGAAGTGCTCAACGCCAAGAACCACGCCCGGGAGGCGCTCATCATTGAAAATGCCGGCTCCAAAGGCGCCGTCACGATCGCTACCAATATGGCGGGTCGAGGCACCGACATCAAACTCGGCGGAAGCCTGGAAGGTCGAATCCGTTCCCAGGTGGGCTCCGAGGCCACAAGAGAAGAGTACCAAGCTGCGTTGGAGAAGATCGCTCCGCTCTGGAAAAAAGACTATGAAGAGGTCAAAGAGCTCGGAGGTTTGTACGTTCTCGGAACGGAACGACATGAATCAAGGCGAATCGACAACCAGCTGCGCGGTCGAAGCGGCCGGCAGGGAGATCCGGGAACCAGCCGATTCTATGTCAGCCTCGACGATCCTTTGATGCGCCTGTTCGCTTCGGACAATGTCCGAATCATCCTGGGGAAGATCGGGATGCAAAGCGGTGAGCCGATCGAGCACCGAATGCTCTCGAATGCGATCGAGAAAGCTCAAAAACGGGTCGAGGATCGAAACTTCGAGATTCGAAAGCACCTTCTCGATTATGACGACGTCCTCAACGAGCAGCGGAACTTCCTCTACCGCGAACGGGATGCAATCCTTGCATCCGATGACCTTGTCGAACGGGTGAGGGAACTGACCCGCCAATTGATCGAGGAGGAGGTTTCCCGGGTCTTCGCTCAGACGAAGGATCAGAAGGAACAGGCGAAGCTCCTGGACAAGGTCACCCGAACCCTGATGCTCGCCTCCGACCCCTTCGAAGGCTCTTTCACAAAGGACGCCATCACGGCCCATCTGATCGAATCCGCCGATAAAGAGATCGATGAGAAGCTCAAGATCACGGGCAACGCCCCCTTGAACGAGTTCCTCCGCTTCAACTACCTGCGTCAAATCGATATCCGATGGCAAAACCATTTAGTGGCGCTTGAGGATCTGCGGGATGCGGTGAGTCTCAGGTCATATGCCCAGAAAAACCCCTTGGTTGAATACAAGGTGGAGGGGTTCGAGATTTTCACCCAAATGCTCGATGCGATCGGGTTGTTCGTCGTCCAGACCCTCCAGCGGGTGAAGATTACTCCCCAGCGGGAACAATACCGGCGCACTCCCGCTCAACACAAGGTGGTGGAATCCCATTCCCAGCAGCTCGCCTTCGCCCATGAAGGACCGGAGCCGGCAAAGGAGAATGCGGTAACCACGATCCGGCGCGAGGGAGCGAAGGTAGGGAGAAACGACCCCTGCCCCTGCGGAAGCGGAAAGAAGTACAAACACTGTCACGGAGCGTGAGACCGCTAGAAAAACTGTTCGGGATCCAAGGGAATGCCGAGCTGTTCGATCGAGAAGAAGAGGTAGGGTTCGAGGCTCAGACCGAGGGATTCTCCCTGAACGACCGAGCTGCCACCGATCACTTCAACACTGCCGAGGTTGTGGTAGCCGGTGCGATAGCCGCCCTCATGACTGAGAATTACGTACCGGCTTTGCCCGTCGGCTTCAAACCCCGTATCGGCGACTTCGCCGTCGGCGGCGGCTTTTATCGGCTCGTCATTGGAGGTTCGGATTCGAACTCCGCTTTCCTGATCAAACCGTGCGATGATCGCCCCCGGTGTCGGTCGGATGAATTGAATCGGAGCGATGTCGGTGTATTGCGAAGAAGCGGTGGAAGAGGTGTCGGGAATAAAAAGCTTGTCGCCGACCTTGATCTGTTCATTTACCAGACCGTTCAGCTCTTGGAGCGTCACCCAGCCGAATGGAAGATTCTGCGTCCGAACGATCGTGGAAAGCATATCCCCTTCTCGAACCGTATAATAACGGCCATCCCGATCGGGAATCTTCAGCGCAGCTCCTTCGGTAACCGCTTGGACGTTCCTGATCTCGTTGATCGATACCAACGTCTGCACTTTCAAACCATACTGGAGAGCGATTGAATGCAAGTCTTCGCCCGCTTGTACGATGTGGGAGGTGAATTGAACACTCTTGCTTGAAGGAGGCCGAACATCGAGTCGTTGCGCTTGATGTACCGGTTCGCTCGGTTTAGGAGGAGTAACGGGCTGCGGGACGATCTCTTCGGCGGCAGGGGGCTGCGGCTCGATGACTTGAGCGGGTTTTACCTCCAAGGCAGTACTGAATTGAAGCCACAGGATGATCACTGCGACACAGACGGCGATACCGAGAATGATCACGCCCAGGAGGGTTTTGCTCGGTCCACGCCTTCGTTTTCTCCTTGAGGAATTCCGGTCGTGCATATCATCATAGTAGTCTCGCGCCATATCTCGACAATGCCTCTCCCCCATAGTAGTATAAATCGACCATGTCTACCAGTCCAAATCATCGCCATATCAACCTCTTCATCGCCCTCATAGGGGTGGCGTTGCTTGTTTTGGCGATCAGATTCGGGGTTTTGATGCTCAAACGCTTCCAAAGCGATAAACGATACGAGGATCCCGTCGTCGCCGACCGGGTCGTTCGAGGGACGATCTACGATCGAAACGGGCGTATCCTGGCGATCCAGACTCCCTATTGGGGAGTCTACTTTCATCTCAACAAGATCAAGGATTTGAAGCTGGTCAGCGAAGTCGTCGCTCCCTTCGTCCAAATGAGCCCCGGTGAAATCATCGAGCGGACAAAAGCCTATACCACGTATGCCCGGATCAGCAGTCGAATTGATGAAGATCAGGTGGAGCCTCTGTTGGCGGCGCTCGCTAAGTACAATCTCCTCGATTCCGTCAACGTCGAGAAACGGATTGGTCGAACCTACCCTTCTCTCTTTCACGCCGCTCAGATTCTCGGCTTCACCAATGCCGAAGGTGAAGGGATTGAAGGACTCGAGTACGCTCTGGAAAAACAGCTCAATCCCTACCCAAAAGTCGGAGAGGAACAGATCACCTATGGAAGCGATGTGTATCTCACCTTGGATATGGATATCCAATATGCCTTGGACGTCCAGCTTCAGGAGATCGCGAATCTCTATGATCCCAATATCATCATGGGGATCATCATGGATGCAAAAACCGGCGACATCCTCGCCCTTGGAAGCTACCCGTGGTATGATCCCAATGCATTCAGTCGCTCAAATCCCCGCCAACGGACGAACAACACGATCAGCACCCTTCTTGAACCGGGGTCGGTCTTCAAGCTCTTCAGCCTTGCTTCGATTCTCAAAGCCGACGAAGCCAAGCTTGACGAGAGCTTCGAGTGCACCGGCAGCTACTCCTTCCAAGCCGGCAACTCGACCGTCACAATCAACTGCTCCACCGCCCACGGAACCGTTGATCCGCAGATGATGATCGCCAAATCCTGCAACGGAGCGATCGCCCACTGGGCCCGCCAGACCGATGAGGAGGCTTTTTATCAAACGCTTGTCGATCTGGGGTTCACCCGAAGCTGGGATATCGGCCTCCCCTCCCGACCGCGCGCTCAGATCGCCGATCCTTCGACGTGGTCGGCCCGCAGTGAAGCGACGATCGCCTTCGGCCAGGAGCTTTTAGCAACCTCCCTCCACCTCGCCACCGCCGCCACGGCTCTTGGGATTGACGGAGATCTTCTTCAGCCTCACCTGATTCTCCGTATAATCGATGCAAGCACCGGAACCATCGTGAAACAACGGGAAAAGGAGGTCGTCGCCCACCTTTTTGACCGGGCGGACACTGCGCTCATCCGAAAAGGGATGCACAAAGCGACGAGCGATGAGGGAACCGGATACAAAGCGCGGGTGAACGATTTCGAAATCGGGATCAAAACCGGCACCGCTCAGCTCTTCAATCCCGAGAAGAACTCCTACAGTGACGGATCGACCCTTGCTTCCAGCTTGGCACTCGCCCCGATCGAAGATCCCGCCTACATCATCTACATCGGTGTCGAAGGGGGCCGCGGGTGGGGCGCAGATCTAGCGGCACCCGGGATCGGCAACCTCGTTCAAGCGCTCATCAGCCAAGGCAAGCTCAGAAAAACTCGCTGAGCTCGACGGTGAATCCGTGAAGCCGACTGAAGATATACTGCTCATTCGCCAAGCTGAAGCCCATCGCCACGCTCGCCCCTTCGCCGAAGGCAAAGAGGGGAAGATTCGCCATGTTGGCGAGGGCAAGCACGTTGCCCAGGGTATGGGTCTCATCGGTTTTGGCGAAGGCGAGAACGGCCTGAATCCGCTGCGGAAGGAGTCTGGTAACTGCAAGCATGTCGCTGACCTTGGAGGACCCGCCAAACACCAAGACCAGCAGCTGTGAGGAGGCTTGGAGCGTTGAAAGAAGCGGCACGACGTCATGGATGTTCCCCAGATCGATGATCAGATGATCGTAGTTTTCCAAGCGGACGATTTCATCAAGATCGTTGACCCGTTCAAACCCGACCCCGCAATCATGGGCAAGCATCCTCAGCAGGCGATCGTTTGACGATCCGATCTCGACGAGGGCGATCTTCTTCTGACCGCGAAGACGAAGGAAACGGGCGATCTTCGCCGCCATCGTGGTCTTTCCGCTTCCTGCAGGTCCGGCGACATAGATTTCCCGCTCTCGAACCTCCTCTTTGAAGCGGAGGTTGTCGAAGAGGTGGTGAAGCAGCCGAAACTCGACCTCGCGTTCGAGCAACGAATGATTATGGTTCTGAAGGCTCTCCTCCACCGGTCGGATGAACGAGTATGGAAGATCGTTCACGGCGATCAAGGTCGCCAAGGCATCGGAGGCATGGTCTTCCTCTTCCTGCTTCTTCGTTCCTACGAGGTAATAGTGGATTTCACACCGGTTCTTTCCCTTTTCGAGACGATCATATCGGGCATGAATCCGAACGCTGCCACCATGATGTGAACGAACCTCCCGAAGGGCTCGTTCATAGTCGCTGGCGGTGTGGCTCAGAAATTCCATATCACTCCTACAGAATGAACCGGCTAAGGTCCTGATCCTCGACGATCTCGCCAAGGCGCTCGTCGACATACGCTTCGGTTATCGAAATATGCTGTCCGGAAAGCTCATCGGCAGTGAAGGAAAGCTCCTCCAAAAGCCGCTCCATGATCGTGAACAACCGTCGAGCTCCAATGTTATCATGTGAAGCGTTCACTTTAAAAGCAATTTCACTGAGCCGGCGGATTGCCGCATCTTCAAAGGTGATTTCAACGCCCTCCGTCTTCAAAAGCTCTCGATACTGCATCGTCAAGGCGTTCTGTGGTTCGGTGAGGATTCGATAGAAATCATTCGCCGTCAGATCATTCAGCTCAACCCGAAGGGGAAATCGCCCCTGAAGTTCGGGAATCAGATCACTGGGCTTGGAGACGTGGAACGCTCCGCTGGCGATGAAAAGGATGTGGGTGGTGTCGATGACTCCCCACTTTGTTGATACGCTCGTTCCTTCAACAATCGGAAGGATGTCCCGCTGAACCCCCTCCCGGGATACGTCGATACCGCTGGAAGATCCGCTTTTGGCGACCTTGTCGATCTCATCGATGAAAACGATCCCCATCTGTTCGACCCGCTCCTTCGCTTCATCGATCGCCCGGTCGTTGTCGACCGCTTTCTCCATCTCCTCTTCAGTGAGGATTTCCCGGGCGCGCTTGATCGTAACTTTTCTCACGTGCCCTTTGCCGCCGAAGATCGAACCGAGGCTCGCCATCGCTTCCTGAATCTCCTCCATGTTGGGGGCGCCCATCACCTCGATCCCCACATGCTTTCTGGCCTGCACGTTCAATTCGATCGTCCGGTCGTCGAACTTGCCCTCGCGGAGCATCGTCCGAAACCGATCGCGCAAGCGCTCATCCTTTTCAGGAGCGACAATATCCACATTGGGTTCATTTTTCATTTGAGGAAGAAACAAATCCAACAGCCGTTCTTCCACCCGGGCTTTCACTTTTTCCGCCTGAGCCTCGGCAAGCTCCGCCTTCGTCTGTTGGAGAGCTACGCTCATCAGATCGCGGATGATCGACTCCACGTCCCGTCCGACATACCCTACTTCGGTGTATTTTGTCGCTTCCACCTTGATGAACGGAGCGTTGGACAGCTTGGCGATTCGGCGGGCGATCTCCGTCTTGCCGACCCCCGTGGGTCCGATCATGATGATATTCTTCGGTGAAACTTCATCGCGAATCTCTTCGGGAAGCTTCTTTCGGCGGGTACGATTGCGAATCGCCACTGCGATCGTCCGTTTGGCGGCCTCCTGGCCTATGATATACTTATCAAGCTCGGCGACGATCTGCTTCGGCTTGAGCTCGTCCAGCTTTCGAACGGTGGAATTTTCCATACCTTACAATACCTCGGTGATGATTGAATCGTTGGTATAAATACACAACGTGGCGGCGACTTCGACACTCTTGCGGGCGATCTCCTCGGCGCTGAGATCCGCACCGGTGTCCAAGTAAGCCAATGCGGCGGCAAGGGCGAAGTTTCCGCCGCTGCCGATGCCGATTGCATCCCGCTCAGGGTCGACCACATCGCCGGTACCGCTGATCAGATAGATCTTCTTGCCGTCACTGACGACCATCATCGCCTGCAGCTGCCTCAGGGAGCGGTCGGTCCGCCACTGCTTCGCCAGTTCGACGGCGCTTCGGGTAAGATCGCCGCTGTACTCCTTCAGCTTCGTTTCAAAGAGCTCAAAGAGGGTGAACGCATCGGCGGTGGTTCCGGCGAACCCTGTTATAACCTTGCCGTCATAGAGGCGGCGGACCTTGTGGGCATTGCCTTTCAGCACCGCATCGCCATAGGTGACCTGTCCGTCACCGGCTATCGCCACGCGGCCGTCTTTTCGGATCGCCACGATTGTTGTTCCTCTGAATTCATTCATCGCTTATTCCTTCTCCCGTGGGGATGATGTTCGGCCACGACCTTGCTCAGGCGCGCTTGGGAAACGTGGGTGTAGATCTGGGTGGTGGAAATGCTCGCATGACCAAGCAGTTCCTGGACCAGCCTGATATCCGCACCGCGGTCGATGAGATGGGTGGCGAAGCTATGCCTGAGAACGTGGGGAGTGAACTCCTTCTGCCATCCCATCTTCTTCCTATACGCGGCAAAGATACTGCCGATCGTCGAGAACGGCAACTGATTTCCCGATGTTGAACAGAACAAATACGGGGATGCACATTGATTCCGTTTCACCGGCAAATATTCGTTGATCCGCGTGAGAACCTTCTTTCCGAAGAACACGAATCGCTGCTTGTTTCCTTTTCCGACGATCAGAATCCTTCGCTGCTTCAAATCAAGATCATCCTCTTTGATCGAAACGGCTTCACCGATCCGACAGCCGGTGTCGTAGAGCAGCGCAAAGAGCAGAAGATCCCTCATCGATTCGGCATCGGACGGCTTGAGGGCGAGCAGGGCCTGAATTTCATCCCGGGTAAGGATCGTCGGAAGACGATTCCGTGCCTTCCTCTGGACGATGAGGGAAAAGGGGTTGGAGTACACCCGTTCCTGCTTCAAGAGATAGTCGTAAAAGGTTCGGGCGCTGCTGATCATCCGATTCACGCTCGCCTCCGAAAGGCGCCGGGTTTTGCTGAGGTGTTTCACATACAGCCAGCCGTCTTCCAACGCGGCTTCTTCAAGTGCGACCCCTTGTTGCCTCCAAAAGGCGAGCAACTGCATCAGATCACGCCGATACGCGACGATCGTGTGTTCACTGAGGTTGCCAACGGTGGTCAGATACCGGAGATACTGTTCGATGAGCTGTTCCTCTATCATCCTGTTCACTATACCACAACCGGCTGATCCGGGTCATCACCGCCGACAATTGGTGCTCCGCTTTGATGAAGGAAACGGGAGCCTTCCTGGTTGGGTTTGCTCCCGATCCCGCTTTGATGGACAAAGACATCCTTTCCCAGATCGAGGGCGCACCCGGCGACGTGGAGCGCTCCGCTTCTCTTCGGAGCTTGACCGATGATGACGGCGGTACTTAAGGCGGCGGTCAGAACGTTCCGGGACAGACAGCTCTGAGGCGATACCTCTTCATACGGCAAAAACGGCGAGATGAGATGCTCGCCCCTAAGCGATCGATTGCTCGTGATTCGTTTTGTTCCCAAGCCGCAATCACAGAGGACGAAGCTCCGGCTGTCCGCGCTTTGAGAACCAAGCCGAGCCCATCGGTCAAACCCGCTGCTGTTGGAGACGAGAAGGGTGAACCCCGTCTCCGCAAGAGCTTTTCCCAGAGCATACGCAGCCCAAAGCCCCTCATAGTCGGATTGTCTGCTCCCGGCCAGAGCGATGATTCGATCGCTCGGCTTCGGAAGACGTTCGGAATAGGAAAGCAGAAACGGAGGATTATCCAACTCAGTCAATGATGAAGGATAACCCGCCATCCCATAAAAGACGATCTTGTTTCCCGGGCGGGAAAAGAACCGCAACATCGGTTGGATGGGAATCGAAGGCGTGACAGAGGTTCCCCCCTTGGCCAGCCGCCGTTTCTCCTCCGTGGGGAGGTTCAACGTGGCGATCGACAACAATCTCGAGATTCTCATACCCGATAAGGGTGGAATATCCCCATGTTGCTTCAATCGGGGTGGAACTCCTCCCAGAACCGTTGAAGCGTGGAGGCATCCACATGGGTATAGATCTGAGTCGTCTGGATGTCGCTGTGCCCGAGAAGCTCCTGCACGGAGCGCAAATCAGCACCACTTTGGAGCAGATGGGTCGCAAAGCTGTGCCGGAGGGTGTGGACGCTCATTGTGAGGCCTGCCAGGGCGGCATACTCATCAAAGCGCTTGCTGATCGCCTGCCGAGTGAGCCGCTGCCCCCGGCGACCGATAAAGAGCGCCCGACTGGGTTTGGAGCGCGAGAGAAGATGGGGCCTCGCCTCCTGAAGATAATACGCCAGCGACGCCTGAGCCACCTCGCCGACGGGGATGAGCCGCATCTTGTTGCGCTTGCCGATGACCCGAAGTTGGCAGTCCTGATAGTCTTCAATATCGATCGATGCCGCTTCGCTGATTCTGAGTCCGCAGGAATAAATCACTTCAAAGAGGGTCTTGTCCCTGATGCCCAGGTAGTCGGCGGTGTTGATGACCGAGAAGAGATGTTCGATTTCATCATAGGTGGCCACCTGAGGAAGCGACTCCTCCTTCTTCGGAGTCCGGATGAGCGAGAGCGGGTTGTCAGCTCGGATTTTTTGAAGCTGAAGGAACGTGAAGAAGGAACGAAGGGCGCTCTGCGTCTTGGCGATGCTTCGAGGAGACAGCGATCGTTGCTCACTCGAAGCGATGATGAACGCTTCGATCTCTTGAACGGTCACGAGTTCGGGATCTTCAAACGCTTCAAGCAAGAGGCCTGCCTCAAAGAGGTAGACCTCGATTGTTGCCTCGCTGAGCCGCTTTTGAAGAGCAAGGTAGTGCTCATACTCCTCCAAGATCAAAAAAGCGCTTCGCTTACCGCTCCTCCTCATCTTTGCCTCGGCCATACCGTAAAACGGTTGGAATCGTATAGTCGTCACTGCTGGTCGAAGCGCCCTGTCTTAGCTGTTTCCGCAAGTCCTCCCAACGAAACACTTCAATCGAAGGCGGTTCGGGTTCATGGGCGTGCTCCCGCTCCTGATGGGTCTGCGGCGTTGAGAATCGGCGTTTGATCATCTCCATATCGGTGTTTTCGACTCCGACCTGCTCGGTTTTTCGCTCAAAACCCGTGGCGACCACGGTTACTTTGATCTGCTCGCCAAGCTCGGGGTTGTACGCTTGCCCGGCGATGATCAGCGCATCATCGGCACAGTTTTCGGTAACCAATTCGACGACATCCTGATATTCCTGCAAGGTGAGGCTGTCTCCGCCCGAAAGGTTCACCAGCACGCTTTTCGCTCCGTCGATCGAAGCGCTTTCCAGCAAGGGGTTGCTGATCGCCTGACGAGCGGCATCGACGGCCCGGTTGGCGCCTTCACCAAAACCGATGCCCATCAGCGCGTCTCCCTTGCCTTTCATCACCGTACGAACGTCGGCGAAGTCGATGTTGATCTCTCCCGGTTCGGTGATCAGTTCACTGATCCCCTGCACTCCCATGTACAAAACCTCGTCCGCCATCAGAAACGCCTGCTTGATCGGGGTGTTGTTCTCCACGACCCGAAGCAGGTATTGGTTGGGAATAATGATGAGCGTATCGACATGCTTTCGCAGTTTTTCGATTCCGGCCTGAGCGAGAGTCAGTTTCTTTTTTCCTTCAAACGCAAAGGGCGTTGTCACGACCGCAACGGTCAGAATGTTCATGCTCTTGGAAAGCTCGGCGACGATCGGGGCGGCTCCCGTTCCCGTCCCGCCTCCCATCCCGGCGGTGATGAAGACCATGTCCGCATCTTCAATCTCCCGTTTGATCTCTTCCTTCGATTCCTGAGCCGCCTTTTCACCGATTTCCGGAATACCGCCGGCACCGAGTCCGCCGGTGAGCTCCTTTCCAATGGGAAGACGAATATGGGCGTTCGAGCGTTGAAGAGCCTGCACATCCGTGTTCATCGCAACGAAATGCACTTTCTTCAAGCCGCTGGCTATCATTCGGTTCACGGCGTTTCCGCCCGCTCCCCCGATGCCCAACACTTTGATCACCGTCGCAGTGGTCTGCTCCGATCCGATAATATCTTCTACGTCAAACATCCCAAAATCCATATGCATTCCTTCTTAGAACAATGTCCTGAAAAATCCCCTCAATTTCGAGGCGGGTCCTTGTGTTCGTGCCTTGCGTCCCACTTTCCCTGTCGGCTGGTTTTCCCGAAGCCGACGCGCTTCGCTCTTCAACAAACCCAACACGGTCGTGTAATGCGGGTTGATATAGCTTCGATCCAACCCCCCGATCGCCTCGGGAAAACCGAGCCGGGCGGGCATCCTGAACACCTCGCCGGCAAGGTCCGTAACGCCGCTTAAGAGCGCTCCTCCACCGACCAGCACGATTCCCCCACCGAAGCCCGAGCCCTCATGCTCCTTGCTGAATGCATCCAACAAGAGGGAGAAGATCTCCGCCATCCGCGGCTCGATGATCCGGCTCAGCTCGCGCTTGGGCATCTTGATGGCGGGCATCCCCCCCACTTGAGGAATGATGATCATCTCTTCGTTCGAAACGGAAGGAACATAGGAGTGGCCGCTTTCCCGTTTGATCTGCTCGGCGGCAGCCCGGGTCTTGTTCAAGATGTAGGCGATGTCATTCGTTACATCGTCACCGCCGAGGTTCACCCCTCCGGTGAAGATCGGCGCTCCGTTTCGATACGCAATCATGTCGGTCGTGCCGCTGCCGATGTTGATCAGAATCGTGCCCATCTCCTTTTCTTCCGTGGAGAGCACGACTTCCGCATCCGCCAGGCTTTGGAGGACGACCCGGGCGACATTGAGACCGCTGCGCTGAATGCACTTGCGCTGGTTTTGACTGATCGCGCTGGAAGCGGTTACGATGAGCACCCGGCTTTCCAGCCGGTGTCCGAGCATATCGATCGGGTCTTTGATTCCGCTCTGTCCGTCGATCTGAAAATCCTGCACGAGGGTATGGAGAATCTCGCGATCCTGCGGAAGCTCGAACGCCCGGGCGACTTCCAGACTCCTGAAGATGTCCCCCCGCTTGATCTCCTGCTCGGGGCTGCTGATTCCCACGACGCCGGTTGAAGGAATCCCGATGATATGTCCCCCGCCGATGCCGACAATTACATCGCTGATCTCCGCTCCGGCTTGAAGTTCCGCTTCATTGATGACGGTCTGGATGGTTTTAAGGGTCTGTTCAATATTGACGATCGATCCCGATCGAACTCCCTCGGAGGGATGTTCGCAAATGGAATCGACCATGAGCTGGCCTTCCCGATTGACCGATCCGATCACCGCCCGGGTTCGGCTTGACCCTATATCGAGTCCCATCAACATTTTTTCACCCGCCATTGTCGTCTCCTTGGCCACACCTATCGTCGCACCAACGCCTCTCTATAGAGGTCGTAACGCTGAATGCTTGAACTCAAAAAGGAAAGATTCTCCTTTCGGTCCTGTTCGATCCAATAGAGCGCGGTCTGAACGTGCTTCGGATCCACCGGTTCCCGTACCCAAAGCCGGGCGTTCAACGAAGGAAGATCCAAAACCATTTTCCCAAAGCTATTACTGCTATTATTATCGTATTTTATACGAGTTATCAAGGAGGCTTCACCACTGAGGCCCCGGGTAAGACCCATCACCGAAGCGAAGACGGAATCTGTTCCGTATCGTTCCATCAACAGGGCATATTCGAGGGGAACTTCGATCCTCAACAGGTGATCGGTCCAAAGATCCGCATCGCTGCTCTCAATCGGAACAAGGGTCCGCCCATCGACCAGATAGGAGCGTTCTTTGTTCTCGCTTTGAACAATAACCGGCGAATCGATGAAGGCGATCGTCGCTTTGATGGTCGACGGCAGAGTTCGTGTAAGGACCAATGAGGTGACGATCGGCAGCTGTTCGATCTGCTTTTTCGTTGACAAGAGCGACACTCGAAAGATTCCCTGTCCTACAAGCGTTGACAGGCGGTTGGAAATTTCTATGGGAACGTGCTTGAGCGGGCCGTCGATCTTCACCTGGACCTGGGAAATCGTGAAGTAAGGAAGGTGGGAAAGTGCAAGAAAGAGGAGCACCGAAAGAAGCAGAGCGGTGATGCCGTAGATCGTTATTCTTCGAATCATCTTGCTTCCTCCTTTCGGTTTGCATGCCTCAGCACGTTGAGAATCAAGGCGCTGGCGATGAGAACCACGAACATGTTCGTTCCCCCCTGGCTGAAGAACGGCATCGGAATCCCCGTCGGCGGAGCGAGAGCGGTAATCACCGCCAGATTCAGGATCGCTTGGGAGAGAACCATCGTGGTAACGCCATAGCTCAGAGCGGAAAGAAGCGGATCGCGCCCGATCATGCGCTTCGCTCCGTTGTATCCCAAGAGCGCATAGAGGAAGAAGAGCAGAAGAATGAAGAGGATTCCGACAAATCCGAGCTCCTCGGCGACGGAGGCGATGATGAAGTCGCTGTGCACTTCCGGCAGAATCCCCAGTTTATACGTCCCCTTGCCCAGACCTGCGCCAAAGAGCCTGCCTTTGGCGATCGCTTTCAAGCTGACGTTCACCTGGTAGTTCATTCCCGAAGGATCGAGAGAGGGAAAGAAGAACGAGGCCACCCTGCGAATCCGGTAGGCTTGGCTGAAGAGGGCGGCAAAGAGCGGGGGAATGAGAAACAGGAGCAGGAGCACCACTTTGGCAAGCCGGACTCCGCTGTACAGGAGCATCGAAAAGGCGATGACAACGATCAGCAGCATTGTCGAGTAGTCCCGCTGCAGAAAAACCAGAGCCGCATACAGCAACGCCACTGCCGCCGGAAGGAGAATATTCTTCGGTTTCCCCTGATAGGAGGCAAAGAGAAGAATCAATGCAAGCTTGGCGAACTCACTTGGCTGCAATGCAGGTAGCGGGCCGATCTGAAGCCACCGTCTGGAGCCGAACTTCTCCTGTCCATACGGGGTGAATACCGTCAAGAGCAGCAAAGCCAATGCAGCGAGGGCAAGGGGCCAGGCAAACGCTTTGAGAACCTTTGAAGGCAAAAAGACGATGATTACCGAGCCTATAGCGGCCAATCCGACGAATTGAAGTTGACGAACCACATAGTAATAATGCGGTACACCGTTGAGCAGCGCTTCATTATAGGAGGCGCTGTACAGCTGAACCAATCCGAAAATCGTCAAAAGGAGGGTTACGATCAGAAACGTGACGGTACTCTTTGATTTCGGCTGCTCGATCGATCCCGGCATGGGATCGGAGCCCTGATAATCAAAGTTTTGATACCCGCTTCCCATCCCCCTACCCCCACATGACGAAGGAGAGGATTGCAAACACCCATGACAGGGTTACAAAGGTTTGAACAATCTTCCCCTCGGCGAATCCGGCCGCTTCCAAGGCGTGGTGGAGCGGCGCGATCAAAAAGATTTTTCTACCAAATCCCCGAATCGATATAATTTGAACAAGTGAGGAAAAGAGCTCCAGAAAGAACAGGCCTCCGGCAAAGAGGATCAGAACCTCCCGGTTGGCCAAGAGAGCACCGACGGCGATATACGCACCCAGGGCATGACTGCCGCTGTCCCCCATGAACATTTTTGCCGGCGGATAGTTGTACCAGACAAAGGCGATGAGAGCCCCCGGCAACGCACCGCTGAAGGCTCCCTGAACGGAAAGCAGGAGAAGCAGGGAGGGAATCGCCGAGAGGCTCGCCAGCCCGTCAAGACCATCGGTAATGTTCACCGCATTGACAAACGAGGTGATGAACAAGACCGCAAACGGGTAATACCACCATCCAAGCTCCAACGTCATCGATCGAAACGTCAAGGTTGTTCGAAGGGGCATCACGGCGACAAGCAGGATCGAAACAAGAAGCTGCAATCCGAGTTTCCCAAGAGACGTGAATCCGTCGCCGCTCCTATGGCGTTCCTTAAGCAGGTCATCGAAAAAGCCGATTCCTCCGAAGGTCAAGAGAGCGATGAGCGGATAAAGAATGGTCGGAGAAAAAAGATCTCGTTCAAAGAGTGTGGCGATCGAAGAACCGATGATGAACGCGACGCCCCCGATGATGGGAGTTCCTTCTTTGTTTGTGTGGAAATCCGGTAGATACGCTTTTGCTGTCGTTCCCTGACCCCGGTACAAAGACAAAAGAACCTTCGAAAGGACGAAGGTAATCGTAAAGGAAAGGAATACGACGACGATTCTTCTACCCATGCAGGGCGACCCCCCGTTCGATCGTCGGAATCAGGCGTTCCATTTGCACGACCCGCGAACCTTTGAGGAGGACGAGGTCACCGGCGGTGACCTCGTCTCTGACCATCCCTTCAAGCTCCTCAAAATCTTGCGTGAAGGAGACTCGCTCCTTACCCTTCTCTCTCTTTATGGTTTGATACGCTTCCTCCATCTCCCGTCCGTAGAGAAAGTGTTTCGTAAATGTTGACTGAATCAATGTTTTTGCAATTTCAAGATGGGCTTGTTTGCTCTCCGCCCCCAGCTCTTTCATCGGTCCGAGAACCGCATTCTTCCGTCCGCTCCAGGAAAGGCGGGAAAGATACCGGATGATCGATCTGGTTGAATCCAAACTGGCGTTGTACGTATCGTTGATGATCGTCACGCGGGATGTCCGGACGGTTGATCGGCCGACCAGCGGTTCGAAATCCTCCAGCGCATGGGCGATATCCACCGGTCGGGCACCGAGGTAAGCGCCGACTCGGATCGCACCTGCAACATCTTCAAGGAGGTGTTTCCCGACCGCTTTAATTCGAAACGATACGCCTTGGTAGGAAATCTGCCATCCGTCAAGGCCGAGGTCGATGGCGCTCACGTCCCGAGTTGAATATCGAATCAACTCAACGGGACTGAGGGTTTGAATCAGATGACCATACAGGCTGTGGCGGCTGATGAACCCCGCTTCAATCCCGGGGTGGAAGATCTTCGCCTTTTCCCGGGCGATCACCTCCCGCGATCCCATCGATTCCAAATGGGCGTTGCCGATATTGGTCAACACCCCGATCGAGGGGCTTGCCATCTTCGTCATCCGCTCCATTTCGCCGGGATGGTCGATGCCCAGCTCAAACACCCCGTACTTCGTTTCGGAGTTCAGGTTCATGATCGACAAAGCCAAACCGTATTCACTGTTGAGGTTACCGCTTGTCATCGTGGTTGGCCCAAGAGCGGAGGCGATCTTTCCTACCGCCTCCTTTGTCGTGCTCTTGCCGGTTGAACCGGTAATACCAATTGTCCGGACATGAGGAAAGAGTGCTCGATAGGCGGTTGCAAGATTCATCAGTGCCTGAAACACATCATCACTTGCCAACACGGCACAGGAGGTTTCATTGAGCGCTCGTTGAATATCTTCGGTATGGACGAGAACGGCGACAGCGCCGTTGCTCTCCGCTTCTTTGAGGTAATCGATCCCGCTCGAGTTCTTCCCTCGCAGGGTGAAAAACAGGGAGCCGGAAACACAACGGCGGGAATCAAGGGCATAGTGGGTTATCGCCCGATCGGATGAACGGACGATTGATGCCTTGCTGTATTGACCCGCCAATGATATCTTCATAGATCACCTCGGGCGACAACGGCCGTAATCGGCGTGAAGAAGATCTCTTCCTGCCAAGAGTAGGCGCTTACCACTTCCGGGATCGCCTTCGTGGAAATCGATGCTCGGAGGAGCTGGGTGCGTTCCTCCAGAAGGATCCGGTTGTCAACCAGCGATCGATACTCGATTTCCAGTGAACGATGAATCCCCCGCTGCCAAAGCGGCAGAAGCAGCACCACGACGGTAAAGATGAGCATCAACGCCACCAAGATGTGCTTCACTACCGAGGATGACGGTTTTTCTTCATACTGCGGCTGATCGAACCATTCATGCTCCATGACGCTCCTCCTCACGTATTTTTTCCACGACCCGAAGTTTGGAGCTTCGGGACGCCGGGTTTCGGGCAATCTCCTCTTCACCGGGAACAAGCGGCTTTTTCGTAAGTACGTTCAGCCTCGGCCGATCTTCCTGAGCAAGATTCTTGAACAACCACTTTACCGGTCGATCTTCCAACGAGTGGAACGTGATAACCGCCAGCCTGCCTCCGACTTTCAGGGTTCTCAGCGCCTCGGTGAGAGCCGGTTCGATTCGATCAAGTTCATGGTTCACTTCGATTCGGATCGCTTGGAAGGTGCGGGTCGCCGGATGAATCTTTTGATAGCGATACGCCGGAGGGACGCTCTTGTAGATGATGTTCGCCAGATCATCCGTCGTGGCGATGGTTTTTGTTTTTCGATGCTGGACGATCGCCCGGGCGATTCTTCGCGAGTAGCGCTCTTCCCCGTAGGCGTAGATTACGTTGGCAAGCTTCTTCTCATCGTACCGGTTCACCACATCGAACGCGGAGATCGCATCTTCACTGTCGAGACGCATATCGAGGGGTTCGCCTTTGCGAAGAGAAAACCCCCTTTGCGATTCGTTGAAATGAAACATGGAGATTCCCAAATCGAAAAGAATCAGATCGAAGGAGGAATCCTCCGCTTCCTTGAAGAACACATCGAACCACATATTGACCGGTTTGAAACGAGGGCCGAACTCCTCCATCCGAACCCGTGCTTTTTCCTGGATTTCCCGATCCCGATCGACTCCGATCACCTTGAGGTTCGGATAGGTGGAAAGAAAAAGATGGGTGTGCCCCCCTTCGCCACAGGTGGCATCAACCATAATCGGGTCGGAACTTTGGGGAACAAGGTGAGTAAGCAGTTCGTTGGGCATGATCGAGGTATGGACGTAGTTCATCACTCCTCCTCTCTGCCCAGGTTCGACAGGGACTGAGCGGCATCAAGGAACTCATCCATCGATTCCTCAAGGTATGCCTCGTACGCCTCTTTGTTCCACAGCTCCAGATAGTTGCCCGCTCCCAGAAGAACCGATTCCTCTTTCAAGAGCAGTTTCACGCTTTCACGGAGGGAAGGGGGAATGTTTATCCGACCGGCTTTATCAAATTCACAGAGCTGGGCGGGAGCGATCATCCTCCGCTGAAGGATTCGAAGGCGCCGGTCGAACATCGAGTGCGGACCGTTGATGATCGTGTCTTTCAGCTGTTCAAAATCTTTGGGGAGCATCAACCAGAGACAGGTTTCCAGACCGCGGGTTACGTAGAGCGCATCACCGGAGAGGGCATGGCGAAGCCGGGCTGGGATAAGTAGCCTACCCTTGTCATCGAGGGTAATGTAAAACTCGCCGGTTACCATTGAAACACCCCTTAATATGGGAAAACTTCCCACCGGTATCCATTAATGTACACTTCTTCCCACCGGGGTGCAACCATGTTTAATCTCTTACTGACAGTCACATTGGTGATTTTTCACGATAACCGCTTAACATCCGTTTAGATAATTGATACATATTGTCAATAACGACCAAAAACGCCTCCTTCAACGAGGAGGCGTCCCGCAGGATCGGATAATTGTCAAATTCGTTCGGAATTGAAGATATTGTAGTCGATGTCCCCGAAGATTGTGTGACGTTTTTCCGCTTTCACGAGCCACTCGGTATCGACGGCATTCTTGCACATGTCGTCATAGACGAGGTTCACGTTCTTCAGGTGTCCTTCGATTCGTTTCTTTGCGTACTCGACACTGGTTCGGCAGTAAATGATGAACGGCCAATCGCTGGACATCGCCAGAAGCACCTCCCGCGCTGCTTGGTTGAGAAACCGCTGTTTAAGACTTGTCTGGTCGGGGAACCGGGTGGCAAGCTCTTCCATCCGGGTAATCGCTTTATGGATGTGTCGATAGTATTCGGTGTTTGATCCGTCCAGCCAAGCGGCGCTGTAACCGCCCTGCCCCCAGGAGGAGAACGCCGGCCGCACGGTTTGCAGCGGGGTCGCATCTTCGGTAAGAAAGGACGATGGAGTTACCAGCTTCGTTCGATCTTTGCTTGTTCGAATCACCTCTTCCAACCAATCGATTCCTTCATACCACCAGTGGCCGAAGAGCTCGGCGTCAAAGCCGAGGAAGAACAACGGCTGTGCTCCTCTCATCGTAGCGCGGAGGCGATGGTTCCTGTTGTTGACAACATAGTGGAAGTTCCTCGCATGTTCCTTGACGCGTTCCATCGCTTGAGCGCGAACATAAGGAACTTTTTGATCGGTATCGCCGGTGATCGCCCAGTATTTGTACCCGGTGAAGACCCGTACTTCCGGTTCATGGATGTAGGGCCGGATATAGTTCATGCTCAAGTCGTATCCGATATCCCGATAAAACTCGCGGTACACGTTGTCCGTTGGATAGCCGGTGGTGTTCGACCACACGAGGCTGGTCGCCTGATAATCGCGGGGGAACGCAGCAACTCCATTGGGACAGCGGACCGGACGATAGCCGCCGTAGGTGGCCTTATCCGGTGAAAGCAGCATACTTTGACTGGCAACCTGGAACCATTTGATCCCATGGTACTTCAGATGTTCTTCAAGTCCGGGGTAATACCCGCACTCGGGCAACCAAAAGCCTTTCGGAGGATGTCCGAACGTCGTCAAAAAGCTTTGGACGCCCAATTCAATCTGAGCATTGATCGCCTGTGGATATTCCTCGTAGAGGGGAAGATACGCATGCGTTGCGGCGGTGGTGATCAATTCCAAATGTCCGGATTGCTCAAGGGCTTTAAAGCCGTCGAGGATGTTCATCCGATAGAGGTCCTCATACTCATGAAGATTTCGAATGTATCCGTCAAGGTAATGTTGGGCCATCTCAAGGAATTGAGGCTGCTCATCTTTACAGCGTTGAACCTCTTTTTGGCCCAGCTCGATATGTTGCTGCAGGTAGTGGACAAAACGGTTCTGCAGGGCATTGTCGGTGAGCATCGCTATCAAAGGCGGCGAAAAGCTTATGGTAAGCTGAAAGCTCAACCCCTCTTCCTTGAGGCGATTCAGCATCCGCAAAAGCGGCAAGTAGCTTTCACTGATCGATTCGAACAGCCAATCCTCTTCCAAAAAACGGGGGTATTCGGGATGTCGGACAAACGGCAGATGAGCATTGAGAACAAAGGCTACGTTGGCGTTGCTCATGAAAGCACCCCCTTGCTGACGGTGAGGGCAAGATCTTTAAGGACGACGTTTTCGGCAACTTCTCCGGTTTTGGTGACCAGCGATGAGAAATGAAGCAGAAAGAGGTCTCGATCCATCGCCAGCTCTTCGATCCGATCCGCCCAATACGGCAAATAGGTTTCGACGCTCGCCGAACGGGCGACGACTTCTTCATTTCCGTCGGGATGGAGGCGGCATAATTCAACACTGTAGGAACACCCGAGCGCCGGAAGGTGGATATTCCACTCTTGGTCCTTTACTTCCACGGCGATATCGCTTGAGGTCGTCGTTCCGGTAGCCAGTTCGGTCTGATGAACCCGAATCACATAGGATTCGCCGCTGTGGTCTTCATCATCAAAGGAGGTTTTGTTTCCCTGAATCGTTTCCGGCAGGGACCAGTACGCATACGCCCATTGAGGGTCGCGCAAGAGCAGGTGAATTGTAGAATCATAATAGGAAGGAGGCAACTCGCCGGTCCGCGGAAGATCTTTGAAGTGAGCCGCTTTTCCCCGGTGGTTGGTGAGATTATTGGTGTAACGGCCGTAGGTACCGTGCCCATTGCCTACGGGGATGCCGCCTTCGTCCATCTCTTCAAACCAATCCTCCAATGCACTGATGAGCTCATCTCGATCCAGTGTCTTCCAACCCTTCAGTCCTTCCATCTGTGCGATGTGCTGCAGTTCATTGGTGGATAACGAATCAATGTTGATAAGAATCATGAACGCTCCCATAAATCTGATGGTGAATACCTACGCAATCGTAGAAGAATCATCGATCTTAGTCAACCACACCCGTATATCAGCCCCTTGGATACTTCGAACCACAAGGGGATATTGAGCAATAATTCATATCTTGGAGAATGATTATATCACTGAGAGATTATAAGCAAGGGCTGTGTCATCGACACAGCCCTTTACATGACACGAATGCGGTCTTAGAACACGGATCCCGCGTCGTAGTGGTCCATCACGTTGGATTTGTCAACCAACACTGATGGCAGAACAACGGAGAGAGGAGCTTTTGCCGTGTGGAACGCATCACTCTTTCGGCCTTCGACGACATCGAGGCAGTACATGATCGCATCATATACCATTGAGGGGTGATATGTAGCGGTCGCCTTTACGAGCGGATCGTCGTTCATGATCATCTCATAGGCGGCCTTGCTTCCGGCGCCGCCGAAGACAAGCTTGATATCCTTGCGGCCGCTTTCCTTGATCGCCTGCAGAACTCCGGTCATTACGTCGTCATCTTGGCAGAATACCGCATGAATCGTCGGATACTTCTGGATATAGGTTTCCATCAGCTCCAGACCCTTCTGGGTGGACCAGTCGGCGAAGTCGTAGTTCCGTCCGCCGGCAAGGTTGACGAGCGTGGGCTCTTTGGTCATTTCATCAAAGAATGCATTCATGCGCTCGCCATCAATGACGACCGGCATACCGCCCATGGCGACATATCGGGTCAGTCCATTCGCTTTCATGAAGTCGCGCATGAAGATTCCGCTCACCTTGCCCATCTCGCTGTTGTTGCCGGCAAGGTTCACATACCCGAATGACGTGTCGGTCAAACCCCGGTCAACGACGATGCACTTGACGCCGGCAGCGTGTGCTTCTTTCACAACCGGAGTCAGCGGAGCGCTTTCGTGGGGAAGAATGACAAGATAATCCATCCCCCAGACCATCAGGTCCTCAACATCGGAGATCTGCTTTGCATACCCGTCGGCGTGCAAGACCCGGAACTCATACTTGCCGGGATACTGCTTCTGAAGCTCATCGACCGCTTTGTCGGCCCACCAGCCGATTCCGCCGGTCCAGCCGTGGTCGGGAGAAGGTACTGCGATTCCGATCTTCGGAACTGCGGCTTTCTCGGCTGCACCAGCGGCGAAGACGACTCCCATGGCAAATACCAAAGAGAGAACGATTACTAAAGCTTTTTTCATACATAGCCTCCTGTTTATTTGTTACTGTCGCTGTTGTACTGAAGCAGTACTGCGACAATAATTACAAAACCCCTGACTGCTTGTTGCAGGAAAGCGCTGATGCCTCCCATGACAAGCATGTTGTTGATAATGCCGAGCATCACTGCCCCCATCATCGTACCGATGATGCTCCCCTTCCCCCCGCTCATCAGCGTTCCGCCGATGACCGCCGCGGCAATTGCGTCCATCTCGTAGCCGGCGCAATCGCTGGGGTTGATGCAGTTGAGCCTGCTTGACCACATGATCGCCGTGACACCGACGGTGAATCCAGTGATCACGTACGGGACGAATTTCACGAGAGAGACTTTGATCGCCGAGTATCGGGCAACCTGCTCGTTTGCACCGGTCGCGCAGAGATACCGGCCGAAGCTCGTGTAGTTGAGAATGATATGGAGTGAAACCCCGATGATGATGAAAAACCATACGGGCACCGGAAGACCGAGAAAGATGCTGCTTCCAAGCTTTCCAAACCCCATATTCACTGAAAGAATCGTTCCGGCGTTTGAAAAGTATTGGATGAGCGATCTGAAGATCGACATCGTACCCAGCGTTACGATGAACGGGGCCATTCTGAACTTTGCAACCATCACTCCGTTCAGAGCTCCCAAGAGGGATCCGAAGACCAGAGCGAAGAAAAACGTGAGGACCAGCGCAAGCGTCGAATCGGGGCCGAACAGGTTGAGGAAGAAGATTGAAACTCCCCCCACGAAGGCCGCCATCGACCCCACCGAGAGATCGATGCCGCCGCTGATGATGACGAATGTCATCCCCAGGCCGATGATTCCCGTATAGGAAACTTGCCGAAGAATGTTGGTCAGGTTTCGAACCTTGAGAAAGTTCGGCCAACCGACGATGGTTGCAATCACGAACAAAGCGATGAACGCCATTCCCAGCGAGTGGTCTTTGATCCGATAGTTCTTAATGTATTCTTTGATCTTATGCTCAGCCATCTCTCTTGACCCCTTTTTGTATCCCGGTTGCATTGAATACGATATTCTCCTCGGTGATGTGCTCCTTCTCCAGATGCCCGGCGATTCTTCCTTCCCGCATCACGTACACCCGGTCGCACATCCCGATCACTTCCTCCATTTCGCTGCTGATCACGATGCAACTGATTCCTTCATCAGCAAGATGGTGGATGAATTCATAGATCTCCCGTTTCGCATTGACATCGATGCCGCGAGTGGGCTCATCAAGAATGAGAACCCGGGGTTTCGTGTCGATCCACCGCGCCAGGTACACTTTCTGCTGGTTTCCCCCACTGAAGAAACGGAGAGGCGCTTTGTGCGAAGCCGCGACGATGTTGAACCCTTTGACGTATTCCTTGCCGCTCTTTTCCTCACTGTGCTTATCGATCAAACCTCGTTTCACGTACTTCTCTTTGAGCGAAATCAGGGTGATATTCTTGGGAATGTCATAGTCCATGACGATTCCCTTGCCTTGACGGTCCTCGCTGATGTACGCGAGCCCATGGTTCACCGCTTCGCGGGGATTGTTGATCTTGACGGGCTTTCCGTCAAATCGAATCGTCCCCGAACTCATCTTTCTCAAGCCCATGATCGTTTCCATCGTTTCAGTCCTTCCGGCTCCGACCAACCCGGCGAACCCGAGAATCTCCCCTTTGCGGAGGGTGAATGATACATCACGGAGGAGATCGGGACAGGTAAGGCCTTCCACTTCCAGAAGTGGCGGTTTTCCCGTCGAATCGATCTTGTCGGGAAACACCTGACTGAAATCGCGGCCGACCATCTTTCGGGCGATGATCGTGGTATCAAGATCTTTGATCTCGTCGACGGAAACAAGATGCCCGTCGCGCAGGATAGTGACGCGATCACAGATTGTCATCACTTCACCAAGCTTGTGACTGACGAAGATCATCGTGACCCCTTGCTCCTTGAGCTTGCGCATCAAAGCGAAGAGGTGTTGCACTTCAACGCCGGTGAGGGCGGTCGTCGGCTCGTCGAAGATGAGGATTCGAGCATCAAGCACCATCGCTTTTGCGATTTCAACCATCTGCTTTTCGGCAACTGAAAGGTCGCTCACCGTTCGATGGACGTCGATCGGCATCTTCAGCGATTCAAGCTGGGCTTTCGCCTCTTCCCGCATCTTGGGCCTATCGAGGAACACTCCCTTCTTTCGCTCATTGCCAAGGAAGATGTTCTCATATACCGTGAGATAGTTGATCAGGTTGAACTCTTGGGGAACCAGGCCGATCCCCAGGCTTTTCGCGGTGATGTAGTCGGGAATGCGGATATCTTTTCCGTCAAGACGGATTGTTCCGCTTGTTTCCTGATAAATCCCGCAGATGATCTTTATCAGGGTGGACTTGCCGGCTCCGTTTTCACCGACAAGCCCCATGATTTCACCCGGATAGATCGACACATTCACCTGATCAAGGACCCGAACCGTTGAGAACTCTTTAACGATCCCTTCCAACTCCAAAATTGGTGGACGCTTTGTCATTAATTCTCCATTGCTCCATCAAAATCAATTGTGGAAGGGGCAAAATCGATTCGTCGGACCATCTCCAACGCCTCCCGGGCGCCAAAGAGCCGATCCATCCCGTTGTCTTCCCATTCAACGGAAAGCGGGCCCTGATATCCGGCGGCGTTTGCTTCCCGGATGATCATATCGAAGTTGACGTCCCCATGCCCAGGCGAGACGAAGTTCCATCCCCGGCGCAGATCGCCGAACATCAGATGGGATCCGAGAATACCGCTTCGTCCATCCAGCTTCACCACGGAATCCTTGATATGGATGTGGTAGATCGAGTCGGCAAAATCTCTGAAGAAAAGCGCCGGATCGACCCCCTGCCACTGGAGGTGGCTCGGGTCGAAGTTGATTCCCAACGTTTTTCTTCCGCCGAACACCTCGAACAGCTTTTGCGTCGAATAGTAGTCGTAGGCGATCTCCGAGGGGTGAACCTCGAGGGCGAACTTGACGCCCTGCTTGTCAAACTCATCGAGAATCGGGGTCCACAGCCTGAGAATCTCCTGATATCCCTCCTCGATCAGCTCGGGAGTATTTGCCGGGAAGGAATAGAAGTATTTCCAGATCGGCGAGCCCATGAAACCGGTTACCACATAGCAGCCCATGTTTTTCGCCGCCTGAGCGGTGTACTTCATCTGCTCGATACCCCAGGCGCGGATCGCTTCGTCGTCTCCCGCCAACGCTTTCGGTGCGAATCCTGCAAGACGGGGGTCTCCGAACGCATCACCGACGCACTGGCCGGCAAGGTGGTTGCCGAGGGCCCAGCAGCCAAGATTGTATTTCTTCAGCGTCGCCAGCCTGTCTTTCACGTATGCGGGATCGGTGGCCGCTTTCTTGACGTCCATGTGGTCGCCCCAACAGGCGATCTCAAGTCCGTCGTACCCCATTTCACTGATGATCTTACACACTTCCTCAAAGGGAAGATCGGCCCATTGACCGGTAAATATCGTTACGTTCCTAGCCATTGTATCTCTCCTTTTTACATTTCAACCCAGAGCGCGCCCTGCTTGCTGCTTTGGACGCATCGATTGATGAAGCGAACTCCATCAAGGCCTTGATCCACTGATGGGAAATCCAGATCGGAAGCTTCCAGTTTTTCTCCTCTCAGATGTTTTGCCAATGCGGTAACAAAGGGAAGGTAAATATTGGCAAATGCTTCATAGACCCCTTCAGGGTGACCGGAAGGAATTCGGCTGTATCGTTGAGCCTCTTCGGCAAACGGGTCGCGGCCGCGGCTGAACACCTGCTTTGGAGCATCGCTTGGAGTAAAGATGAAATGGTCGGGATCCTCCTGAGCCCACTCCAATCCGCCCTTTTCACCGAAGACTCGGATCCGAAGGGCGTTGTCATAGCCGAAGGCGACCTGGCTGGACCAATACATCCCTTTTGCCCCACCTTCATACTCCACAAGAACCGTAGCGTTATCATCCAGCGTCCGCCCCTCGACAAGGGAATCAAGGCGCGCACAGACCCGTTTGATCTTCAGGCCGGTGACGGTGGATACGAGATTTTCGATGTGACTGCCGATATCGCCGAGACAATTGGAAATGCCGGAGACTTCGGGATCCATCCGCCAGGGGGCGATCGGACTTGACTCATCGACGGGATTGGCGAGCCAATCCTGCGGGTACTCGGCGTTTACAAACCGAATCTTTCCCAAAAGACCGTCGCGGACCATTTTCCGCATCTGCTTCACCGCAGGATATCCGGTATATGTGTATGTAACCGCAAAGAGAAGATTCTTCTTTTGGGCCAAACGTTGAAGCTCCTCACTCTCTTCGATTTTCCACGTCAACGGCTTGTCGCAGACTACATGGATGCCCTGTTCCAAAAAGGCTTTACATACTTCAAAGTGGGTGCTGTTCGGAGTCACGACGACGACGAACTTGATTCCGTCCTCGCGTGAGCCCTCCTTCCTAGCCATCTCGCGGTAATCGTCGTACAGTCGGTCTTCGCTCACTCCAAGGGTCTTGCCATGAGCTTTTGACTTGGCTGCATCCCGACTGAATGAACCCGCTTTTAAAACGGCGAGTCCATCCATCCTGATCGCTTTGCGGTGGACATCACCGATGAACGCACCGGGACCTCCCCCTACCATTCCATAGGCAATTTGTTTCATAACCCCTCCATTTGTTATCTAAAGCGTATCACACTGAAAAGAGATTTCCATAAGCAAGATTGATGATTCATATGTAATATTGACATATGGAGAGCAAAAAAAATGTATTCGCACTTCAATTTCATAAGAAAGGGGAACCGGTTTGGCGCAAACTTAAGTCATCACTCTCAAATATATTCTTACAAAAACCATTTCAGCAAAGTTTTATTTTGAATAACAGCAGGAATCATATTCATAATATCATGTGTTGTTGGAATTATTAAGGATATTAATTGCTTTATATATAACTATATATAATATTTTTAATATTCTTATCCTGTTTTATACTTCTATTTGAATAACCATAGTAACATACGTCAGAGGTTTCTATATCATACAGATGAGCCTCAGGAAAAGGGCTCATCGAATACTTGCACAGGAGTCCGGATTCTTCATCCTCGCAGCTTCCTGACCGAAATGACCGCCGCTTCCGGCAAGATCACCTTGAGCGTCGACCCCAACTCCTTCAATTCTGCAGTGGAAGGAATCCATACCGGAACGGTTACCTTCACCCATACCGCAAACCGACCATACCCGCCTTGTTGTTTCTTTCAGGAAAAGAGCGTATGCAAGGCAAGCTCGATCATTGCGTCAAAGGTGTTCTGCCGCTCCTTTGGAGGAACCTGCTCCCCGGTAAGGATCGAGTCGCTGACGGTCAGCAGCGTAAGGGCTTGGATCCGCTTCAACCGGGCCAGCGTATAGAGCTCGGCACTCTCCATCTCGACTGCGAGCGCCCCCGCTTTCATCGCAAGCGCGTTCTTTTCTTCCGCCTTCTCATCATAGAACTGATCACTGGTGAACACCGTTCCCACCACCGCGTTCAGGTTGAGCTTCTTTGCCGTTTGGACCGCTTTTTCCAAAAGCGCGTACGTGGCGGTCGGAGCGAACTGATATAAACCGAAGCGGCTGGGATTCATCCCGCTGTCGCAGTCGGAGGCCTGGGCGATCAGGATGTCGCGAAGGTTCAGCTCTTCGCTCATCGTACCGCAGGTTCCCACCCGGATCAGGCGTTTCGCTCCATAGGCATCGATCAGCTCATGGGCATAGATCGAAAAGGAAGGCATCCCCATCCCGGTCCCCTGGACACTGATGCGGTGTCCGTTCCAAAACCCGGTATAGCCGTTCATCCCCCGAATCGTGTTATAGTGGACGAGATCCGTCAGAAACGTTTTGGCGATATGTTCCGCCCGCAAGGGATCTCCCGGCAACAAGACATCGGAGGCGACTAACTGTTTCTCGGTTACAATGTGAATACTCATATCGACATTCTCTCCGAGCCGAACCCTTTTTGCAAGCTATGCACGCCTCGGCCCCTTATGATATACTCCGCACCATATGAATACACCTACTGCTTTGATACTACACGGTCACTTCTATCAACCACCAAGGGAAAACCCCTATACGGGACGCATTGAAACACAACCTTCCGCCGAACCGTTCAACGATTGGAATGAGTACATCACGGCGGATTGCTACCAGGCGAACACCCACTCCCGCTACCTCAACGGCTACGGGCAAGTGCTCAGCATGACCAATAATTATAAATATCTTTCCTTCAACTTCGGTCCCACCCTCCTTTCGTGGCTGAGAACCAACCATCCCTGCACCTATGAAGCGATCCTTCAGGCGGACAGGGAGAGCCTCGCTCGCTTAGGTCACGGCAATGCGATCGCACAAGCGTACAACCACCCCATTCTGCCCTTGCAGAAGAGGCACGACATTCAGACTCAGGTGATGTGGGCGCTGGAGGACTTCCATACCCGGTTCGGCCGGGAATCGGAGGGACTTTGGCTCAGTGAAACGGCGATCAACCCCGTGACGATCGACGTCCTCGCCGAAAACGGAGTGAAATTCGTCATTCTCAGCCCCTGGCAGGCGAAAGAGACGGAAAAGGAGGGACTTCTCAACGGCAAACCGGCTCCCTATGGAAAACCGTTTTTGCTCACCGGTGAAAAGGGCGGAACGGTTACCGCGTTCTTCTACAACCACACCCTCGCCGAAGGGATCAGCTTCGGGCACTATCTCAGGGATGCGGACGTGCTGTATAAACTCCTGCTGGAGATTAAAAAGAAAGAGAAATCTCCATTGATCCACACCGCCACCGATGGTGAAATCTACGGCCATCACGAACCCTACGGGGATATGGCGTTCGCCGCCCTGATCAAAAAATGTGAAGCGGGCGGGGAATTGACGTTTACCAACTACGGCGCCTATCTGGCCGCCAATCCGGCGAAGGAGTGGGCGGTCCTGCATGATGGTGAAGAGAAAAAAGGATCTTCCTGGTCGTGCTCCCACGGTGTTTCCCGGTGGTATAAGGATTGCGGATGTTATACCGGGGGAAACGATTCGTGGAACCAAAAATGGCGGACCCCCCTTCGCGCCTCGTTTGATGCGCTTGCCAAACGAATCGATGAGATCTATATCAGTGAAGCAAGCAAGATGCTTGGCAGTGAAGAAACCGCCCGGAAGGTTCTGAACAGCTTTGCTCCGGTCGCTTCTCATCTCGTTCCCTTGCATGAATTCCTTGCACCGTATACCACCGACGAAGAGGAGATCACGACCCTTGGGTGCCTGCTTCAAGGGCAAAAGTATAAACACTACAGCTATACCAGCTGCGGATGGTTTTTCAACGACCTGGCGGGCATTGAACCAAAGCAAAACATCATCTATGCCCTGATGGCGGCAAAACTCTACGAATCGTATGATCCGCTGCTCACCTCCACCCTCTTGAAAAACCTTGAGAAGGCGAAGGCGAACGAAAAAGAGGATGGCAACGGAAAAACCATCGCCCTTGAACTGATGAAGCTTCTGCCCGGCAAAGTTGAGGCGGCATTGTATTATATTCTGAACCGAACCCTCGCCCTGCCGAGCGATCAGCAGGATCACTATGGGTTCTTCCGCCTCGACCGGTTCAAGGAGGAAGAAGGGCTCTTCGCCTTGTCGATCACCAATGAACAGTGTCTGCAAAAACATCAGATCACCGCTCGGATGGGGCAAGGCAAGTATTCGCTGACGGTTGATTCCAAACCCTACTCGCTTACCGCCTCGGAGATTCCTCATCGAATGCGCCGGGAGCTTTTGGAGCAGATCGACAAGCGGATCTGTACCGTCGATGAGGATCAGATCATCCGCCTCGACCAAAGCCTGATCCATTACAGCCTTCTGGCTCAAAGCGCCCCCGAGGTGCTTGAGCCGGTGTATCAACAGCTTGTCGGATGGGCGATCAGCATGATCAAGGGACTCTTCCTCTTTGAGCGAATCCGCTTCTGGGAACATTACAGGGAGCGCTTTTTACGGGTCTTGGATTTCTTCACCGTCTATGGAAAAGCCGAAGAGATTCAACTGCTTGGAGAACTGTTCGATCAAGTACTCTTTAACGTCGCTGAAAAGATTCAGCGCAATGGACTCTTCGAACAGTCGATCCGCTTCGTTTCCGAATTTCTCGAAGAGGTGCGCAAGCGGGGCTTCCAACCGGATCTCACCAAAGTCCAAGACGCCCTCTATCCCTACATCGTCGGCGAACGGCTCTTGGAGGTCGAAGAGGATGTCGAGCGGGTCAGCGCCCTCGCCCGCGATCTGAATTTTGATATCTCGGCTATCGATCACCTAACAGCAATCGAGCGTGAGTGAGGGATTCCTCACGTGCGCTGTCGCCGCTGAGCATTCGTGCTATCTCACGGACTCGTTCCTCGCCTTCCACCCGCTTGATGCGGGAGTGGCTCATTCCCGCCTCGACGACCTTGCTCACCGTCAGGTGGACATCCGCCTTGCCGGCAATCGAGGCGAGGTGGGTGATTACGATCACCTGATGGGTTTTGCCCAGCTCGGCAAGCTCCTTCGCCACGCTTACCGCCACCGCCCCTCCGATTCCCGCATCAACTTCATCGAAGATCAGAGTCGGCAGCTCCCCCTGCCGGGCGAGCGTCACCTTGAGGGCCAGCATGATCCGTGAAAGCTCCCCTCCGGAGGCGACTTCATCGATCGGGTGAAGATCCAAACCCGGGTTGGCGCAGATCATGAATGAGATCTCATCAAGCCCATGGGGGGCGGGAGGAATCTCCCTGAAGCGGATTTCGAAGACCGCCTCCTTCATCCCGAGCGTTCGAAGCCTACTCTCCACGTTCTTCGCCAGACGCGTTGCCGCCGTCGTGCGTTTGGTCCGCAATGCTTTTCCGGCTTCAAGCAGGAGATGCTCCTGCTCGGCAATCTTCTTTTCCAGTCTGTTGAGGTGGATTTCTCCGTCCTCGCGCATCGAGAGCTTCTCGGCGATCTCTTCTCTGAACTCCAATACCCGTTCCAAAGAAGGACCGTACTTCTTCTTCAGCCGCTGGATCTGCGCAAGCCGTCCCTGAAGGCGGTCGAGTTCCTCCTCGCTGAAGGTTAATGAAGAAAGATGATCGCGCAGGCTCTCATAGATATCCTGGACTTCAATCGCGCTCTCTTCCAGGCGATTGGCGAAGTCTTCCAAGCTGCGATCCGCTTTGATCGCCGGTTCCAGCTCATGTTTTGCCTCTCTCAGCGCGGCAAGAACGCTTGAGGCTTCAAAGGAGTGGAGCAACGAACTGCTTCTCGTCAATGATTCATAGATCTGTTCGAAGGAAGAGAGCCGATGAATCTCCCCCTTAAGGAGCTCATCCTCCCCTTCTTTCGGATCGATCGCACTGAGCTCCTCCTCGGCGAAGCGAAGAAACTCCTCCTCGCGCAGCGCGGCTTCAAAAAGGGCTTTCCGCTCGGCAAGCTCTTTTTTAAGGAGCTGAAGCCGGCTCCACTCTTCCTGATAGCTCGCCCGTTCCCCCTGACACTCCCCGCTCCGATCCAGAGCATTGCGCTGGGCTTCGCTTTTGAGAAGACTCTGATGGTCCCGTTGGGCGCTGATTTCAAAGAGCTGGGCAGCAAGTTCACCCAAATCGGTCCGGGGGACCATCCTCCCCTGAATCAGGGCGGAGGAACGGCCGTTGCTCCTGATCGTCCTAGAGAGCAGAAGCTCGTCATCCCCAAGGTCGATATCCCGCTCGGAGAGAAAGCGCCGGACCTCTTCATCGAGTCCTTCTTCAAAGCTGAATGAAGCGTTCACCGTGGCGCTCTCCGAACCGCTGCGGATGACGTGGCTTTCCACCTTGTCCCCCATCAGCATCGACAAGGCGCCGAGAATAATCGATTTTCCGGCGCCGGTCTCCCCGGTGATGACGGTAAATCCCTCTTCAAATTCAATCTGCCGATCCTCGATAAGCGCGTAATTATGGATCTGCAATCGCTCAAGCATGCGCAGCTCCTCCCGCCCAGTTAAGCTTCTCTCGGAGTACTTCGATGTAATTGCGCTTTTCGCTTGTGACGAGAAGGGTTCTGCTCCGCGATTTTTCGACAATCAGCTCATCACCCTCTTGGAGAGGAAAGTTTTGCTGGCCGTCAACGGACAGGACGATCCCGGTCCGCTGGTTCGGTGCGATGGTGAGGGTGATCAGGGAATCGCCGCTGAGCACCAAGGGCCGATTGGAGAGGGTGAACGGGCAGATCGGAGTGATGAGCAGCGTTGAGAGCTCCGCATCAAGAATCGGTCCGCCCGCTGCAAGGCTGTAGGCGGTCGAGCCGGTCGGAGTGGCGATGATCATTCCGTCCGCCCTGAAGTACCCGGCAGGAGTCTCCCCCACCTTGAGGCTCATCCCGATCACCTTGCTGATTCCCGAGGAAGAGACGACGATCTCATTCAAACCGTGGGCGGTGAAGACCCGTTCTCCCTTCCGATAGACTCCGACGCGGATCATCAGTCGGCGGCTGAGGGTGTAGGAGCCCTCCAGGAAGCGATCGACCGCTTCCTTCCATTCATTGACCGAGATTTCAGTGATGTAGCCGAAGGTACCCAAGTTGATCGCCAAAATCGGAATGCCGAGGGTTTGCAGGTGGCGGGCGCAATAGAGAACCGTTCCATCCCCGCCGAGGCAGATCACCAGATCGGTGTCCTCCGCCACGATCGGCTTGTCCTGCTCGACGGTGGTCCGCCATATCGTGCATTCGATTCCTTTCTCTTCGATATAGGATTTGATCGTCGCGCTGAGGGAATGAGCTTCCTCTTTTCCCCAGTTTGCTACGATCAACACCTTTTGTACTTGTTTCGAACTCATCAAAACCTCCTTACGGCAGGTGGGCAATTACTTTCAAAATCACTTGCAGATCACTTTGACTCAAAAACGGGTAGATGGGAAGGGAGATGCTTCGATGAAATGCCGGCAGAGCCACCGGATACGTTTCAAACGCCTCTTGATGATGTGAGGCCAACGAGTCGGCAAAGGTTCGTTTTGCCGAGACTTCGTATTTTTTTGCGAAGGCGATGACATCCTCCGCTTTCGAATCCAAGGTGGTGCAAAACCCGTATCCATTGGGTTCAAAGTCGATGTGCCCGATTCCGAAGAGCCGGTGATGGGTTTTCATCAGGGATTTGGTGTAGAGCGAATACAGCTCCCTTCGGCGATGAAGGTGTTCATCAAGGGCGGCGAGCTGAATCAAGCCGAGAGCCGCATTCATGTCCGGCAGCTCAACATGGCTCCCCGTATTGGACAACAGCTCGGTAGCCGCGGTTTTATGCTCCTTTTCGTTGAACAGCAAAGCGGCTCCTCCCCCGCAGGAAACCACACCATCCTCCTCAAAGGAACAGACCACCAGATCTCCCCACGATCCCGCGTTCCGTTCTTCGAATGAGGATCCGATGCTTTGACTGATATCTTCCATCACGGGAACACCAAGCTCTTTATAGTCGACTCCAAAGGGAATTTGACAGACCGGCTCGTGGAGCAGAAGAGCCTTGCACCCCTCCTCTTGGACGAGCCGATCCGCCTCCGCTTGGCTGAGGCAGCCGTTCTCCTTGTCGATGTCGCCAAGGAGGAGCTCATATCCCAACGAGTGAACGGCATCCTCATAGTACGAAGGCGCAAGCACGCTCGTTCCAATCCTGCTCCCTTCGGGTAGATCGAGGAGCTTCAAGCCGCAGGTAAGCGCATCGATGATCGTCCTGAAGGCGACTCCCTCCGCAAAGCCGATCCGATCGCAGAATTCTTTCAGAAAGAGATTTTTTCGCTCCCCGGGTCCGATCCGTTCATCGACCATCGTCTGAAGCACGGCATCCATGTCTTTTCGGCGAAGCGTTGGTTTATAGAAGGGAATGATTGCCACGAAAGCCTCCAGAGCCAAGTATAGCGAGTCTGCAGGGTAAAAAAAAGCCCTTCCGAAGGAAGGACCGCATAGGAAAAAGAAGAGGCCCGGCAGCTACCTACTCTCCCACCTATTGGCAGTACCATCGGCGTGAGGGTGCTTAACTTCCGTGTTCGGGATGGGAACGGGTGTGTCCACCCTGCTGTGGCCACCGGGCCGACA